>ENA-OQOA01000123-OQOA01000123.1-human-gut-metagenome-genome-assembly--contig:-NODE-123-length-44117-cov-3.293362_pt1 | contig 44117 bp, 44 predicted proteins | sample MGYA00242633_ERZ504888 | MGnify/ENA primary metagenome ERZ504888 (study PRJEB26092, sample SAMD00036372) | human gut metagenome | host: Homo sapiens | study: EMG produced TPA metagenomics assembly of...
AGAATCTGTCTTTTTTTAGAACTGTTATAGTTGACAGATGTCGGGTTATTATTGTTCACACACTACTATCCTGCGAGGTGTTTTTGGCATATTCATGCCAAAATCCCGAGACATGCAAGCCAAAATTCTATTGCCGCAGGCAATCTGGAATGAATTTTGGCTACGTTACTGTGAACGGAGTGAACAGTAATGTCGGATTCTTTTCATAATCAAGGTAAAGAATTTTTGACATTGCGAAAAATTATAGTTTGTTATATACTGATTTTTTTGGCAGTGTTGAGAATGTGACATCTGTCTGAGTTTGTCTGGAGGAGAGAAAAAAGTTATGCCTATTGGAATAATTATCAATGCATTATCCATAGTTATCGGCGGAATCCTGGGTGCTTTTGTGGGGCACAAATTAAGTCCGAAATTCAAAGAGGATATTACTCTTGTATTCGGGGTATGCTCTATGGGAATGGGAATCAGCACCATCGGTCTGATGGAAAATATGCCGGCGGTTATTTTTTCTGTTGTGATCGGTACGGGAATCGGACTTGCGATTCATCTTGGAGAAAGGATCAATGCCGGTGCCGGTGTTATGCAGCGTGTGATCGGCAAATTTATCAAGAATTCAAATTCAGAGCTTTCTGAGGATGAGTTTATGAATACACTGGTGACGATCATCGTATTATTCTGTGCAAGCGGAACAGGAATCTATGGCTCTATCGTATCCGGAATGAGCGGGGATCATTCAGTGCTGATCTCCAAATCTATTCTGGATTTATTTACAGCAGCTATTTTTGCCTGCAGCCTGGGAATGGTAGTGTGTATGATCGCCATTCCGCAGGTGATTATTTTCCTGATCCTGTTCTTTGCAGCAACGGCGATTTTTCCGCTGACTACGCCGGGCATGATCAATGACTTTAAAGCCTGTGGCGGGTTTCTGATGCTTGCAACCGGTTTTCGTATGGTGAAGCTGAAGAACTTCCCAACTGCGGACATGATACCGGCGATGGTGCTGATCATGCCTATGTCATGCTTCTGGGTGAATTATATATTGCCGTTAGTATCATAAGTTAAGCTGGCAGATTTTCATTTCTGAGTTCAGAAACGGAGATCTGCTTCTTTTTAGGTCAATTACAATCAAAATTATAGATGACTGTAATGGCGCTTATAAAAAACTAACCAATAGTTAATAGAAAATTTCTTCCTGATATTGTATTGTAAATATATAAAAAACTGAGCAAAGTATCAGGTGTACCAAAAGTATTTCCTGATATTTGTCTGAAACTATAACAGCGTATCAGGGAGGAGGAGATTTTTATGAGTATGAAAGAACGATTTGTAAGAAAAAGCAGAAGCTATCTGGCATTTTTTCTTCTGGCGGCATTTGCAGCACTTTATTTTTCCCAAGGGTAGCATCGGCTGCTGCCAAGCCAACTGCCAAACAGCTTAAAGTAACCTACAGAGGATTCGAATATGACAATGATACAGCAAAGTTATATCTGAAGCTGAGTCTGAAAAATACTTCGAGTTACACGATTACAAAAGTGAAGATGGGATATGAGATACCTATTATGGAGGATGGAACCATAACCCAGACCTTCAGTGTAACGATCAATCCCGGAAAGACAGTGAATAAGACGGTTTATATTGGAAAAATGACTCAGCAGCCATATAAAGCGCCGAAGGTAAAATGCTTATCGTTCTGGTATAAGTCAGCGACACCTAAGCTAAACCAGCTCAAAGTCAGCTACAAGGGATATGAGTACAATCCGAACACAGGAGAGCTGTATATAACTGCCCGTATGCAGAACACTTCCAGTTATACGATTACAAAGGTAACGATGTATTTTGAGATACCACTGGATGAAACTGCAACACCGACCAAAACCTACAATGTAAATATTCCGGCCGGAAAGACAAAAAATTACAGGTTCAAAATTGGAATGATGACAGATGCTCCGGATGGAAAGGTACTGGTGAAATGTAAGAAATTCTGGTATAAGAAATAACAAATGAAATTGTGATATCAGACAGGCAGCCATTGTGAGATACTCTAAACAGTACCGCAATGGCTGCTGTTTTGTTATGCTTAGGAAATTACGTCGGAATTGTTATAATTAGGTATATTTTAGCATAAATAATTCCTGTCTGAAATAAAAATTGCTGTTATTATTTCTGGCTTAGTCGGGCTCGAAGTGGCAGTAACTCCTGCTTTACGTTACAAATGTTTCATGTTATCATTATCTAAAATCAGGGAAGCTGTTTTTCGGGGAATTTTTTAACCGAATGCGGATTGCGAATATCCGTTTGACTTGCAAAATCTGGTAATGAAGGAGGATGAAAAATATGCGGAACAGAAAGAAACTGCCAATTGGAATAGATAGTTTTGAAAAAATAATCCGGCATAATTTTTACTATGTGGATAAAACAGAAATGATAACAGAACTTCTTCATAACTGGGGAGAAGTGAATCTGTTTACACGTCCTCGCCGTTTTGGAAAATCTCTGAATATGAATATGCTGCAGTCATTTCTGGAAATCGGATGTGATAAATCGCTGTTTAATGGACTGAAGGTATCCCGTGAAAAAGAACTGTGTGAAGAATATATGGGAAAGTTTCCGGTAATTTCGCTTACATTGAAGAATGTGGAGGGATTAAATTTTGAGTCAGCCCGGAAATCGCTGAAGAATACTCTGGGAATGGAGGCGTGGAGACTTAGTGCTCTGGCAGAGAGCAGCCGCCTTACAGAGGAAGAAAAAAACTCTTATAAAGCATTGACTGTCGTTGATGATCATGGCGATTTCAAAATGTCTGATGCCACAATGGAGAAGGCGCTGCTTATATTAACTGTATTACTGGAGAAACATTATGGAAAAAAAGCGGTTCTTTTGATTGATGAGTATGATGTGCCATTAGATAAAGCGTTCCAGTATGGATATTATGACGAGATGGTATCTTTGATCAGAAACATGTTTGGAAATGTTTTGAAGACAAATTCGAGCCTGTTTTTTGCAGTACTTACGGGATGCCTGAGAATTGCGAAGGAAAGCATTTTTACAGGATTAAACAATTTTAATGTTTTTCGATTACGAGTGTACAGTTTGATGAGTTCTTTGGATTTACAGATGATGAGGTCGCAGAAATGCTGAAATATTTTGGGCTTTCTGACTACCATGAAACAATCAGGGAATGGTATGATGGTTATCAGTTTGGAAAGAAAGCAGTGTATTGTCCCTGGGACGTGATCAGTTATTGCAGAAATTTATGTGCAGATCCTGATGCGATACCAGAAGATTTCTGGTCTAATACCAGCAGCAACAGCATTGTGAGTCGTTTTATAGATAAAGCGAATAAACAGACGAGAGATGAAATCGAAAACTTGATTTCGGGAGAAACGGTTATAAAAGAAATAAAACAGGAACTGACATATAATGAACTGGATAAATCCATTGAGAATCTTTGGAGTATACTTTTTACAACAGGGTATTTAACACAACGTGAAAGAATAGACAGCAGAAAGTTACGTCTGGCAATTCCTAACAGAGAAATTAAAGAATTGTTTGAACTTCAGATCAGGGAATGGTTTCAGGAAAAGTCATCTGAGGATGTAAAGAAGCTTGATAAATTATGCATGGCTTTTCCAGATGGAGATGCAGAAACGATAGAAGATTTGTTTAACGACTATTTATGGAATACAATCAGTATTCGGGATACGGCAGTTAAGGGAAGAAAAGAAAATTTTTATCATGGAGTTTTGCTGGGGCTGCTAAGTCATATGGAGAACTGGGCTGTCTGGTCGAATATAGAATCTGGTGAAGGTTATTGTGATATTTTACTGGAAGTTCCGGAGAATCGTGTCGGAGTGGTGATCGAGATGAAATATGCTCAGGAAGACAGAATGGAGGCAGCTTGTACAGAAGCTCTGAAACAGATTGAACAACGTCAGTATGCTGCAAGGTTAAAGAGTGACGGGATGAAGAATATTGTAAATTATGGCATTGCCTGTTATCGGAAACATTGTAAAGTTAAGATTGGGAAAGAAAATTCTTAATCTAAGAAGATATCTTAATAAGAAAACAGCTCTGCTGTTCTGAAATTACAGCTCCTCTCAGTGATTATTATTTGTGATACTGAGGGGAGCTTTTTATATCATAGAAGATTATTCTGCAATGTTTCTGTGATGTAACAGTCTTTTGGACAGGATTCTTTCTTACGTATTCCTTGTTGGAATAATCCATGTGAAAAGAAGAATTGCGAAGGAAATAGGAAACGAACGGGTATAATTTGTGCAAATTGTTGGAAAATTTTTTAAACATACTTTAATATGAACGGAAAAGTCAGGAAAGGAAGAAAAATGAGAAAGAGACTTATCATCGGTATGAGTGGGGCTTCTGGAGCGCCCCTTACAATAGAATTGCTGAAACAACTGTAGCAGTATAAAGAAATAATAGAGACACATCTGATCGTGACAAAAGGTGCGGAAATGACGCTGGAACAGGAGACAGATTATACATTGGAACAGCTATATGCTCTTGCGGACGAGGTACATGATTGAAACAATCTCAAACCCCCAGCAGAGCTGGTGGTACTGACTTCGGGAGATAATTATTATTGTGTAAATAATGAGAATGGAAAAGTATATTATTGGAGTTCAAGCGAAGATAGCTATTATTATATTGCTGAATCGATAGATGAATTTGCTTCTTTTTTAGGTGATATCTGTTGTAAGGGTAATAAAACGGCTGCCAATCCGGTAAATATGTGAGATAACATATCAGTAGGTGAGGCAGCCATTTTACGTATATTTTTGCTACAACCCTAACGCAACTCAGCAATCCTGCTGACTGCCACGTAGATTTCCTGGATTTTATACCAGGTTGGATAGTCTACAATCCCTGTCTGGTCCAGACCGAAAATGCTCTGGAAAATCCTGACGGAATTTTGGGTCTCAGGTCCGTAAATTCCATCTGCGGTGACAACAGGGACAGCAGGATAGGCCTCAGCAATTGTATTTAACTGTTCCTGAATCTGTCTCACCTTATTTCCGGATGCACCGATATCCAGATCATATCCTGGCCAGGAGGAGGGAATCCCGGAGATTGCTTCCGCCACATTGATATACATATCATTTCCGTAAAAAGTTCGTAGGATTTCAATGGCAGAGTATCCCTGATCGCCCAGTGCCTTGCTTCCCCATTGTGTCATCCAGCCTCTGTTTCGGCATTGTACCTGTTTGCCGTCACAGTACTGGGTAAGGATTGGCTGACGTACATTTGGTCTGGAAAGATAATTCTCAAACAGTTCATCTACAATGCGGTCAATGCTGGCAAAGATATTCCTGCCATAGATCCATTTGTGATCATAGGCAGTGGAGGAAGTGATCGTAAAGTCATAACCTTTGTTCCGGTACCATTCCGTATAAACCCTGTTCAGAGTAAAAGACATGATAGCCAGAATATTTGCCCGGATGGTGTCGTCGGGCCAGGTGGCATAGATTTCGCTGCTGGCTACATTTTTGATGTAATCTTTGTAGCGTACATAATAATTGCCTGCAGCGGAATCGTTGACAGGCCCATCGTGTACCACTATATATTCAGGGACAACGACCTTGCTTAATACGATTTCGCCGTTTTCGTTTATTGGTTTTATCTCGGCTTCTTCGATTTTGGGAGGATATTCATAGAACAACGTATGCGGAGGAATTACAATTCTCTGGAAAGTTTCGCCGGATTCCATGACATTCAGCGTTGTTGGCTGTCTGGATAAAGTATCTGCTAATACCTGGCTTCCTGCGATTTCTTTTGGTTCAAATCCTTCTGCTTCAATCTGAATGGTATATTCTGAGTAGGGCTGTTGTTCAACCGGTTCCATACTGTATTCCAGAGGTGGAGTCTTAAGTTCAATGACAGGAGTGCGTCCGGAGGAATCTGTTGTCACTTCTTCAATGGTACTGTCGGGTGCTCCTGTGTAGGAGATTCTGACGCGTGCGTTTTCTATGGGACGATTGTTCAGCCGGTCTGATACGGTAACCTGATATTGTCCTGTATCTATATTTTCCTGCTGCATCTGCATATGATAAAAAGCCATACAAGCTCCTGTAGATAATGCTTTCCTGATAAATTATGCAGGGGACCGGAAAATGGTTACCTGAGAAAAGAATTATTGCAGAAAAAGATAAAAAATAAGGCACCATGACTTCTCATAGTTCCTCATTCTTTAAATGCGGAAGATGGGACTTGAACCCACACGAGCGCAATGCTCACAAGATCCTTAGTCTTGCTCGTCTGCCAGTTCCGACACTTCCGCATATCGCATTTCTTTGGGATTCTTTTTGCTCTCCCTCGCGACAAGTGATACTATATCAAATGTAAAAGCTAATGTCAACACCTTTTTGAAAAAATATAAAAAAATTTCAATTTTTTTTTTGTAAAAAAAGAGGAATTTGAAATTTTATGTAGAATATAATTAATAAGAGGTATTTTGTCAGCTTGTGGAGGTATCGCTTATGAATATCAGAGAAAGCATGGAACAGCGTGAACAAAAGATGCTCAGTCCTTATGCTGCTTTGAGTCTTTGTTCCAGAGGCAGAGAGCGGCAGGAGGAAGAATGCGATGTACGGACTGTCTATCAGAGAGACAGGGACAGGATCCTTCATAGTAAAGCTTTTCGCAGGATGAAGGATAAGACACAGGTTTTTGTGGCACCCCAGGGTGATCATTACAGGACCAGACTGACACATACTCTTGAGGTATCACAGATTGCCAGAACAATAGCGAAGGCACTGAGACTGAATGAAGATCTTGTAGAAGCGATCGCACTTGGACATGACCTGGGACATACGCCCTTTGGACATGCAGGTGAGAGGGCTCTTGATGCAGTGAATCCGGATGGCTTTGCCCACTATAAACAGAGCGTCAGGGTTGCACAGGTACTGGAGAAGAACGGCGAAGGGTTGAATCTCACATGGGAGGTCCGGGATGGTATCCTGAATCACAGAACCAGTGGGAATCCGTCTACTCTCGAAGGAAAGGTAGTAAGACTTTCGGACAAGATCGCCTATATTCATCATGATATGGATGATGCACAGCGGGCGGGGATTATTTCTGAGGATGATATTCCGGTCACGCTTCGGATGCTGCTCGGTTATACAACCAGAGAGCGGCTCAATACATTTGTTCATGATGTGATAGAGAACAGTCTTGAGCAGGATACCATAAAGATGTCAGCAGAGATCTACGAGGCAATGATGGATCTGCGGGCTCTCATGTTTCAGAATGTATATGAGAATCCGGCAGCCCATAAGGAAGAGGAAAAGGTAGTGAAGATGCTGACGGAGTTATATGAATATTATGTCGAACACCCGGAAGCAATGTCAACAGAATACAGGGAGCTGATCGTGCGTGGAGAGAAGAAGGAACAGGCAGTATGTGACTATCTCTCAGGAATGACAGACCAGTATTCTATAAGGAAATTCCGGGAGATTTACATACCAAAAGCATGGGAAGTCTATTAATCGATCAAGAAGGAGGACGAAGCATGCGTTATTCAGACGATATCATTGAAGAAGTCAGGATGAAGAATGATATTGTAGATGTTGTATCCCAGTATGTGAAGCTGAACAAAAGAGGAAGTACCTATTTTGGACTTTGTCCGTTTCATAATGAGAAAACTCCCTCTTTTTCGGTAACACCGGCGAAGCAGATGTATTACTGCTTCGGATGCGGAGCAGGCGGGAATGTATTTAATTTTGTGATGGAATATGAGAATTATACCTTTGGGGAGGCACTGAAGCATCTGGCAGACAGGGCAGGGGTGCAGCTTCCGAAGATTGAATATTCCGGAGAAGCAAAGAAGAAAGCAGAACGTCGGGCTGCCCTTCTGGAGATCAATAAGCTTGCAGCAGGATATTTCTATTATCAGCTGCGTCGTGAGAGTGGCAGACAGGCACATGAATATCTGACAGGCAGAGGACTCAGTGAGGAGACGATCAGGAAGTTTGGCCTGGGATATTCGGATAAGTACAGTGACGATCTGTACAAATATCTGAAGTCAAAGAATTACAGTGACGAACTGCTGCGGGATTCCGGCCTGTTCAATGTGGATGAACGCAGGGGAATGTATGACAAGTTCTGGAACAGGGTTATTTTCCCGATCATGGATGTGAATAACCGCGTGATCGGATTTGGAGGCAGAGTGATGGGTGACGGAAAGCCGAAGTACCTGAACTCGCCGGAGACTACGATCTTTGATAAAAGCCGGAATCTGTACGGGCTGAATGTTGCAAGAACCACGAGAAAAAATTATCTGATCCTGTGTGAAGGATATATGGATGTGATATCCATGCATCAGGCAGGGTTTACCAATGCGGTGGCATCGCTGGGAACGGCACTTACTTCCGGACATGCAAGTCTGCTGAAGCGTTACACTCAGGAGGTATTGCTTCTGTATGACAGTGATGATGCAGGCGTGAGGGCTGCCCTTCGTGCCATTCCGATCCTGAGGGAAGCAGGTGTTTCTTCGAGGGTGGTAAATCTTAAGCCGCATAAAGATCCGGATGAATTTATCAAGGCACTTGGAGCAGAAGAGTTTGAGAAACGTCTGGAGCAGGCTATGGACAGCTTTATGTTCCGCGTACATATGGCAGAGCGGGAATTTCCAATGGAGGAACCCCAGGGACAGAACCGTTTCTTTGAGCGGTGTGCGCAGATGCTTCTGGAGCTTTCCGATGAACTGGAGAGAAATCTTTATATAGAAGCAATCGTAAAGGATTACAGAAGCAGTGGGATCAGTGTGGAGAATCTGAAAAAGAGAGTCGGAGCTCTTGCAATGAAGGGAACTCCGGCAGAGCAGAGGATTCAGCCTAAACCTGTGGGAGCAGGTCAGCAAAAGAAGAAGGAGAGTGCAGCAGAGAAAGCACAGAAGCTGATGCTTACCTGGCTGGTAACTTATCCGGGCATATTTGACACAGTGGAAAAATATATCCAGCCTTCAGATTTCGTGGTTCCTCTGTACAGGCAGGTGGCAGAGATGCTTTACCAGCAGCACAGGGATGGCGATGTGAATCCTGCAAGGCTGATGAATGCTTTCATTGACAGTGAAGAGCAGAGAGAGGTTTCATCCCTTTTTAATGCAACGATCCATCTGGAGACTCCGGAGGAACAGAACCGGGCTTTCTCGGATGCTGTGATCAGGATTAAGGATGAGAGTCTGAAAGAGAGAAACAGAACCTGGGATCCCACAGATATACAGGGACTGCAGGAACTTGTAAAAGCAAAGAAAGAACTGGAAGAGCTTGGAAGAAAGCGGCAGCAGCTGCATATTTCTTTCGAATAAGGATAAAATATAAACACTATATGGAGGTATAGAGCACATATGGAAATGAATATGGGTAAATTCAGTGAAAAACTGGTAGAACTTCTGGAGCTTGCCAAGAAGAAAAAGAATGTACTGGAATACCAGGAAATCAATGACTTCTTTAAGGATCAGCCACTGGGAGTTGAACAGATGGAGAAAGTATTTGACTTTCTGGAAGCCAGTGGAGTGGATGTGCTTAGGATTACAGACAGTAATGCAGATGATATGATCCTGGATGATGACGATGCAGACATTGATAAGCTGGATGAAGAAGAGATTGAGCTTGACAAGATCGATCTTTCTGTTCCTGAAGGTGTAAGCATCGAGGATCCGGTACGTATGTATCTGAAGGAAATTGGTAAGGTTCCGCTTCTTTCAGCAGAAGAGGAAATCGAACTTGCAAAGAGAATGGAGAATGGGGATGAGGCTGCCAAGAAACGTCTGGCAGAAGCAAACCTTCGTCTTGTTGTCAGCATTGCAAAGAGATATGTGGGACGTGGAATGCTTTTCCTTGACCTGATCCAGGAAGGTAACTTAGGTCTGATCAAAGCGGTTGAGAAATTTGATTACCGCAAGGGTTATAAATTCAGTACCTATGCTACATGGTGGATCCGTCAGGCGATCACCAGAGCAATCGCAGACCAGGCACGTACCATCCGTATTCCGGTGCATATGGTTGAGACTATTAACAAACTGATCCGCGTTTCCCGTCAGTTACTGCAGGAGCTTGGACGTGAACCTACGCCGGAAGAAATTGCAAAAGAGATGGATATGTCTGTAGAGCGTGTACGTGAGATCCTTAAGATCTCCCAGGAGCCTGTATCTCTGGAGACACCTATCGGTGAGGAAGAGGACAGCCACCTTGGAGACTTTATTCAGGATGACAATGTACCTGTACCTGCAGATGCAGCAGCATTTACTTTGCTGAAAGAGCAGCTGGTAGAGGTTCTGAGCACATTGACAGACAGAGAGCAGAAAGTATTGCGCCTGCGTTTTGGCCTGGACGATGGACGTGCCAGAACTCTGGAGGAAGTTGGTAAGGAATTTAATGTAACAAGAGAACGTATCCGTCAGATTGAGGCAAAGGCGCTCCGCAAGCTTCGTCATCCGAGCCGCAGCCGTAAACTGAAGGATTATCTGGACTAAGGAGCCTGTTATGCAGCTTTCATTACGTTTGTCTGCAATAGCAGGCCTGGTGACCAGGGGAAACAGACTTGTGGATGTGGGATGCGATCATGGATACCTGCCGGTTTCGCTTTATCTGGATGGAAAGATTCCGGGTGCGATTGCCATGGATGTAAGAAAAGGCCCGTTGTCCAGAGCGCAGGAACATATTTCTCAGTATGGACTGGACGCATACATAGAAACCCGGCTTTCAGACGGACTTGAGGCTTTGAAACCGGGAGAGGGCGACACTCTTGTGATCGCAGGAATGGGCGGCCCTCTCATGGAGAGGATTCTTACTGACGGGGCAGAGGTCAGGGAGAGCTTTCGGGAAATGATCCTGCAGCCTCAGTCAGATATCCCCCATTTTCGCAGATTTGTCAGAAAAATCGGCTGGCAGATCACAGAGGAGGAGATGGTTCTGGAGGATGGCAAGTTTTATCCTATGATGAAGGTAATTCATGGAGAAAAGATGCATATTTCAGAAGATACTCCTTATACTTTAGATGAGTGGTTTGGAGGAATGCTTCTGGAAAGAAAGCATCCTGTTCTGCGGGAGTATCTGGAAAGAGAGCTTCGCATCCGCAATGAGATTCTTGACAGATTAAAGAATGCGCCCAATGCAGAGAAGCGTGCGGGCGAGATAGAGGAGGAAAAGCAGGCAGTTATTGCTGCTTTAGAGGAATATGAAGGCATATGAACTGACCTCCTGGCTGGAGAAGAAGTACCCGTCAGATGCAGCAGAGGACTGGGATAACGTAGGACTTCTCGCAGGAGATGATACAAATGAGATCAGCCACGTGTTTCTGGCTCTGGATCTGACAGAGGAAACACTGGCTGAGGCCATAGAGGATGGGGCAGATATGATCATTACCCATCATCCCATGATCTTTTCCGGAATTAAGAAGATCAATAATCACAGCTTTACAGGAAGAAAGATCCTTACGCTGATACAGAAAGGAATTGTTTATTATGCGATGCATACCAATTATGATGTGCTGGGTATGGCAGATCTGAGTGCAGACTATACGAAGATGCATGATACCACAGTCCTTTCCGTAACTGAAGAGAGAGAGGGAGAAGTACAGGGTTTTGGCAGAGTTGGGAAACTTCCCCGGGAAATGACGCTGAGAGAGTATGCACAGCTTGTCAAAGAGTCTCTGAAGTTAAATGATGTAAAGGTTTATGGGAATCTGGACAGCATGGTAAAATGTGCTGCTGTATGTACAGGATCAGGCAAGAGCATGATCAAGGATGTCATTAAGGCCGGTGCGGATGTGTATGTGACCGGTGATATCGACCACCATACAGGAATTGATACGGTTGCGCAGGGACTGGCGCTGATCGACGCCGGACACTATGGAACAGAATATATTTTTATGGATGCAATGAAAAAAGAACTGACACAGGCATTTCCGGAACTGAAAATCTCCTGTGCAGAGGTAAAGAGCCCGTACACGATTCTGTGATACGGGTTCTTACCATATAATAATGAAATTATAAATGAAAATTGGCTGATCTGCCTGTTGGCGGCGGAGCTGATAACTGTATTTACTTGTCGGTATAGCAGAAATGGAGGCAGGATTTATGGGACAGAAAATGTATAACGTTACGATACAGGGAATAACAAAACAATATCCTGAGAAGATTCCTTACAGTGAGATTGTAAAGGAATACGAAGGAAGTACGGATACACCTGTAATGCTGGTGATCGTAAATGGCAGGCTGAGAGAACTGCATAAGCATCTCAAGGCAGACTGTGAGATTGAATTTGTGACATCCAAAGATCCGATCGGACACAAAACTTATTGCAGAAGTGCAAGTCTGATTCTTCTGAAAGCAATTTATGATGTGGCAGGGCAGGAAAATATAGACAGTGTAATGATCCATTATTCTGTAGGCAGCGGCTATTATTTTACAATGAAAGGACCTATGGCGCTGGATCAGGAATTTATTGATAAGGTAAAGGCGCAGATGCACAGGATCGTGGACGAGAATCTTCCCATTGTAAAGCGAAGCGTAAGCACTAGTGAGGCAGTTGCACTTTTTCATAAGCATCATATGTATGACAAAGAGAAGCTGTTTAATTACCGCAGAAGCTCTGCGGTGAATCTTTACAGTATTGGAAGTTTTGAGGATTATTTCTACGGTTTTATGGCGAACCATACGGGATATATTAAGACGTTTGATCTGTTTTTGTATGAGGGTGGTTTCGTACTGCAGCTTCCGACTCAGAATGAACCGGACCGGATACCTGAATTTAAACCGAGGGAGAAGATTTTTCGTGTGCAGAAGGAATCTCAGGAATGGGGAGATAAACTGGATATTGCGACAGTCGGTGATCTGAATGAAAAGGTTACCAGAGGCGGTATCCAGGATATTTTGCTGATCCAGGAAGCTATGCAGGAGGCAAAGATTTCGGAAATCGCATCTGAGATTGCCGCAGCCGGAAACAAGAAGTTTGTTATGATCGCAGGTCCGTCTTCTTCCGGAAAGACTACGTTTTCACACAGGCTGTCTATTCAGCTGGCTGCCCATGGAATGAAACCGCATCCGATCGCAGTGGATAATTATTTCATTGACAGGCACCTGACTCCTGTAGATGAGTTTGGGGAAAAGAATTTTGAGTGTCTGGAAGCGATTGATGTGGAGCAGTTTAATAAAGATATGCTTGAGCTTTTGGAAGGAAAAAGGGTAGAGATGCCGGTTTTCAATTTCAAAACAGGAACCAGAGAATATAAAGGTGATTTTCTGCAGCTGGATAAAGACGATATTCTGGTGATCGAGGGAATTCATGGATTGAATGACAGGCTCAGCTATGCGCTGCCAAAGGAGAGCAAATTTAAGATTTATCTCAGCGCTCTGACTCAGCTGAATATTGATGAACATAACAGGATTCCTACTACGGATGGCCGTCTGATCCGCAGAATTGTAAGAGATGCCCGCACCAGAGGGACTTCCGCAAAAGAGACAATTGCAAGATGGCCGTCTGTGCGCAGAGGTGAAGAACAGAATATCTTTCCGTTCCAGGAGGATGCAGATGTAATGTTTAATTCTGCGCTGATCTATGAACTGGCATGTCTGAAAGTATATGCGGAACCGCTTTTGTTTGGGATTGCCAAGGACGAACCAGAGTATACAGAGGCGAAGAGGCTGCTGAAGTTCTTTGAATATTTTGTTCCGGTGCCAAGCGAGGCAGTACCGAATAATTCGATTTTAAGAGAATTTATCGGTGGAAGCTGCTTTAATGTGTAAAATACTAGTACAGCGTTTCGTAAATAACTATACCAATCGCGTAGGATGCGGATTCGAGTGTGCTGGTATAAAAACGCAGGCGTAGCGGGCTACGCTGAGGCTTTTAGACCTGTGCAATCGGATTCGCAGACAAGTGAGTGGTATAGTTATTTCGAAAACGATGTACTAGAATTGAGGAGTGGGTTATGGATCGCTTAGCACTTATTTTTGATAAACCAGCAGAAGCCTGGAATGAAGCGCTGCCCCTTGGAAATGGAACCATGGGAGCAATGTCCTATGGAAGATTTCAAAATGAAAGAATAGAATTGAATCTGGATTCGCTTTGGTCTGGAAATGGAAGAAACAAGGAAAATCCCAACAAAAATGTCGACTGGGATCTTTTTAGAAAACACATTTTTGCAGGGGATTACCAGGGAGCAGAGAATTATTGCAAAGAAAATGTGTTAGGAGACTGGACAGAAAGCTATCTGCCTGCAGGAACGCTTTCCATTAATGTGAAAGAACCCATTCAAAATGGAAACAGCTTTTATAGAAGAGAACTGTGCCTGACGAATGCAACTGAAAAAATAGAATTCTGCCAGGATGATTTGATTTATCAAAGAGAATTTTTTGTGAGTATGTCAGAACCAGTGATGGCAATTCATTATCATACTTCTCCAAATTGCAATCTTGAAATGTCAATAACACTGGAAAGTGAAATAAAGCACAAATCTGCTTTTTTTGCAGAAAATGGAATTATATTAGAAGGGCAGGCACCCATTTATGTTGCACCACCTTATTATTCCTGCGAAGTTCCTGTCGTTTATGAAGAGGGGCAGGGAATCCGTTTTGCAATTGGATTATATGTACAAACGAACGGTGGAAATGTATATCAGCAAGCGGATAAGCTTTTTATAAATACTCCAAATGATGTGTATATTTACGTGTCCGGAGTAACTGATTTTAAACAAAAGAACTCTTTTTTTCAAAAAGAAACTGTATGATGGAAACATCCAGCACATTCAATATGAAAAACAAAAAAAGGCGCATATGGATGTATACGCAAATTATTTTGATAGGATGCATCTTGACATTAATTATACACCCGATAATGAACTTGCATTAAAAATGTTTCATTATGCCCGCTATCTGATGATCTGTTCATCTGTACCCGGTTCACAATGTACAAATCTTCAGGGAATCTGGAATCACCATATGCGTGCTCCCTGGAGCAGTAATTATACTGTAAAATATTAATACGGAAATGAATTACTGGATGGCAGAAAAAGCAAATTTAAGTGACTGTCATATGCCTTTGCTTGAACTTATAGAACGTACCTCAAAAAAAGGTGAAAAAACAGCTCAGGATGTTTATCATCTGGCTGGCTGGGTAAGCCACCATAATCTGGATATTTGGGGACACTCAAGCCCGGTTGGACAATTTGGACAGGACGAAAATCCCTGTACATATTCCATGTGGCCGATGAGTTCTGGATGGTTATGCTGTCATTTATGGGAACATTACTGCTATACATTGGATGAAGCTTTTTTAAAAAGAAGGCATTTCCGATTATACAAGGGGCCGTAGAATTTTACCTGGGCTATCTGGTACCTTATAAGGGATATTATGTAACTGCTCCCTCTACTTCACCTGAAAATACATTCCTTGCACCAGATATGACGACACATGGTGTACGTTTGCGTCAACAATGGATATCAGCATATTGAGAGAACTGTTTGGATTATATTTAAAAGCATGTGAAATTCTGGGAGTAGAAGATTTTACAAATGCAGTCAAAAATGTGCTTCAGAAACTTCCTCCCTATAAAAATTGGGAAAGAAGGGCAGCTTCAGGAATGGTTTTATGATTACCCGGAAGCAGATATCAATCACAGACATATTTCTCACCTGTTTGGATTATATCCTGGGAACCAGATTCATAAAGAGAATGAACCTCTTATAGAAGCCTGCAGAACTTCTTTGGAAAGGCGTGGGGATAAGGGAACCGGCTGGTGTATGGCGTGGAAAGCCTGCCTGTGGGCAAAACTTGGAGATGGAAATCATGCCCTGACTTTATTAAAAAATCAGCTTCGCTTAACAAGAGAAGAAGCATGCAGTCTGGTAGGTGGCGGGATATATCCGAATATGCTTTGTGCCCATCCTCCGTTTCAGATTGATGGTAATTTTGGATTTGCTGCTGCTGTGCTGGAAATGCTGGTTCAGTATGAAGAGCAGAAAATTGTTTTTCTTCCGGCATTACCAGATGAATGGAAAGATGGGATGGCAGAAGGCGTGAAAGCACCTGGTAATATCACACTTAATTTCAAGTGGAAAGAAAAACGGGTTACGGAAATAAATCTGAAATCTCCAATTGATGCGAAACTGGTAATCTTATATAATGGTATGGAAGAAGAAATCGTCCTGAATGCTGGAAGCAGTTATCAGAAGACGCTGATATAAAGAATATATTATGATATATGAAAGGCAGGATATCTTGTGATTATAAGACATCCTGCTGTTTTATATCAGATTACCTGCTTATAGATGAAATCGTTTCCCATATTCAGAAGGCGAAATTCCCATACACTTTTTGAATAATCGACTAAAATAAAGTTGATCGTCAATTCCTACCATAACGGAGATCTCCTTCAGGGAAAAGGTATTCTCCTTTATCAGTGTAGCAGCTTTTCTTATCCGCAGATTGTTTAAGTAGCTGGTAATACTTGTTCCTACTTCGGACTTGAAAACACGGCATAAATAGCTAGTGCTGAGATTGACATTTGCCGAAATGGAGGATAATGTGAGACGGTGCATGTAATTATTTTCTATGTATGTAAGGGTTTTGGCAACATCATTTTTATAATGCCCCTCACTATGAAGAAAGTCCTGATATGTGGTCCTGGCCTCTTCATAATTTTTCAGATTTTCTTTATATGGCATATCTGGTGCAAAGGATTGGTACATGGTAAAACGGTTATACAGCTTTTTTATCAGCTGTTCCACTTTTACTTGACTGCACATTAATTCTTTTTGGGAAAATACTACGAGCGCATTATGGGCACTAAGAACAAGAATGTATGGCTGTAGCACTCCCTGAACAGCATCCAGTATCATATCTCGCAGCAGATTAGCTGATATAGAAAATGCATCATTTGATAAAAATTTTTCAAACGTTACATAGCATACAGCACAGGAATGTTTCATAAATCCAAATTTTTCTGCTCCATATCTTTCAATGAACGAATCGAGAGACTCTTCTCCCTGAAAAAAGGAGAGAAGATGATCGGTTATGGGTTCAGTGATGTCTGTTTTCAGAATGGAATCTTTTCGGTCAGCTGTATTTTGCATTTTTTTGTGGTTTTGTTCAGACAGGCAAGGAGTGTATCTGGTTGAATTTTGATTTTTAACAGATAGTCCGCAGCACCTAAAAGCAATGCACTTCTTACTGAATCGAAGTCTTCGTAGTTGCTTAGTACCAGTATTTCTCCGGGATATTCTTTTTCCTTCAGAAAACGAATTAGTTCCAGTCCGTCCATTTCAGGCATTTTCAGGTCAGTGATAATGATATCCGGATGATGTTTTTCAATCAGTGGAACAGCCTCAAGACCATTTGATGCTGTTCCACAAATGAAAAAACCATGCTCTTCCCAGGGAAGAATGGAGCGAAGCGCAATTTTTACGATTGGTTCATCGTCAATAATTAATATACTGTACATAAAAGTCCTTTCTGTGGGCAAAAGTGGTTGTGATTTTTAGTTGTTATAATCTTTTGACAGTTCTTGTACATATAGTAAGGGAAGAGTCAGCGTACATGTGGTTCCTTCTCCAGGGTGACTATTGACCTTAAGTCCATATTCCTTTCCAAAATTCAGCTGTATTCGGTCATTTACATTGGTAATTCCAATCTTTTTCCGGTTTGTATGAGGTTCCAGCGCTGCAGGTGTCACTTCAAATCCTTTTCCATTGTCACAGAGTTCTATGATAAGATGATTGTTTTCTTCCCAACAGGTGATTAGAATTTCCATAACGGAGCCGTCATCAGAAGAACCATGCATAACAGAATTTTCTGCAAGGGGCTGCAGGATTAGTTTAGGAACAAGGCAGGAGAGCAGTTCTTCCTCTTCTACGTCAAAAGAGTACTCAAAGCTTCCGGCATACCGGATTCTTAAAATCGCGAAGTAGTTTTCCAGGTTCTCAAGCTCTTCCTGAATGGTTATATACTCGTTTTTATTAGTCAGTGTATTTTGCAAAAGACTGCTGAGGGCCTGGATTCCATCACTTACAATCTGGTCTTTATGCATGGCGGCTACAAAGCGCAGACTGTTTAAAGTGTTGAAAAGAAAATGAGGATTTAACTGATATTGAAGCATCTGTAGCTCCAATTCTCTTTTTTTCTTTTCCTGGCTTTTCTGTTGTTTCATCAGGCTCTCAATGGTATCTGCCATATGATTCATGCTTCCGGAAAGATCGGAAAGTTCGTCTTTGTGGTCATCCTGGATCCGTACGGAAAGATTTCCCTTTGATAATTCCCTGCAAAAATCCAGCATGCTTCTGATGGGGGAGGTAATTCCAGGATACACCATAGCTACAATTCCAATGCAGAGTAGAACAAGGAAGAATGCCACAGCCAGGATTTTCCAAAACATAGTGTTAACTTCAGAATTAATATAATGATATGGCATGGTATATACAAACAGCTGGTTCAGGTTTTTATTGAAAATATAAGTAACCAGCTGTTCTTCGCCATCTTTGTAAATGCTGAAAAAATCTGTTCTGTTTGGAAGTCTTGCTTGAATATTTTTCAGCAGCTTTTTTTCGGTTTTTTGCCCCAGTTGAATACTACGATCCCAGGAAGAAAGGATTGTTCCATCCATATTCAGATACATAATATTGGAAGAGTCAGCCAGACCTACTGGTTCCAGTACTGTTTTGGAAAAAATTTTTTCATCAATGGAAATCAGGGTATAACCAATTACACGACTCTGACTGTATTGTTCATAAATTCTTCTTCCAAGAATCAGGATGTCCCGGTTACGGTAAGTATGTGCGTATGCCCATACATCCTGATTTTCTTCTTCAAGACGACTCAGGATCCTGCTTACATCATCCGAATATAACCCATCATATCCCAAATCATAAAAAATATTCCCATCTGTATCATATACTGTAATGTTTTTTGCCTGTGCAGGATAGATGATTTTACTTCGAATCATATGTTGGATTTCATTGATGGCTTGATTCTTTTCCGTATCTGTCATACCCTTTTTCAGAAGACCGTCCTTGATTTCCTGACTGATGCAGATGGAGCCGCAGAGATACTGATACTTTTCAATCTCACTTACCATATTCAGATTGATCATGGATAAAGTCTGTGAGATGGAAGTGGAAAGTTTTTCCCGAAGCGCTTCTGAAAAAATATGAAACGAATAGAAGCTGATTCCTGTTAATGGTACAATAGAGATCAGGAAAAGCGCTATGATCAGCCTGGTTCTAATACTGAATTTTCGAAATCCCTGATATCGTTGTCTTTTTTTCCATGCCGCTGTCCCTCATTTCTAAAAAATAATTCGTACATGGTCCGGTAAAGATGGAAAAAATCGTTCTGATTTTCATGACTGTATCGGATTGTGACAGATTTATTATACAGGAAAAAACAAGATAATCCATTTAAAATACAAATAGAAAAAGATTGTACATATATGTCGCAAGAAAATCCATATTATATAAAAATAACAGAAAAATGTTCCATATAAAGAATTGTTTTGTGAATTTACCACAAGAAGATTTTCCATTATACTAATATCATCAGGCAAACATAATAAAAGCCAACAAGAAGGAGGAAACAACCTATGAAGAAAAGATTTGCAGCTTCTGCTATGATCCTTGCTATGAGCGCAGCAACAGTACTTTCCCCGCTTACTGCATTTGCAGAGGCAGAAGAACAGGAATTGAACATTGCCATTTTCCAGGGTGGATATGGGGATGCTTACTGGAATCAGATGGTGGAGCTTTTTGAAGAAAGCCATGAGGGCGTGAAAGTAAACATGACTATCAGCCCTACAATTGGAGATATCATCCGTCCACAGATTGTAGCTGGAAATGCACCTGATTTTATCTGTCTTAACGATGGTGGTGAGGATGGTGTAATCCTTTCCCTGATCAAAGATCATGCACTTCTCAACCTGGATGATGTTTTTGACGGAGAAAATTATGCTGGAACCGGTACCCTTCGCGATGATATTACAGATGGGATCCTTTCCAGTACAAAGTGTGCACCATACGGAGATGATGAGATCTATCTGGCACCATTCAACAGTGGTCCGCAGGGTCTGATTTACAACAAAACATTCTTTGATGAGAATAATCTGGAAGTGCCGAAGACCTGGGATGAGTTCTTTGCACTTGGTGATAAGGTAAAAGATATTGACGGACGTGCACTTTTCACATATCAGGGAATTTATCCGGGATACATGGAAGAAATGCTCTGGCCGGCAATTGCAAATGAGTGCGGCGAAGAAGCACTTACTAAGATTGCCAATTACGAAGAAGGTTCCTTTAATAATGAGGGTGTGTTAAAGGCTTTAAGTCATATTAAAGAGATTGCAGATAAAGGCTATCTGTTAGAGGGCACTGTTGGTATGAACCATACAGAGTCTCAGACAGAGATGATGCTTGGAAAAGCTGCATTTATCACAAACGGAACCTGGATGGAAAATGAGATGCAGGATGCGCCAAGAGAAGATGGATTTGAATTTGCAATGGCTCCGATCCCGACCGAGAACGCAGACGATGTGCACTATGTATTTGACAGCTGCGAGCAGTTTTCCATTCCGGCAGCTGCCAAGAATCCAGAACTTGCAAAAGAATTTCTCGTTTCCTGTATAGTGATGAATCTGTATCTGCTTTTGCAGAAGCTTCCGGTGCCCTCTATGCTACCAAGAGTGCCCGTGAAGTAGCAAAAGATAAGCTGTCTACTGCAATCTACAACATGTACGGAATCTACGAAGAGGCAAATGCCTCCTCCCTGATTATGAGCTTCGCAGCAGTTCCGGCTGACTGCAAGGTTAACCCGAAAGATGAGATATTTAATCCGATTACATCTGTTATGAATGATGAAATGACAGTGGAAGAGTGGGCACAGAATGTGGAAGATGCTTTTGCACAGGTTCGTGCTGATATGGAAGCTGCCAACTAAACTTCATATACCAGCCGGATAAAAACGGTAAAGCATGGAAAGGCTGCTACACAGTGTATGCTATGCAGCAGCCTTTTGTAACCCTGAACAGATATATCGCCAATCGGTGATGTCATCCACATTTATTAAATACTTTAAATTTAAAGAGGTGAACAAGCGTGGTAAAGAAGCCCAGATTATTTATAGCCCTGTGTACGCTTCCTGCATTGATTTTAACCATTGTTTTATGATTGTGCCTATGGTAAATGCCATTTATCTGTCTTTTACCAGTTCCACTGCACTTAGCGTAGGCTTTAACAGCAAATTTGTATTTTTGGATAATTACAAGTATATGTTCCAGGATAAGGATTTTCTTCAGGCACTGTTTAATACTCTTAAGCTGATGCTGGTAATCCCGGCTGTGACCATATTTCTAAGTCTTGTATTTGCATTTATCCTTACTCAGGGACAGCTCAAGGAAAAGTCATTTTACCGGACCGTATTCTTTTTCCCAAGTATTGTTTCCATGACTGTAGTTGGTATTGTGTGGTCTTTTGTGTTTAATCCCACAAGAGGAATTCTGAATCATATGCTGGATCTGTTCCATTTCTCCACTTGGAAACACGCATGGCTTGGAGAGGGAAAAACGGCTCTCTGGTGTATCGGTGCAGCCCTGGTGTGGCAGGCTATTGGTTATTATATGGTTATGTATGTGGCTTCCATTGACGGGATTTCCCAGGAGGTTTATGAAGCTGCTTCCATTGACGGTGCAACAGGAGTGCAGAAGTTCTTTAGGATTACCATTCCTCTGCTTCGCAGATCCATTGGAACGACCTATATACTTTCCCTGTCTGGTACTATCAATTTAAGTTTTACTCTGTCCAACGTTATGACAGGCGGTGGACCAAACGGTGCTTCCAGTGTGCTTTTACAGTATATGTATACGCAGGGTATGCGAAACGCTAATTTTGGATATGCCATGGCAATCGCCATGTTTACCCTGATTCTTGCAATTGTGCTTGCAATGATTTCTAAAAAAGTATCATCTGAAAAAGAATAGGAGGGAGACTGATGAAAACTGTAAGAACCTGGTGTATCAGAATCCTGATGATTCTGTTTACCGTTATCTTTTTGTACCCGCTTTTCTGGAACCTGATGTCTGCGTTTAAGACAAATGCAGAATATTTGACAGATCCCTATGCATTGCCCACAGCTTTGAATTTGGATAATTTTGTGGCAGCATGGCAGAAAGCAAATATCGCCGCTTATTTTGGAAATTCCATATTTGTGACTGTGTTTTCCACTGTATTGCTATTGCTTCTGGTTATTCCCATTTCTTATGTACTGGCAAGATACCGTTTTGCGGGCAGCAAACTGATCTCTGCCATTTATATGGCATGTATTTTTCTGCAGGCTACCTACATTATGATTCCTTTGTTTCTGGAATTACAGGCTGTGAATGGATTAAATAACCTGCCGGTACTATGCCTTGTTTATGCAGTTATGCAGTTTCCTTTTTGTATCTTTACTTTACAGGGCTTTATGTCTGCAGTACCCAGAGATTACGAGGAATCTGCAAGAATTGACGGTGCTACTAATATCCAACTGCTATCAAGAGTTATGGTGCCTCTTGCAAAACCCGGAATTGCGACCATTACGATGTTAAGTGCCATGGGCTTCTGGAATGAATATCCATTGGCACTTGTTCTTCTCACGGAAGATGCAAAGAAAACTCTTCCCATCGGAATGGCAAACTTGTTTGAAGTGCAGAAATATGCCACGGACTGGGGTGCACTGTTTGCAGGACTTGTAATTATTATGATTCCAACAATCATTATTTATCTGATTGGACAAAGATATCTGCTTCAGGGAATTGGTGCAGGCGGTTAAAAGGTAAATGAAAGGGGAATAAAATGCCAACTGATCAGGAATTAATAAAAATAGTTCCCTCCAGCCGCCAGCTTGCCTATCAGGCAACAGAGTTTTATGCGTTCTTTCATTTTGGAATGAATACATATACCAATCGTGAGTGGGGAGATGGAACAGAAACACCACAAATTTTTAATCCTACAGAGTTTGTTGCAGACCAGTGGGTGTCTGCAGCACAAAATGCAGGTATGAAAGGGGTAATTCTTACCTGTAAACATCATGATGGTTTCTGCCTGTGGCCGACCAGATATACCAGCCATAGCGTTGTCTCCAGTCCATGGAAAAATGGAAGGGGAGATGTGGTCTGGGAAGTGTCTGAAGCATGCCGTCGTTATGGGATGAAATTTGGAATTTATCTTTCACCATGGGATCGCAACAAGCCTTGTTACGGAAGCGGAAAAGAATATGATGATTACTATCTGGCACAGCTGACTGAGCTTCTCACCGGTTATGGAGATATTTTTAGTGTCTGGCTAGATGGTGCCTGCGGAGAAGGACCAAATGGAAAAAACAGCTATATGACTGGAAACGCTATTATGAATGTGTCAGAAAATATCAGCCAGACGCATGTATCTGTGTGTGTGGGCCGGATATCAGGTGGTGCGGAAATGAAGCTGGCGATGTAAGAAAATCTGAGTGGAGTGTTGTTCCTGCACGTACAGCACTTGCAGAGAGTGTACAGGAAAGAAGCCAGCAGACCGATGATAAGGAATTTAGAATGCGCCGGATCACCAGCGACATGGAAGATCTTGGAAGCAGAAGAGCGCTTGAAGGTGAAACGAATCTGATCTGGTATCCGGCAGAAGTAAATACTTCTATAAGACCTGGATGGTTTTATCATCCAGAAGAAGATGATCAGGTGAAAAGTCTGGAGGAGCTGATCTATATCTATATTGGGGCTGTTGGAGGAAATGCAACCTTTTTGTTAAATATTCCACCTATGCCAAACGGGCTTCTTCATGAAAATGATGTTAAACGTCTGGAAGAATTTGGAAGTTGGAAAAAGAAATCTTTTACTCATAATTTAATGAGTACAGCACATATTTTTTCAGAAAATGAAGATCCGACGCATCCGGTTTCTGATTTGACAGATGATACTTCAGAAAACCTGGTTTCAGCCTGAAAAGCAGCGAACTGCCAGTAGAAATAACCATTTGTCTGGACGGTTCATACAACTTAGGGTATCTGGTATTAAAAGAGGCTGTCTGCTATAGTCAGAGAGTGGAAAAAATTTGAGATATTTGTTAAAAGAGGGGGAAATATGGAACAGTATTTACACAGGAACAGTAAATTGGTTATAAGAAGATCATTTCTGTTAAGGGGCAAAAAAGCCCAGAAAGTGAAAATTGTTTTACATGATTTCCGTGTACTTCCGCTGCTCTCATTTGTTGGAATTTATCCTGAAAGTCTTTAATAGGGAAAGCATTCTTTCTCATAATATCTTAAGGTAGAAACAAGAAGATATTATTAGAAAACCATTGAACCTGCTTGAAAGAGAGAACATTCAAAGCAAAATTGCCAATTGGTTTGGAATAGATTTTTCCAAACTGTAGATTGTTTTTATAAGTAATCTTGGAACTAATGCAGGAGTCATGGTGCAAATGGACAATGTTCGCAGAAAGCACTTGTCTTTTAGAAAGACTCGTATTAAAATGCTTGTCAGTGATCAGGTTGCAGAAACTTGCGATGCCTGCGACCGGACGGAGGACCTAAGGGTCCTCCATTTTTCTATATACGCAGATTTTTATAGCGATAGAAAAAGCATTAAAACCGATAAAACTATTTTTGAACTATGAAGAATAGATTAGAAATCTCATTGCGCGAAAAGGGATGATTATTGTTGACCGTGAGTTCACTGCGTCTAAATTAAAAGATATCAGTTATTTTGCCCTGATAGATGGGTACAAAAATCTGTTTTACAATCCCATGAGTTAGAAACGATTTTTGACCATAACACAGTTAAAATTAATCAAAAAATCAATCGCAAATTTTTACGATTGCATTGACAGTGATTCTCCTTATCTATATATTATTGCAGTAGGAACAACTTATCAAGTACTCGGAAATAACTAACTTGGTAATAAAATTTTTACTGGAGGTTATCAGAAATGACAGAAAGAGAAAAAATGATAAGTGGAGAGTTATATGATCCAACGGATAAAGAATTGGAACAATTTTTAATTTCACCTGCTTGGATGTATGTGAAGTACATATAGGAGATAATGTGATGATTGGTCCAAATGTCACATTGGCAACTCCCATGCACCCATTTTTACCTGAAGAACGTAATAGCAGAAAAAGAGAAGATGGAAGCTTTTATAATCTTGAATAGGCGAAACCAATTACTATAAAAGATAATTGCTGGCTGGCATCCAATGTGGTTGTTTGTGGCGGTGTTACCATAGGAGAGGGATGTGTAATAGGAGCAGGAAGTGTTGTGACAAGGGATATTCCTCCATATAGTCTGGCTGCTGGAAATCCATGCCGGGTTATTCGCAAAATAACTGAAAAAGATCATATGGAATAAGATAATTACAATCAATATTTAGTGTATTATGACAACAACCGTTATCAGTGGAAAAGGTGAGGGAATCGGTTATGAGCAAGTAGCGAAGCGGATTGCGAATATCCGCTTGAATGATAAGATTTAATATAAGGCTATTGCACTGAGTAATTAGTGCAATAGCCTTTTTGCCAAAATAAGTTAGTTTTAACTGGTTGTATTACGGCGAATCAATATGGGAGTAATCTGTTTATGGACAGGCTTTTCCAATGGTTTAGGGGAACGTTTTTTTGTTCTTCCATCTGTTGAACCAGAAGCTCCATGGCAGTTTGTGCAATAATATCAATCTGCTGACCAACGGTTGTGATTGGGAGAATTGCCTCACTGGCAATGGGAGAATTATCAAATCCTATGATTTCATAGAAAGAGGGTAATTCTCGGTATTTCTGGAAAATCAGGTTAAGAAACATGTTTGCATAGGTATCGTTGGCAAGGAAAATGCCTTTTTTTGATTGGGATATTTCTCTTCTATTCTTGTAAAAATACGTCTTATTTCATTTAAAATTTCCTGATAAGAATTACCGCTTACACTTAGATCAATATCATAAGGAACCTGATATTCTTCACAGGTTTCCTTAAATGCGCGAATACGGTCGTAAGCAGGAACTGTTTTCTCAACATTGACATTGATGTGGATCAGTATATCACATTTATCACGGATCAGCAGAGTGGTAGCCTGAAGCGCACCCATATAGTTGTCAGTGGTAACACTGCTGATATATTCCGCTTCACGTTCAATGGCAACGATGGGAATCTGATAGGAGGATAATGTTTTGATGACAGCGTATGACTTAAAACAATGAGACCTTCAATCTGATAGGATAGGAGCTCTTCAATATATTGCTGTTCTTCTTCAGCCCCATGTTCACTGCTAAAGACGAGAAATTTGTAGTGATAATCACTGTAGCTGGACAGCAGTTGTGTCAGCATTTCAGAATAATAATGCAGATAAAGATTCGGAATAATGATTCCGATAAATTCACTTTTTCCGTTTGCCAGAACTTTTGCAAGTTTATTTTTTTATAGCCAAGGGTATCAAGGGCCTGAGAAATTTTTTCCTGATTTTCAAGTGTAAGGGAATCAGGATGATTGAAATATCTTGATATTGTAGTTTTTGAAAAATGGGTATATGCTGCAATATCTGCAAATGTCACCTGTTTTTTTGACATAAAACTTATTCTCCTTATAAATAAATGCAAATATTTTTTTTAGTATAGCAATTATTATACAAAAAGGCAATATTAAAATAACCGATTACGTAACCGGTTATTTTAATGAAGAAAAGTGTTGACAGAGAGTGTGTGATGTAGTAACATCAAATTATAAAGTAACCGGTTACTTAACCGGTTTCGTGAACAATGTATGAAAGGAATGGAGGAAAAAGTGCATGAAAACAGTGCAGAACCAAGCAAAGCCCGTAAGCAAGCAGACGTGGAGAAATAAGGTTACGTATGTGAAGAAAAACTGGCAGTTATATCTTTTTTTCTTAATGCCGGGACTTTTACTGACAATCATTTTTAAGTATCTCCCGATGGGAGGGCTTTTGATTGCGTTTGAAGATTATAATGTAATCAAGGGAGTACTTGGAAGTCCATGGGTTGGACTTGAATATTTCAGACGTTTTTTATCATCACCGGATTTTATGAACTATCTGATGAATACATTAAAGCTGAGTATCTATGGATTATTATGGGGATTTCCGGTTCCGATTATTCTGGCATTACTTATGAATCGTATTCAAAAAACAGGGATCAAGAAAAAAGTACAGCTTCTGATCTATATGCCGAATTTTATATCTGTAATAGTACTTTGTGGTATGGTTCGTATGCTGTTATCACCGGTAGGACCTTTGAACAGGCTGCTTGGGATTAGTACAAACTGGATGACAATGCCATCTGCTTTCCGTACTATTTATATAGCAAGTGGAATCTGGCAGACTGCAGGCTGGGCATCTATTATGTATACTGCAGCATTATCTAATGCGAGCAAAGAGTTGGAAGAAGCGGCAGTTATGGATGGTGCAAACCTTTTGCAGCAGATCTGGTACGTGGAGCTTCCGGCGATTAAGAACATTATTGTAATTCAGTTTATCCTGCAGGCAGGAAATATTATGAGCATTGGATTTTGAGAAGGCATATGCATTGCAGACAGATATGAACCTGCCGGCATCAGAAATTTTATCTACATATGTATATCGCATCGGTCTTTTGAACGGTGATTATGGTTATTCTACGGCAGTAGGTCTGTTTAATTCAGTTGTAAATGTAATTCTGTTGATTTTTGTAAACTGGGTTGTAAAGAAGCTGAATGATGGAGAGGGATTATAGGAGGAAGAGAAGATGGAGAAAAAGAAGAGAAAATATTCAAGGACAGATCGTCTGATCCTTGGAATTGGATTCACGATTCTTGGACTGTTTGTACTTTCTATTGCGATTCCAATTATATATGTAGTGCTTGCATCTTTTATGGATCCTACTGTTTTGAATAATCAGGGACTGAGCTCTGATATTAAGGACTGGACTTTGGATGCTTATAGAAGAGTACTGGAGAATGAGATGATCTGGCGCGGATTTTTGAATTCTTTTCTGTATTCATTTGTATTTACAGTGATCTCAGTTTTTGTAACATTACTGGCAGCCTTTCCTCTGTCTAAAAAAGAATTTGTGGGAAGAAAATTTTTTAATCTGATTTTTCTGATCACAATGTTTTTTGGGGGAGGAATGATTCCAACATTTATTTTGATCAATCAGCTGCATATGGTAAATACAGTATGGGCGGTTTTGATTCCGGGAGCATTTAACGTTTGGAATATGATTCTTGCAAGAACTTATTATCAGTCAATTCCGGCAGAATTAAGAGAAGCATCTGCAATTGACGGTGCTAATGAAATTCAGCATTTTTTCAAAATTATGATGCCGGTATGTAAACCGATCATTGCAGTACTGGCACTGTGGTCATTTGTCGGAATGTGGAATAGCTACTTTGATGCGATGATTTATCTGAACGATGCAAATCTTCAGCCACTGCAGCTGGTACTGCGTTCAATCCTGGTGCAGAATACTCCACAGCCGGGAATGATTGCAGATATCCAAAGCACAGCAGAGATGGCAAAGGTAGCAGAACAGTTGAAATATGCAACAATTGTAGTATCAAGTTTACCACTTTTAGTGATGTATCCATTTTTCCAGAAATATTTTGATAAAGGAATTATGGTTGGATCGGTAAAAGGCTAAAGAAAGGAATGATACAGATATGAAGAAAAACAGAGTAAGAAGTTTGCTTGCACTTGGACTTTCTTTAACAATGATGGTAAGTATAATGGGGTGTGGAAAACAGCAGAGGCTTGATGCTGAGATTAATCCGGATACACCGGTATCGGATGTACAGTTTCCATTGAAAGAAACAGAGGAGCTTTCTTTTATTACCAGTGCACCGGCCACTTCAACACAGGATCCAAATAAAAGAGTGATTTTCCAGAGAATGGAAGAACAGACAAATGTTCATATTGACTGGACCTGCTTTGTATCAGATCAGTTTTCTGATAAAAAGAATCTGGCGTTGGCTCAGTTTGGAAATCTGCCGGATGGACTGTTTAATGCAGGCATGAGTGACTATGATCTTTTGCGTTATGCAAAACAGGGAATAATTATTCCGTTGGAAAATCTGATTGACAAATATATGCCAAACCTTCAGGCTGTGTTTGAAAAATACCCGGAATACAGAACCATGTGTACAGCACCGGATGGACATATTTACTCTTTTCCGTGGATTGAACAGCTTGGTTCCGGAAAAGAAGCAATTCAGGCCATTGGAGATATTCCTTATATTAATAAGAAATGGCTTGATTATCTTGGTCTTGAGATTCCAACTACAACAGATGAACTGGAGCAGGTACTGATTCAATTTCGAGATCATGCAGATGATCTGAAACAAGAGTTTTCCATTGAAGGTGATGTAATACCAATGTCATTTATTATCAATAACGGAGATCAGGATCCTTCAATCTTAATAAATGGATTCGGAGATGGTTATGGGGACACAGGAGATCATTTTGCTGTAACAGATGAAGGTAAGGTGATTTATACAACGGTTCAGGAAGGATACAAAGAAGGTATCAAATGGCTGCATAAACTTGTGACAGAGAATCTGATCGATCCGGAAGCATTTACACAGGAATGGTCTACTTATGTTGCAAAAGGAAAGAATCACCGTTATGGACTTTGCTTCACATGGGATATTGCTAATATAGACAACAATACGGATTATGTGATGCTTCCGGCACTGACCGGACCGGATGGAATGAGAAATATCACCAGACAGAACAACAGTGAGACTAGCGGTTTTGACAGAGGAAGATGTGTGCTTACTACCAGCTGCCGTAACACGGCACTTGCTGCCGCATGGATCGATCAGATGTATGCACCCCTTCAGTCTCCGCAAAATAACTGGGGAACCTATGGAGAGAAGGATTCCTTTAATATTTTTGAGCTGTCTGTAAACAAAGATGGCGAAAAAATGTTAAAGCATATGGACTTAGGAGATCAGTCACCGGTGGAAGTACGTGAAGCGCAATCTGTAAATGGTCCTCTCGCTATATTAAATGAATATTATGGCGTATATGTAACACAGCCGGAAGATGCGAAATGGCGTCTGGATAATATGCATGAGACATATTTACAGGATATGAACAGCAAATATGTTTATCCTAATGTATTTATGAGTATTGATGATACAAACAAAGTGTCACAGTATGATACAGATATTAAGAAATATGCAGAACAGAAGAAAGCAGATTGGATCCTGAACGGAGGAATTGATGAAGAATGGGATTCTTATCTGAAAAAAATGGAGAAGTACGGGCTTTCCGATTACCTTTCGATCAAGCAAAAATATTTTGACCAGTATCAGGATTCATTAAGCAGTGAAAAATAAGAGAAGATATCATTTTGACAGGAGGAACTATATGAGCGAAATGTTGGAAAAGGCAAGAAAATATGAATTTATACAGGGACAGCAGATCAAAGAGGAAGAAAGACCAGCCTTTCATATAACTCCTTATGTTGGCTGGATGAATGATCCAAATGGATTTTCCTATTATAAAGGAGAGTATCATTTGTTCTACCAGTATAATCCGTATAGCACACATTGGGACAGTATGCACTGGGGACATGTAGTGAGTAAGGATTTATTGCATTGGAACTATGTTCCGACTGCATTGGCACCGGATGAAGATTATGATAAATTCGGCTGTTTTTCAGGAAGTGCCATAGAATTAGAGGATGGCAGACAGTTGCTTATGTATACTTCTGTAAATCAGGAGAAACTGGAAGACGGAACTGTAAGGGATATTCAGACACAGGCAGTGGCAGTTGGAGATGGTAAGGATTATGAAAAGTATGATAAGAATCCGGTTCTGACAGCCAAAGATCTTCCAAAAGGGGGCTAGTAAAGTAGACTTTCGTGATCCCAAAATCTGGAAAGGGAACGATGGAAACTTTTATTGTGTTATAGGAAGTCGTCCGGCTGATGGAAGCGGACAGATCCTTCTTTACAGAAGTAAAAATGGCTTTGAATGGGAATTTGTAAGCATTCTGGCAAAGAATCAAAATCGTTATGGAAAAATGTGGGAATGCCCGGATTTCTTTGAATTGGACGGCAAATATGTGCTTCTGACAAGTCCACAGGATATGCTTCCGGAAGGATTAGAATTTCATAATGGAAATGGAACGTTATGTATTATTGGGGAGTTGGATCCTGAGACACATACTTTAAAGGAACAGTTTTTGTCAAGGTGTTGATTACGGAATTGACTATTACGCAATGCAGACACTGCTTGCACCGGATGGACGAAGAATTATGATCGCCTGGATGCAGAACTGGGATACGCTTGCATATCGATGCAATGACTCTGGATGGTTCGCACAAATGAGTCTTCCAAGAGAACTGTCTGTTAAAAACGGAAGATTGTATCAGGTTCCGATCAGAGAACTTAATGCCATGCGTGCAAACAAAGTCGAGTATAACAATGTTGTGATAAAAGATACCAGGCTCACACTGGATCAGATTGAAGGACGAACGGTAGATCTGGAACTTGTGATACGACCGGCAGATAAAGACAATCTTTATAAAAAATTTGAAATTCTGTTTTGCAGAGAATGAGAAATATCATTCTACATTATGCTTCCGTCCGGATGAATCTGTTTTAAAAATCGATAGAAAATTCTCAGGAAGCGAACGGGCGCTGGTTCATCAGAGCAGTTGTCTGGTAAACGGTGACAGCAATGAACTAAAACTGCGTGTGATTTTGGATAAGTTTAGTGTGGAAGTATTTATTAATGACGGCGAGCAGGTTATGTCTGCGGTTATTCTTACAAAGCAGGAAGCAAAGGGGATTTCTTTCTTTGCTGATGGTGCAGTTAAGCTTGATATAGTGAAATATGATTTATTATAATAAAGCGTTATAAATTGGGACATAATACAGCATTTATTGGTAAGGTTGGTAATGATTTTTTTGGAGATCAGTTGAGAGCAGCCATAAAAGAAGCAGGAATTGATGACATTGGATTATGTACAGATGAAAAAATTCATACTACGCTTGCTATGGTACATACATATCCGGATGGAGATAGGGATTTTTCCTTCTATCGTAATCCGGGAGCAGACATGATGCTGAATAAAACTGAGATTTCCGAGGATATTCTCAAGGAAACAGAAATGCAAATAAGTAAAAACTTTAAATTTGTAATTCTTGCCAAATAGCAAGGAAATCGCAAGACTTTGGTCATGTGAATTTCCTTGCTTTTTTTTCTCAAAGTGTCAGGTAAGGCCCTTGTTTATGGAAGAAATCAGCTCTGCCAGTTGTTTCCTTTTGGTGCGTGTATCACCGTTGATCATCAACTTGGAATAAATCTGGTTGATATATTGCTTCACAGTGCCCTCAGAGAGAAATAACCTTTCGGCAATTTCGCGGTTGCTCAGACGGTCAGTGATCAAAGCTGCGATTTCTGCTTCTCTGCTGTTCAGCATATTTAGAATCTCAGGTCTGGAATTACGGCTGGACAGGCGGAGGCAGTGTTGTTCATAAACAGAACCAAGGGAAAGGATCCGGTCTGTGAAAGGCTCTGGTGTTATGGAATTAATACTGCCCAGCACGTCCTTGATATAGGTATAATTTTCTACAAACGGAATCAGAAAGCCATCCGGCATGGCGTGTCCTAAGGCTTTCTGCAGAAGCTGTCGTGCATCATGATGTTTGCCCAGCATTGCGTAAGCAGCAGCGGTCTGGATCTGAATGTGGAGAGACACAAGTTCATAGTGCATTTTCTCACAGACAGGCAGAAGCGTTTCGCTTCTGCCTATAACTTTTGCGTACATTTTCTGTGAAAGAAAGACCTGATTCTCGATCATTTCCATCATAGGTCTGCAGGGAGAAAGAAAGCTGACAGTGGATAACATATGGTCTTTAAATAATGCAGGAATCTTTTCCGGCATTCTAATTAATGCATAGTAGTAAGCATAAGTACTGTCAAAAATATTCAGCCACATCATATTGTGGAGAGACAGAAGCTCCTTACGCTTTACTTCAGGGTTCTTCACAAAGGTGACACCCTCCTGAAAAAGGGAAAGCCTTGCAGCAAGGAAATCACAGCAGAGCGAAATATTGTGCTGTCCGTTTGATGCAATGGTGGAATAAGTCTGCTCCAGCAGGATCTGTGCATCTGAAAAATTTCCCTGCATAAATGCTGCCTCTGCATTCATGAGCAATTCCGCACCCTGTCCATGCCCCTGGGTGATCTTGTAATAATGGGGCATACACTCATTCATAGCTGCCAGTTCTGCATCCAGAGTTCCGGATCTGCGGTGAAACATCATCAGAACAGAAGGAGAACCGAAGGTCCAACTTCCTGTATTGCGGATACTGATGGCAGGTCTGGTCATTTTGGAACTGGCCTGACGATGCAGAACGCTCATGCCGGTGATATCGTTATACATCAGAAAACTCATAATAAGATCACATTCTCCGGAGAGATTCTTTCTCTCATCTTCGGACAAAGTGTTATCTTCAGCTATAGTATCTGTCAGAAGCTGCTTCAGTTCCAGCATTTTGGGAATCTGATGCCAGGTAAACATACGGCGCATTAATACGAGAAGGGCCAGAGGCCTGTTCTTCAGGATTTCTGTTGGACAGACATCAAGAAATGCGAGAACCTTTTCCGGCGAAAGAGAAGCCAGGAGGATTCCTGCATCCTTTTGGATAACAGCAAGTGCTGCATCATAGTTAAGAGCCTTGTTATAGGCAGCAAGTGCCTGCAGAAACTGTCCCCGGGATTCATACCATTGTCCGTAACGATTCCGGAAATCTGTCTGTTTTTCATGGGAAAGCATGGCAAAGGCACGCTGTGTACATTCCTTCATCATATGGTGAAAACGGAAGCTGACTCCATCGGGCAAAGGAGTGATAAAAGCATTCTGTCTGGTCATAAGGGAAAGAATCTGTCCGGCTTCCGGATTCCCTGTAATAAAAAGAGCCATCTCAACGGTAAATTCATCTGCAAGTCCCATAACAGTGAGAAATTCCTGCCGCGCATCAGAAAGAGGTGCGATCATGGCAGAGGAAAACATATCATAGATATTAGAAGTATGGTCAGGAAAATGTCCGCTTTCAAAAAAGGTACAGAGATTCAGATAAACTGCAGAGAACCACCCCTCACTGGAATAGAGAAGCGTGTTCAGCTGATCTTCGTTCAGGCTGGCACCGCAGCGATGGGTATAGACAGAAAGCTCCCGGCGATTCAGACACAGATCCCTGGTATGGATCTGATATAACTTTTTTGCCAAGACGGAGAATCTCTTTTCCGGACAGAAAAGCATTTCTGCCGGATACGATCAGGTGGATATTTTCAGGCAGCCTGTTGGCAAGCATACAAAAAAAATCTGCAACATGAGGTTCACCCAACAGATGAAAATCATCAATAAAAATGTAGTAAGAGGTCTGACCGCTCAGGGAATAACAAAGCTCATCAGCAAGCATCCCGGCACTGGCAGCATCTGAAGGGCAGCTATAATTATCCAGAAAATCAAGCCCTGCAAAGGCAAATGCCTTCTGAACGCTCTGCCAGAAAACAGACAGATTATCAGAATAAATACTGATTCGGATCACACAGGAGTTTCTGTTTTTGCTCTGTTTGTCCAGATACCAGTTGATAGCAGTTGTTTTTCCATATCCCATGGGAGCGGTCACAGCAGTGAATGCAGATTGTGAAATCGGCTTCAGATTCTCCTGCAGACGCTCAGAGATGTAAATTGTATTCAGATTATATTTCTTTTTAGACATCTGTAAAACCTCTCATTTGATACGATATGTTTTATTTTAGCATATAAAGTATCAAAATGAAACTTTTTCCCAGGCGGTTTTTCAGGCAATATCGGACACTGCTTTTGCTATACGGGGACACTTTTTGGTTCCAGGTTCCTTCTGAAACGTTTCTCTATCAGATAATTCGTATGGAACCTTCAAAAGTCTATGATTATGTAATTACATTTTACTTGAAAAATTAAACAACATATGATAAATTATAAATGCGACGTAAAAAAAGTCACATTTATAAAAAGGCGATTAGTATGAGAGAATTTTTGGAAAAAACATTACGGCAAAATGTAATAATGACAGAGAATAAAGAGGTATATAAAAAACTTCCATTAGCATATCGTGGAAGATATGACATTTTTACAGTAGAGACTAATGGTGTATTATGGATGGCTATTCATCCCAAAGATGATATCGGACTTGTTGTTTTGCGTAGAGACAGAGTTGGCGTGGAAAAAATAACAGGATTAAACTGTGCAGTTTTTCTTGATCGAACAACATTTTATATAAAAGAAAAGATGATAGAAGAAGGAATTCCTTTTGTAATAGATAGGAAGCAGGTATTTCTCCCGTTTATTGGATATTTGCTGAGTAAAGGAAATGAAAGAGAGCTGGCACCAGTTCATTTGATTTCATTTTTGACGCAAAAAATGCTTCTAATGGCCATTTATGAACGATGGAATGAAGTAAAAGTATCTGATGCGGCGAAACGATTGGAAGTGTCAACAAAATCTGCAAGCCGGTGTTTTGATGAACTGGAATATTTAAATATTGATGTGTTGGGTATGAAAGGTAAATCAAGAGTCATCGATATTCCGGATGAACGAGAACAATTATGGCAGCAGATTAAGATGGTATTAAGAAATCCAGTAATTCGAAGATTTATTTTGAGAGAAGATATAAAATTTGAAAAGAAAGCAGGTATTTCTGCTTTATGTGAGTATTCTCTTTTGTCCGATAATGTTTATCCTACTTATGCCGTGACGAAGAAAGAACTAAAAGATAGTGGAGTGAAAAGCGGAAAAACAAGTGAGTGAATTGGAAGAAATTGGCTGTGTTGTCTTGGAACTGGGATATTTTATTGATTTTCTGGGAAAAAGGATTTCAAGATCCTTTAAGCGTAGTACTGTCACTGACAGGAGATGAACAAGAAGAGGAACGAGTTGATATTTCTATTAATGAGATGTTAGAGGAATATGTATGGTCAAAGGATTAGATACATTTTGGAAGTACTTTGCAGATTATGAAGAACAGTATGTTTTAATAGGTGGCGCAGCCTGCGATATTCTTTTTGAGAGTAATGAAGTGAATTTCAGGGCTACAAGAGATCTGGATATGGTTTTGATTGTTGAAGCATTAACTCCGGAGTTTGGAGAGAAATTTTGGAAGTTTATCGTTGATGGGAAATATAGAAATAAAGCAACAAATGGTAGTAACCCTCAATTCTATAGGTTTGATAAACCAGAAGAAGATAAATTTCCGAAAATGATCGAATTGTTTTGCAGAAGCGATTTTGAACTTAAAAGCGCGGAAGGAATTACACCGATACATATTGATGATGAAGTATCCAGTTTATCAGCAATTCTTTTGAATGATGATTACTATAAGGCACTTCTTAATGGAAAAGTTATAAGAAATGGACTTTCTGTTCTAAGACCAGAATATATAATACTTTTCAAGGCAAAAGCGTATCTTGATTTGAAAAGTCGAAAAGATTTAGGTGAAAAAGTGGATTCCAGTGACATAAAGAAGCATAAAAAAGATATTTTGCGTATTGCATCGGAACTTATGCTTGAAAAAGTAGAAGGATTGCCGATTGCAGTAGGTAATGATATACATAGTTTTATTGACTTGCTGGAGCAGGAACCATTTGATCAAAATTCATTGAAAAGATATGGACTGAAAAATGAGGATATTATGGAATTGTTAAAGAAAGTATTCGGATAAAAGTGCTCTTTATCTGTCACGGCAGGACTATGGAATATCAGACAGAATGAACTGGAATGGGGATAATCGTTAAAAGGTATTAAAGGAAGAATAGAGATATTATTATGGCGTGTGAGGAGCGAGACTTGCACGCCTTTTTGGTATAAAAGTACGTGCTTTTTTACGTGAAAGAGTGATATACAGGATCAACTTAGATAATCAATATGAATATCAGGATTAAAATCCCGGATAAAATGATTAATAATCAGCCTTATACCATCCGGGAGTACAAGATTTTCAGACTGCATAAGGACAGTGCAACGAATCAGGCAATTGTTGATATATTAGATTCTGTCTTTAACAGTAGTACTAACGAACTTACCTTTAAGTCAGATAAATTCTCCATTTATGTACTGACTTACAAAGACACCTACTATTCTCCAAGCTACCCGGTAACAGGCATTAAGGTATCTCCGGATACTCTTACCTTAACAAAGAAAGGTGAAACTGCCCAGCTTACCGCAGAAGTGACACCGTCCTATGCAGACAATAAGCGTGTAACCTGGCAATCCAGCGATGAGAAAGTAGCAACTGTAGATGAAAACGGCAAGGTAACAGCAGTGGGAAATGGAACTGCAGAGATCACAGTTACAACAGAGGATGGAAAAATTACAGCTTCCATTATGATCACAGTGAAAGTCCCGGATGAACCCACGATCAATAAGAGCACAGGCTTCAGAAGGCTAAGAGCCCGTTCTGTAAAACAGACAAAAACTTCTGTGACATTACAGTGGAACATCATTAAGGATGCAGATGGATATTTCATATACGGCAACCGCTGTAATACAGGCACAAAGTCTTACAAGTACAGGAAACTTGCCATTATCACCGGTGGAGATATCAGCACATGGACCCAGAAGGACCTGAAAAAAGGTACTTACTACAAATATGTGGTAAAAGCCTACAGAATGGTAAACGGCAAAAAGGTAGTGACAGACATATCCATATCTGTACATGCAGTCACCGGAGGCGGTAAATACGGAAATGCAAAAGCTGTTTCCGTAACCCAGATTGGAAATAAGAAGAATGTTTCAAAGATCACCCTGAAAATGGGAAAAACCGCACAGATAAAAGCAAAAGAAGTAAAGAAAGATAAGAAGATTGCACGCCACAGAAAACTTTGTTACGAAAGCAGCAATACAAAAGTAGCCACCGTTACCCCGGATGGCCTTATCAGAGCAACAGGCAAAGGAACCTGCACAATATGGGTATATGCACAGAATGGCGTATACAAAGCTCTGAAAATCACTGTAAAATAATCCTGATGGAGTTTTAACTGTAAAATGAAAAAATACCGGATTGAGCCAAACAGGCCTGATCCGGTATTTTTTTCGTTCCGGGAATTTATAAGTGTTATAGAAAAAACAGGAAAAAGGTGGTAATATAAAAAAACTACAGAGAGAAAGGACATGGCAGAGTGGATATATGACGGAAAATACAGTATTACCACTGATAAATACAGCATTTGAGCCAGGAAATGCAAGAAAAGCAGCAGAGAGTTTTGCAGACAGGGATTTCCGGGAGATCGCAGAACACATAGGGGTATCCTTAAACACAGTGAAGCATTATCTTACAGATATCTTTAATAAGCTTCATGTCAAAAAGAGAGATGAATTAAAGAATTTCGTATTAAAATAATCAGGAAATCCACGAAGATACGGTATTTGCCCTGCGTAACCATCCGCTGATGCCGCAGGATATGAAAATACATAGTAATAATGCCCAAAAACAGAAGATACATTTTTAGTAAAAAACGCTTTTGAAATCAAAGTAAAATGGCTTTATAATAAAAATAAGGGCGAGTAGCATAATGAGTCGGAAAACAACAGTTATGCTGCTTGTTTTTATAAAATGAATCTCAGGAGGAATTGCATATGCATGAGTATGAAAATCTTTATTGAGGATATAAATCCGTGTGGAGGAGAACAATACAGTAAAAAAACTTTGATCGAGGCAGAAACAGCCAGCCCGGAAGCCTATGTAAAAGAAAATGGAAGATTTCCGATTCTGGAATCCACACGCAATGAGAGTGGAGATGTTGTAATAGTAACAGGAGACAAACAGGGTTCTTTTGTACGTTATACTTTTACGGAATAAGAGTTCCGGGCAGCAAGGAGAGGATTTTGTGAAATATGAAATTGGAGATTTTGTCAGCAAACCAGTTACAGGTATCTGTAAAATAGAGAACATTTTATATTTGAATCCGCAGGATGAAAAAAATGATAAGTTATATTATCTGATGAAACCAGTAGAAGATGAAAAGGAAAAAATATATGTTCCTGTTTCAAACTCAGATTCAAGACTGAGATTATGTCTGACAAAAGAAGAAGCCTGGAATCTGATCAAACGAATTCCGGATATCCCGACAGCATGGACAAACAATGAAAAAATGAGGGAACAAAATTATAAAGAAGCAGTAAGAGCAAATAACCCTGAGGCATTAGTTGCTATTATAAAAATGATTTATCAGCGGAAGCAGAAAAGACTTGCACAGGGGAAAAAGTGTACTGCTACAGATGCAAGGTATTTCCAGATAGCAGAAAATCTGTTATATATGGAACTGGGAGTTGCACTTGAAAAGCCAAAACAGGAAATCTGTAAAACGATTATTGATTACATCGATCAAAATAAAATAGATTGATATGCATTGTAAAAATATTTCGTTTGACTTTTTAGAAAACAGGAAATATAATGATAACGAACGAGTAGCAGATGAGCGTAAATCCAGTTTCATGCTACTCGTTTTTCTTTTGTTAAATAGAATATTTGCTATGAAAAAAGTGTGTAGCCTGTCAGCGTAAGTCCAGCTTATGTGACAGGGTGCGCACTTTTTTTGTGCAGAAAGAGAGGAGTTAAAGTAAAATGGCAGAAAGCAACAAAATGAAGGATATGCCGGTGAATAAGCTGATGATCCAGATGGGAATCCCTATGATCTTATCCATGGCATTGCAGGCGGTCTATAACATTGTAGACAGTGCGTTTGTAGGAAATATGAGAGTAGGCAGTGAAGCTGCATTAAATGCCCTCACTCTGGTATTTCCGGTTCAGATGCTTATGGTAGCGGCAGGAATCGGAACAGGTGTAGGAACCAATGCACTTCTTGCAAGGACACTTGGACAGGGAAACAGGGAAAAGGCTGCAAAGGTAGCAGGAAACAGTCTGTTTCTGGGTGTGATCATTTACGTGGTCTGTTTACTGTTTGGTATCTTTGGGGTGAAAGCATATATTTCATCACAGACAGTTGATGCAGAAGTACTTGAAATGGGAGTCAGTTATCTGCGGATATGCTGTGTGATTTCTTTTGGTATTATTTTCTTTTCTTTATTTGAAAAGCTATTACAGGCAACAGGTCGTTCTCTTTATTCTACAATCGGACAGGTGGTTGGTGCTGTTGTAAATATTATTCTCGATCCGATCATGATCTACGGTATTGGACCTTGCCCTGAAATGGGAGTGAAAGGTGCAGCTTACGCAACTGTAATTGGTCAGGTTGCTTCTGCTGTATTGCTGCTTATTTTTCATATGAAACTGAACAGGGAATTCGGGCATGGGCCGAAATACATGAAACCGAATGCTGGTGTTATAAAAGAAATCTATGCAATCGGACTTCCGGCAATTATTGCGCAGGCTCTGATGTCTATTATGGTTTATGTGATGAATTTGATCCTGAAGTTCAATCCATCAGCACAGACAGCCTATGGATTGTTCTATAAAGTTCAGCAGTTTGTTCTCTTCCTTGCTTTTGGTCTGCGAGATGCGATCACTCCGATCATTGCATTTGCTTATGGAATGAGAAGCAAAAAGAGAATTCAGGATGGTATCAAATATGGAATTATTTATACCATTGCATTAATGATTCTGGGAATTGCAATTACGGAAATTTTCCCCGGAGCATTTGCAATGCTGTTTAATGCAGGACAGTCAAGAGAATATTTTATTGCCGCGATGAGAGTGATTTCAGTGAGTTTCTTGTTTGCCGGAATTAATGTTGCTTATCAGGGAATTTACCAGGCATTGGATGGCGGCCTGGAATCACTGGTGATTTCACTTTTGAGACAGCTGATTATTATCCTGCCACTGGCGGGAATCTTTTCTCTGTTTGTCAGAAATGGTCAGATGGGAGTTTCGTTGATCTGGTGGGCATTTCCAATTACTGAAATAATTTCATGTTTTGTGGGATATGTATTTTTAAAGAAAATCAGAAAAAATAGGGTTGATGTTTTAAACTAGGAGGAATCAGAGATGACAAAAGAATTATTACGATCAGCAGGGAATTTGGAAGCGGTGGACGTTTTATCGGAGAAGAAGTGGCAAAGAAACTCGGAATTGCCTATTATGATAAAAATATCATTGGTCAGATTGCAGAAAAGTCCGGCTTATCACCGGAATATATTCAGGAAAATGCGGAATTATCTCCGAAAAAAGGTTTGTTCGCATATGCATTTTCCGGTCGTGATATCACAGGAAAATCTGTGGAGGACATGGTGTATGAGGCACAGAGAAATATTATTTTAGAATTGGCTGAGAAGGAGCCTTGTGTGATCATTGGAAGAAATGCAGACTATATACTGAAAGACCGGGACGATGTGCTGAATGTATTTATTCATGGGGACATGCCGGAAAAATAAGCGTATCACTGGTTTATACAATGTAAAAGAGAAGGAAGCTGTGAAAACGATGGCAGACACAGATAAAAGGCGAAGAACAAATTATAACTTTTACACAGATCAGAACTGGGGAAAAGCCAGCAATTACACACTGTGCCTGAACAGCTCACAGCTTGGATATGACAGATGTGAGATGATAATTATGGAATGCGTGAAATAAAAACAGATTATGTTTTTATTCAAATTGACTGAGTGGAAGATCCTTTTTTCTATGTAGTGTATCTGTAAAATAAAAGAGGCAGATATAATGAAAAGGAATAAACCAGCTTGTATCATTCAGGTAAGAGTTAAGTGATGGAAGCATTTCAGATAATAATAGTTACTTTGCGCATTTTGTGTTATAATTGAGATTAACAGGAAATGATAAATATCTGCAAAATGAATGTTTATCAGGAACTTACCGGAGGACATTTTAGTTAAGACGTAATAGATTTCGGACTTTGTAAAATGCAAAAGGGAGATCAATGATATGAGAAAAAAAACAGTTCAAACAAGCAGTACCAAAAGTAGTACCAAAGGCAATGCAAAGAGTAATACAAAGAGCAATGCAAGAAACAGCGTAAAAAGCAGTGCAAAAAACAGTCCTCAAAAAGCTGTTAAGACTGTTGCTCCAACAGTAGAGAATGTTTCTGTTAAGCAAGCCGTAATTATTCAGGAGCCATCTGTTGAACAAAACATTCCAACGAGACAGCCTGATCTGGGACCGCGAAGAAGTGTAGCCTTCATTGGATCAGAATGTTATCCATTTGTTAAGACCGGCGGATTGGGAGATGTAATGTCTGCCCTGCCAAAGAGTCTGGCAAAATTAAACATTGATGTTAAGGTCATTATTCCAAGATACAAATGTATTCCTCAGAAATTTCAGGAAAAGATGGAATACAGGGGTTCCTTTGATATGAATCTCTGCTCTGATGGAAAGCAGTATTATGTGGGAATTATGGAATATCAGGAGGATGGGGTTGTCTATGATTTTATAGATAATGATGAGTTCTTCTCCTGGGGAAATCCATATACGAATCTCATAGATGACATTCCGAAATTCTGTTATTTTGCAAAAGCTGCCCTTGCAGCCCTTAATTATCTGAACTGGACTCCTGATGTAGTACATTGTCATGACTGGCAGGCAGCTTTAGTACCACTTTATCTGAGAACCTGTTTTCAGGATACAGATGTAGGACGTGCAATTTCAGTACTCACAATACATAATCTGAAGTTCCAGGGTATTTATGACAGAAAAAAGATTCAATACTGGTCAGGACTTCCTGATTATGTATTTAATAAGGACTGCATGATCCAGAACTGGCTGGATGCCAATATGTTAAAGGGTGGCATCACTTACAGCAATAAAGTTACAACTGTAAGTAACACCTATGCCTGGGAGATTCAGACAGAGGAATATGGAGAGGGACTTGCAGAGCATTTAAGATATCACAACAATAAGATTCTGGGAATTGTGAATGGTATTGATACGGATATCTGGAATCCTGCAACTGATAAGCTGTTAGCTGCTGATTATGATGAGAAGTCAGCGATAAAGAATAAAAAGGTTAATAAAAAAGCTCTTCAGGAATCTCTGGGGCTGGATGTAGATGAGCATAAGATGGTAATCGGACTTATTTCACGTCTCACCAACCAGAAAGGTCTTGATCTTGTAAATGACGTAATCCCGGGAATTATGGATGAACATACGCAGGTGGTTGTTCTTGGTACTGGTGATTCTCAGTATGAAAATACATTTCGCTATTATGAAAACAAATATAAAGGCAATTTCTGTGCATATATTGCTTACAATGAAAATGTGGCTCACAATATTTATGCAGGATGTGATGCACTTCTGGTTCCATCAAGATTTGAACCATGTGGACTTACACAGCTTATAGCCATGAGATATGGTGCAGTTCCGATTGTAAGAGAGACCGGAGGACTCAAAGATACGGTTCAGCCTTATAATATGTTTGAAAATACAGGAAACGGTTTTACATTTGACAGATATGAAAGCGGGCTGCTTTACGACGCGATCAACAGAGCAAAGACGCTCTATTTCGAGAACAGAAAATCCTGGGATGATATGGTGATCCGTGATATGAATAAAGATGTTTCCTGGGAAAAGAGTGCAAAACAGTACAAAGATATGTATGTAGGATTAACACCAAGAGATTAGAGCAGAGAATGTGCTCTGGTGTATATTTCGAAAACGATGTACTGGTCTTTCCAAATGGCTACGCAATGCATAACAAATTGAGACAAAATCTGGTTGATAAACCAGATAAAAGTGATATACTGAATACATAAGAAAAGAAACCGTGTGGAATTACAGTTTTGTTTTCACACGGTTTTTTAGAAAATTAAGGTTAGATAGAACTAACATATATGATAGCGATTTACTGGACAATGTAAAGAGGACGGATTTCTATGAAAATATTGGTTTATGGTGCAGGTGTGATTTGAGGAAAACAACATGAAAAACGAAGAATACAAAAAACTGTCAATTGCTGAATTTACAAAAGTAGCAGGAAGATATGAAAGTAACCATGCTGGTATTTACGAAATGTGTAAGAAGGACTATCCGGATATTTTGGAAGAATTAGAGAAAGAGCCATTTAGAGATTTATTGGACGCTGGATGTGGACCGGCTCCTATGATTTCTTTATTAGCAGAAAAATATCCAGACCGACATTATACAGGTCTGG
>ENA-OQOA01000124-OQOA01000124.1-human-gut-metagenome-genome-assembly--contig:-NODE-124-length-43798-cov-4.237595_pt1 | contig 43798 bp, 38 predicted proteins | sample MGYA00242633_ERZ504888 | MGnify/ENA primary metagenome ERZ504888 (study PRJEB26092, sample SAMD00036372) | human gut metagenome | host: Homo sapiens | study: EMG produced TPA metagenomics assembly of...
AATTATCTTAAATTGTCTCTTTTCAAGAAACAATTATTTCCGACAGCTCAACTAATATAACACCGAAAGCAGTCCCTGTCAACAGTTAATTTTATAATTTGACAAACTTTTTATATTTTCACCCTAATCTCCACTAAATTCCCAACAGACATCCAGTCTATCTGACACCGGAATTCCAACCATCCTCCCCATCTATCCTTCCTATATTGTAGCACCCACATACCATATATACACAACCCCCCCAGCTTTTCCGTCCCATTCATACTATATATAGGAAACTTTTCTATTCCGCCAAACTAACAAACCACCATCCCGCTTCTCTTTCAGCCATCTCTGTCACAGCCAACAGCCAGCAAGCTCAAATCATTCTCTTCGGCGACATTTGCAGGGCCTTTAGAAAAACTTAGCCCCGGGAAATCTGCGTTATTCGCAGATCACTCACTGTCTGAGCCGCTTCGCGGCGAGTTTGAGTTATCTGTGAATGCTTTTAGCAGATTTTCCGGGGCTTAGCTTTTCTTAAGGCCCGAAACCGAGCCGAAGAGAATGATTTGAGCTTGCGTCCCTCTTAGCTGATCTTCCCGGGCTAGTTTTCTTAAGATCCGAAACCGAGCCAAAGAGAATTGTTTGAGCTTGCGTCCCTTTCATCTGGAATAAAACCCACTCTCAACCTCCACCGGAATCACCCTCTCCTCAATCCCCTCAATCTCAATAAACCTCTGTCTCCCCAACATCTCCACCATCTGCGCAAGCAGCTCCCTGCTCCCCTGCGCCTCCATCTCAACGCGGTCATCCCAGTTATTTCTCACCCAACCGGTAACCCCCAAAGAACTGGCAATATAACAGGCCCGATAGCGAAATCCAACTCCCTGCACTCTCCCCGAAAACCAATAATGCTTCCTTATCAGATTCTCTCTCATCTCCGAACCTTTCCCATCCTGAACATCATGCTTTTTCCAGACTCCCCGGCCTTTCTCATACTCCTCAGCAATCTCCTCACCTGTCTCAGAATCCTGCAGAAACGTTCTGTACTTCTTTCTCTTAAAATCAAATATACTCAACAGCAACCCTCTCTCACAGCTACTGTGCCGGCAACTTGATTTCCCGAACATTCTCATGTCTTTCCTGCCAGCCTGTTTCAGGAATCACTCTGCCGCCACACTACAATCACACCCTGATCACAAATCCGTCTTTTCTCGCTTTCGCTTTCGGATATTCCCCGGAGCGATAACCAAGCACACAATGACCAATTCCAACATAAGACTCCGGCACACCCCACTCTGCCTTCAATGCCTTTCCTTCTTCAGAAGCAAACACCTCTCTTGCACGATGAATCCAGCAGGAATCAACCCCAAGGGCATGAGCAGCATTCATCAGATTTCCCATAACCAGACTTCCATTTTCCACACATGTAGGCATATTACTGTCTGCAAAGACCACAACAACTGTCGGTGCCCCATAGAACGGATCACTCTCAGTCCCCATCACATCCGCATTCATTTTAGAAAGCTTCGCAACAAGTTCCGGATTCTGTGTTACTACCATAAGTGTACCCTGTTGTCCCATTCCGCTTGGTGCGTATTCCCCTGCTTCAAGAATTTCATTCAACACTTCTTCCGGCACCAGATCTTCTTTATAACCACGTACACTTCTTCGCTCCAAAAGATTTTTTATTGTTTCATTCATGTCTCATATCCTCCTGTATTTATTTTCATCACTGTCAAAGCAACATTACTGTCCACCACGTTCTCAGCAACACAGTCAGGCAACAATATCTTCCTATATTATAGCACTACATCTACCAAAACTCACCTGTATTTCCCATAATTTTCAGGCAAATTTCCTTGCCCCTGCATCACAACTGGTCTATAATAAAGAACAGACTAACATGAGGTATAAAACTATATGAACAAAAAAGAAATTTCTGAAATCAAGAAACAGTTCACTCCCGAGAACTGTTCTCTCACCCGCATCTGCGGATGTTACGTTGACGGAGAAAAGATAAAAAAACCGAACTGAAAGAAGCATTTCTCTCTTTATCAGAAGAAGAAATGTTCAAATACTTTGAAATTTTCCGCAAATCCCTTTCCGGAACAATAGGAAAAAATCTGATGAACATGGAATTTCCTCTCGAGCAGGAAACGGAGGGCGGAACTCAACATTTTCTTATGAAACTGAGAGAAAGCAAACTGACCGATGATGCACTGGTAGAAAGTTTCTACGATAAGATCATTGAAAACTATGATTATCCCGAAAACTACTACATCATCCTGATCCATGGAGTATATGATATCCCCGGAAAGTCTTCCGACGGTGCAGAAATGTTTGATGCATCTGATGAGATTTATGAGCACATCATGTGCTGTATCTGTCCTGTAAAACTCTCTAAGGCAGGTCTTTGCTACAATGCCGAAACCAACAGCATCCAGGACCGTATCCGCGACTGGATCGTGGAACTTCCGGATGTTGCTTTCCTTTTCCCGCAGTTTAACGACCGCAGCACTGACATCCATGGTGTCCTTTATTATAGTAAAAATGCAAACGAGCTTCGGGATATTTTTATCGATGAACTGCTTGGATGTACAGCACCTCTTTCTGCAGGAGGACAGCGTGATTCCTTTAACGCACTGGTTGAAGATACTCTGGGCGACGACTGCAGATATGACACTGTATTAAGCATTCACGAGAAATTAAACGACCTGATCGAATCACAGAAGGATGAGCCGGAACCTGTAGTTCTGACCAAATCTGAGGTAAAACGCCTCTTTGAAGAATGCGGCGTAGAAGATGAAAAACTACAGTCATTTGATGAACAATACGAGATCACAGCCGGGGAAAAATCCTCTCTGGTTGCTTCCAACATCACCAATACAAAAAGATTCGAGATCAAAACCCCGGATGTTGTAGTCCACGTAGATCCTGAACGTGCCGATCTTGTGGAAACACGCATAATTGACGGACGCAAGTGCCTTGTGATCCCAATGGAAGGCGAAGTTGAACTGAACGGAATCCGCGTACATACAGGAAATGAAAATCCTTCTGATGACGAATTTTATGACAATACAGATACTGAGACAGAGGAGACATCTGATGGAGAATAATCGTAAACTCTTATTTTTTGACATTGACAAAACCCTGTTAACCCCTTACCCATGGACAGTTCCGGACAGTGCGAAACAGGCTTTAAAAGAAGCCCGCTATAATGGTCATCTCCTTTTCATCAATTCCGGACGTACCTATACAATGATTCCGGAAATCATTAAAGAAATGGGATTCGACGGCTATGTATGCGGATGCGGTAGCCAGATTTATATGAATGAAGAGCTTTTGTTTTCCAGTTCTATTCCAAATCCGCTTTGCCGTAAAACAACAGAATTACTGCGGGAATGCAGAATTCCTGCGTTTTTTGAACGCCCGGATAAGATTTTATATGACAGCAGTTCATGTGCTGTTCCTGAAACTGTTCAGAAGCTGAAAGCAGAAGTTATAGTAGAAGATCTGGCTCTCTACCCGCCCGAAACATACAACCATTTTACATTTGACAAGTTTCTGGCTTTTCCGTCTGCTGATTCTGATATGGAAACTTTCCGCAAATTTGCAGATGAACATTTTCTGTGTTTCATACATGAAGACAAGGCCTGGGAACTGACTCAGAAAAATCTCAGCAAAGCAACCGGAATCCGGTTTCTGGCAGACCGTCTTGGGGTTCCGGTCAAAGACACCTATGCATTCGGTGACAGCACGAACGATCTTCTTATGCTGCAGTTCGCCGGAAACAGCATCGCAATGGGCGACTCGGATCCCCTGATCCTGCCTCACTGCACTTACCAGACAACCAATATCGAAGATAACGGAATTGCCAATGCTTTGAAGCATTTCCATCTCATTTAGCAGAACATACAAAATAACGTATTATCATATCTCTATTTATCTGTGTTATTTTTGCATATTTAGGAGAATGATTTCGGATTTATTTAAACTTAAAACAGCTATGTGAAAACACTCAGGTTTTCATCATAGCTGTTTTAATTTACAATACTCAATTCCTATCAGCAAGCTACTGACAGTTCGGATTTTCTTATTTAGCTGCTTCTGTCGGTGTTGCTTCCGGTGTTTCAGTAGTTTCTGCTGCTTCTTCCTCTGCCGCAGGTGTCTCAGTCACATCTGTATCTTCTGCTGCAGGTGTTTCTGTAACTTCCTCTGTTTCCGGTGTTGGAGTTGCCTCTTCTGTCACTTCAGGTGTCGGTGTTTCCGGAACCGGAGTAGGAGTCGGCGCCATGAAGGTATGTTTGTCAGTGATCTTAAGTGTCTTAAGGACTTTCTTAACCGCCTTTACATCTGCCTCATCCAGCCATTTGGCAGTTGTATCTGTAAAATAGGTATTTTCTTTGGAATTCTGAAGAGATTCTCGTTTGGAAGCTGTGGCATCTTCATCATTGATCTTGTCAAGTCTTACTACATAGTATCCTGTGTCAGTCTCAATAATATTGTCTGCAACTTCTCCGTCCTTCAGTCCTCTCAGAACCTTCAGAACCTCATCCGGATATGCCTCGCTGCCGGAATCTTTATCCTCATCTTTGCTCTCTTTGGTTGTAAAGTTACCCTGTACTGCAGAATAACTGTCATCTACACCCTTGGCAATCTCACTCATATCTGCTGTAGGATCCTCTTTCATCTTATCCAGAATCTCCTGAGCCTGTTCTTTCTTAGTCTTTTTCTCCTCATCAGTTATATCATCACCGCTTGTAGAGATACTTACATAAGTGAAGGTTGTCTGATTCGCTTCATCATCAGAAACTGTGATCTTTCCTTCTGCTACAACCGGATCATACATCTTCTTCTGAATTGTCTGAAGCTCCAGAAGTGTTTTTACCTGATCTTCCGTTACCGCAAGTTCCTTAATTGTCTCTTCACTGTTTGCAGCCATAAACTGTGATGCTGCATCTGCGATCGCTGCTTCATCATCATCTGTAAGCTCTACGTTATAATCCGCAGCCTTCTCTTTGAGAATATACATCTTCTCAACAGACTCCAGACTGCTTGTCACTGCCTGATCACCATAAGTCTCATCTGAATCATCACCTGCTGTCTGATCCCAGATATTATCTGCACTTCCCATATAATTTAAATACATGGTTGTTGTCTGCTGTTGTTGTTCGCGGGCATAAAGACTTACAACTCCAAGCGGAATATCTGTTCCGTCAACAGTAGCCACTGTCTTTGTTCCATCTAATGTTTTACTTCCACAGCCGGAAAGCATACCAACTGACATCACACCTGCCAGTGTCACAACGGCTGTTCTCTTTACCATTTTTTTCATTTCTTCCTCCATATTATCGATCTGGTCTTTCTTCCATACCACTTTCCCAGAATGTACTGTTATTAGAGTATAAACTTTTTTCCTGCGAAGGGCAAGGCAAATCGAAAAATATGTAGTATATTTCACATATTTTCCGCCATGCTCTTAAGTTCCTCTGCAAATTCCGTCAATGCCAGGATCAGATTCCCCTGTGGTTCCAGGATAAATTTCGGTTCCTGCTCATTCTTAAACTGCAGACCTCTTCTGTATTTCTGCATAAGAGCCGGAAAGCCTTCTGTATTCAGCCTTGCTTTCTCATAAAGGGTAAACCGGACTGTTTTTCCAGTCTGCTTTATTTCCGTTACGTACCCCTGATGAGCAATCGCCTTTAACTTCGCAATCGCCAGAAGATTCAGCACTGCCTTTCCGGGTTCTCCGAAACGGTCCAGAAGTTCTTCCAGCATATCATCATAATCCTGTTGTGTCTCAATCCCCGCAATTCTTTTATAAATATCCAGCTTCTGAAATTCATTACTGATGTAGGAATCAGGAATATACGCATCAACATTCAGATCAACCGATGTCTCGAAATCCTCCATTGTATGAATACCCTTCGCCTCTTTCACTGCTTCATTGAGCATCTTACAATAAAGATCATATCCAACCGCATTCATATGTCCATGTTGCTGCGCGCCCAGCAGATTTCCGGCACCTCGAAGTTCCAGATCTCTCATTGCAATCTTAAATCCGCTTCCCAGATCCGTATACTCGCGGATCGCAGCCAGACGCTTCTCAGCCGTCTCCTTCAGCATCACATTCTTTCTGTACATCAGAAACGCATAGGCAGTTCTGTTGGAACGCCCGATCCTTCCCCGAAGCTGATAAAGCTGAGAAAGCCCGTATCTATCTGAATCATGGATAATCATAGTATTTACATTGGAAATATCCAGCCCTGTCTCAATGATCGTGGTGGAAACCAGCACATCAATATCCCCGTTTACAAAGGAATACATCACATTCTCCAGTTCCCTCTCACTCATCTGGCCATGAGCAAAATCCACCCTTGCATCCGGCACCAGCTTCGCAATACGCAGGGCAACATCTGCAATATCCGTCACTCGATTATAAACATAATAAACCTGTCCGCCTCTGCGCAATTCCCTGTTGATAGCCTCTCGGACCGTCTCTTCATCATATTCCATAACATATGTCTGGATCGGCATTCTGTCCATAGGAGGCTCCTCCAGGACACTCATATCCCGGATTCCGATCAGGCTCATATGAAGAGTACGGGGAATGGGCGTTGCAGTCAGTGTAAGGACATCCACATCCTTCTTTAACTGCTTGATTTTTCCTTATGCGTAACTCCAAACCGCTGTTCCTCATCAACGATCAACAGGCCAAGATTTTTGAACTGTACGTCTTTGGAAAGGATTCTGTGCGTTCCAATGATCACATCCACCTGACCTTTTTTCAGATCTTCGATTGCCTTCTTCTGTTGTGCCGGGGTCCGGAATCTGCACAACAGTTCCACACGTACCGGAAATTCCTTCATCCTCTGCACAAAGGTATTATAAATCTGCTGCGCAAGGATTGTTGTAGGTGCAAGATAAGCTACCTGTCTGCTCTCCTGTACTTCCTTAAATGCGGCACGCAGCGCCACTTCTGTTTTGCCGTATCCCACATCCCCGCAGATAAGCCGGTCCATAATCCTGGTACTCTCCATATCACGTTTGGCATCCTCAATAGCACTGAGCTGATCCTCTGTCTCTTCATATGGAAACATTTCTTCAAATTCTCTCTGCCATACAGTATCAGGACCACAGACATATCCTTCCTTTTCCTGACGCACTGCATAAAGCTCTACCAGTTCTTTTGCAATATTTTTAACTGCCCCACGAACCTTGCTCTTTGTTTTATTCCACTCCTGAGTACCAAGTTTGTTCAGCTTCGGAGCCTTTGAAGCATCTGCCCCTGAATATTTCTGCAGACAGTCAAGCTGAGTAGCAGGAATATAGAGATTGCTTCCGCCTCTGTATTCAATTTTAATATAATCTTTAACGATCCTGTCTACTTCAACTTTTTCAATTCCTCGGTAAATACCAAGACCATGCTTTTCATGGACAACAAAATCGCCGATAGAAAGCTCCGCAAAATCCTGAATACGGCTTCCACTGTAATTTTTTTCTCTTTTTTTTCTGTTCCTGTCCAAAAATGTCAGATTCTGTCATTACCGCAAACTTGATCAACGGGTATTCAAAGCCCTTCTTTGCATGGCCATAAACCACCATGATCTCGCCCGGACAGATCTCCCTGTCATAATCTTGTCCATAAAAGGCTGCCAGTCCCTCTTCCTGAAGATCCTTTGCCAGCCTCTCGGCCCTTGTGCGGGAACCGGAAAGCAACGCGATCCTGTATCCCTGTTTCTTATACTGATGAAGATCTTTTACCAGAAGTTCAAAACTGTTGTTATAAGCGCTGATTGATTTTACCTCCAGGTAAAATTTCTCCCGCACTTTCCAGCCTGCCTGTTTCGGTTCCAGCGCACATACAGAAATACAGTTGCGTTTATTCAGTTCTTTTTGAAGCTGTTCAAAAGAACAAAGCCAGTTTTCCGGCAGATTCCGGCTGCCTTTTTCCTCTCTGTGCATACGGCTCTGTCTGTACTCTTCTTCTACAGCCCCGCCTTTCTCAGTCAGTCGGTTTGGTTCATCCAGAAAGATTATGGTTCTTTTCTCCGGAAAATAATCCAGGAAGGAAACCATATCCTTGTCCCCTATATGCTCCACCGCCGGATAGATCGTAAGTTCTTCCAGATTTTCCAGAGAACGCTGACTCTCCGGATCAAAACTCCGGATAGAATCAATCTCATCTCCCCAAAGCTCGATTCTCCATGGATTTTTCTCAGTGAGACAGTAAATATCCACAATACCGCCACGCACAGAGAACTGCCCCGGCATTTCCACCTGTCCTACCCGCTCGTAACCTAAAGCCACCAGCTGGTTCTTCAGCTGTTCTATGTCTACGGTGCTGTCACTTTCGTAATGAATCAGCTGTTCTTTTATCTTTTCCAGAGATTCCAGAAAATCCATACATCCGTCAATACTTGTAACAACTGTCAGTTCTTTCTCTTCCAGTAACGCCTTAATGACCTTCATTCTCTGACGTATCAGCAGATTTCCATGGATATCTGCCTGAAAAAACAGAAGATCTTTCGCAGGATAAGAATACACTTTTCTGTCATAAAATCTGTAATCTTCATAAATTTCTCTGGCGCGGCGTTCGTCCTCCGCCAGGATCAGACGATAAGGCGCAATCCCGGAAAGTCCGTACATCAGATGAGATTTCTGCGATTCCATACACCCCGAAACCTGCAGGATTCCCTTATTCGTTTTGCTTTTTCTTTAATCTGTTCAAACTCTGCAAGCCCCTGCAGAGGTGTTAAAAATGCTTTCATCTTCACCCCTCATGATCCTTCGACGTAATAAAAGCGGCTTCTGTTTCCAGTTACCGCTTTCTATACCTTTTGCTGAACAATCATCTGTTTCCTGTCTGCTTATTTCTGTACAGGTACTTTTCTGTTATATTCGTTCATGGCTGCATCTGTACCCTGTGAGATTATGATATCCACAGCCTTTGCCGCCTTTGCTATTGCTTCATCCACAAGTTTCCTGTCTTCTGTGGAAAATCTGCCAAGTACATGATCTGCCAGATCCCATCCCTTCGGCTTTGCACCAACTCCTACTTTGATACGGAGAAATTTCTCTGTGCCAAGCTGGCGGATAATATCTTTGATCCCGTTATGTCCACCCGCACTTCCCTGCTTGCGGATGCGAAGCTGCCCGGGTTCCAGATCAATATCATCATAAATAACAATAAGCTCTGATTCCGGATCAATTTTAAAATAATTCGCCATCTCACGAACAGGACCGCCACTCAGGTTCATAAAAGAAAGCGGCTTCATAAGAATCACTTTCTCTCCGCCGATCATGGTTTTACCGTACATGGCATTAAATTTCACACCACCCTGAGGGACATTGTAATCCTCTACCAGACGGTCAACGGTATCAAATCCCATATTATGTCGTGTTGCTTCATACTGTTTCCCGGGATTTCCCAGGCCAACTACTAAATACATATATGTGTCTCCTGCTTAATTTAACACCATTTTCCGGAATTACCATACCTGTCCTGATGTCAAATTTATTTTTTACATCCTCTAAAGTGTGTTCAAAAAACCAATCCTGCAAATTGTAACGCACATCTTGCGGAAAGCATTTTTCAAACACACGCTAAGATAATTAATTAAAATATACCATCTCTTCCTTAAGCGGCTCGCATTCTTTCACATCACTTGCATAAAGAACAATGCCCTCACCCTGATATTCTGTACGGTTCTCAAATGCGGCCTTCGCTGTTACTTCTACCCAGCTGCCTTCTTTGATATGCGGTGCATAATCGCTTCTGCACACGTATCCAAGGAATGTGGTATCATCTGCGCAGCAGGTCATTGCCACACGTCCCGGAACAAAGAATTTACTTCCCATTCCACGTGGTTTCATGACACGTCCTTTAAAGCGGACAATTTTGTCTACATATTTATCCGGATTATCCATGGCATCCACAAACCAGATACCATAATCTTCCGGTGGAATCTCAATGATCGGTGCATTGATATCAAACGGCATCTCATCCTGGAAAATGTCATCCATCTCGCCCTCTTCATTTTCAAAGATAACCTCTGCACTCTGATTTGCAACCTTAATCCCTCGTCTGTATGCAGGAAGCGGATCTCCCTCTTTACAGCGGTTAAATACAACCATATCTGTATTTCTGATCATATCCATGAACAGAGATTTCATGTTTGCCATATAAACCTGATAAGTAGTTGCATCCACACAGGTAATCTCCTGCTCAATTCCCCAGCCTTCCGGAAGCTCCATCTGCTCAAACTTACTTACAAGCCACATTCCGTTGTACTCGATCACAACACGCTCCGGCTGATGGATGATATCCATGGCAGCCAGACGCTGTGGTGTCAGATCTTCTTCATCCTCGATCACTTCCACAACTGTGTTTGTAAGTTTCAGTTTATCCATATCATATTCTTCTTCGCCTTCTTCGCAAAGAATCAACAGAGTTTTGCCGTCAATGGCAAAATACTCCTGCTGCAGTGTAAAATCCAGGAAAGTAGTCTTTCCACTTTCCAGGAATCCCGTAACCAAATAAATGGGAACTCTGATATCATCCATCATATAATTTATTCCTTTATCTTTATTCTGATTCTGTTATTATCTGCCGAAATCGTTCAGTCTCGCATCTATGACACAGGATTTCATGCTCCGATGAGCTGAATCCAAATGCAGTATTTTAGAGGATTGCCATAAATCGCTGCTTCCTCATGATCATTATGCAAGCCCAAATAATTCTGCAAGTTTATCTTCTTTCAGTTTTAGAGCCGATTACGCAGAGACGACCTGTGTATTCCGGTGCACCTTCACGGATCTCTGTTTCCTCCGGAACCATGTCAAAATAAATCCATGTTCCGTCTTCTGCAGGAAGCATTCCCCTTTGCACGAAGAATAATACCGTAATCTTCAGAAGCCGGAAAGAGCCTCAAGCATCTTCTCAAGACCTTCTCTTGTGTATTTCTTAATCGTCTCACGTCCCCAGCTTGTAAATACCTCATCTGCGTGATGATGGTGATGATCATGATGATCATGTCCGCAGCCGCATTCATGGTCGTGGTCATGGTGATGATGTTCATGTTCTTCGTGATCATGTCCACAGCCACATTCATGGTCGTGGTCATGGTGATGATGTTCATGTTCTTCGTGATCATGTCCACAACCACATTCATGATCATGGTCGTGATCGTGATGATGATGCTCTCCATGTTCATGTACATGTCCGCACTCCGGGCATACCTCTTCCTCAGACATCAGTTCTTCCTCAAGAGATACCGGTTTCTCCATAACCTCAAGGATTTTCTTTCCGTCCAGTTTCTCAATCGGAGTGGTGATGATAGCAGCTTTCGCATTAATTCCACGAAGAAGTTCCATTGCCTGCTGTGCTTTCTTCTCATCAATGATATCTGTACGGCTCATGATGATCGCACCTGCATATTCAACCTGATTGTTAAAGAACTCACCAAAGTTTCTCATATACATTTTGCACTTCTTTGCATCAACTACAGTTGTATAGCTGTTCAGAACGATATCCACATCTCCCTGAACACCCTGTACTGCCTTAATAACATCTGAGAGTTTACCAACACCTGATGGCTCGATCAGGATTCTGTCCGGATGATATTTGTCCACAACTTCTTTCAGAGAAGTGCCGAAATCTCCCACTAATGAACAGCAGATACATCCGGAATTCATTTCCCGGATCTGGATTCCCGCTTCCTTCAGGAAACCACCGTCAATACCAATCTCACCAAATTCGTTCTCGATCAGTACAACCTGCTCATCTGCATAAGCCTCTTTCAGAAGTTTCTTAATCAATGTAGTTTTACCGGCTCCAAGGAAACCGGAAATAATATCAATCTTAGTTGCCATTGTCTTATTTCTCCTCTTCGTTAAAATTTATATTTCTGAATAACTGCCATATAGCCGTCATTTTTTATATTCTGCCATTTTTATGAACAAACAGAATAACTTTTGGAACTGCCATCATTATCTGTCTGTTTATATATTTACCTATAACGTACTCATTATACATAAGATATCCAATGTATTCAAGTCTGCCATCAACGCACTTTGACCAGGAAACGCCTGTGCCCCCTGGTTTACAAATATCCTGCAGCTGTTCAATACCTTCAGAACAACCTGCCTGTTCACATCAAAGAAAGGGGCATGATCCACCATCATGCCCCCGCCTGTATACACTAATGATCAACCGTTGATCATAAAGCTCATTAATTTATCAATATCGTCTTTCTCATAAGCAACGATCTCAAGTTCCGGAATCTCTCCGCCTGAGAAAATGTTTGCCAGAGATACATACTGGGATAATTTAGATTTAAGGTTCAGTCTGTCACCTTCGCCTGTTACTAATTCTACTCTGCCTTCGCAGCTGTCAACTACAGCAAAAAATTTATCGATGTCTTTAATGTTAGATACTTTCATGTTCATTCTCCTTTCAACATGGAAACCATTATTCTCTCTATTCCTTGTGTTCGCGATAATTATAACGCAGATAAATTTCAAAAGCAATTATTTATATTTCACGAATTTTTCATATATTATCATGCTTACTCTGCAATATTGTCAAATAAATAACATACCCCTGACAATAATTCTCTCAGATATTTACATATATCCCGAAATCATTCCGAAAAATTAATATATAAAAATCGCAACCCCATAAGCCGGCAATGGATATGCGAAGGAAAACTCTCTGTTATCACATTCCTGTTTCACTGCCTTAAATGTCTTTGGCTGCTCCAGAAGTCCATTCTCGTCCATGATCAGCTTGTACTGTTTTTTCTTCGGAACACCAACTCTGTAATCCGGACGGTCAACAGGTGTAAAGTTAACTATGTAAAGAATATTGTTTCTCTTTGTAGGAGACTTTCTCACAAAGCTGAAAATACTTCTGTCCCCGTCATTCGCATTGATCCACTCAAATCCTTCCGGATTATTATCACCGGCATAAAGTGCCGGATATTTCTTATAAATAGTCAGGAGATCATGCACATAATTCTGAAGTTCCTTGTGTGGCTCTTCATTCAGAAGGAACCAGTCAAGTTCTCTCTCCTCACTCCATTCACGAAGCTGTCCGAATTCCTGTCCCATGAACAGAAGCTTCTTACCCGGATGGCAGTTCATAAATGAATAGGCAGCCTTTAAATTCCTGAATTTGTCCGGTAACTCTCCCGGCATCTTCTCAATCATGGAGCATTTCAGATGAACCACCTCATCATGAGAAAGAACTAATACATATCTCTCACTGTATGCATATGACATGGAGAAAGTCATCTTATTATGATTAAATTTACGGAAATACGGATCCAGCTTCATATATTCCAGGAAGTCATTCATCCATCCCATATTCCACTTCAGACTAAAACCAAGTCCGTCCTTCTCTGCATCCCCTGTAACCATCGGCCATGCAGTAGATTCCTCAGCGATCATCACAGTTCCATGATTCCTTCCAAGAACTACTGTATTCAGATGCTTAAAGAATTCAATAGCCTCCAGATTCTGATTTCCGCCATATTTATTTGCGATCCATTCTCCATCCTTCTTACCATAATCAAGATAAAGCATGGAAGCAACAGCATCCACACGAAGTCCGTCTACGTGGCACTCCTCCACCCAGTAAAGGGCATTTGCGATCAGGAAGTTCTTAACCTCCGGGCGTCCGTAATTATAAATCTTGGTACCCCAGTCCGGATGTTCTCCCTGTCTCGGATCTGCGTGCTCATATACTGCGGTTCCGTCAAAGTTTGCAAGACCATGGGCATCTTTCGGAAAATGTGCAGGTACCCAGTCAAGGATAACTCCAATCTTATTCTGATGTAAATAATCCACCATATACTTGAAATCCTGTGGCGTTCCATATCTGGAAGTCGGTGCATAATATCCGGTCACCTGATATCCCCAGGAACCGTCAAAAGGATGCTCTGCGATTCCCATAAGCTCTACATGGGTATATCCCATTTCCTTCACATAAGCTGCCAGGGCATGTGCGAATTCTCTATAGTTATAAAATCCTTTTTCATTTTCCTCTGACTGCGGATGCTTCTTCCATGAACCCGGATGAACCTCATAGATTGCCATAGGCTCTACCTGCTCATCAAACTTCTCTCTGTTCTTGATCCATGTGGCATCCTTCCATTTATAGTCTGTGATATCTGTGATCCTGGAGGCTGTACCCGGACGGAGTTCAGCTTCATTTGCATAAGGATCTGCTTTATATAGCTTCTCTCCATGCGCACCCACGATAAAGAATTTATACAGCTGTCCGATCTTTGCCCCTGGAACAAACACTTCATAAACACCGATCGGCCCAACCTTCTCCATCGGGTTTGCTTCTTCCTCCCAGTCATTAAATTCACCGATTACAGAAACAGACTGTGCATTCGGTGCCCAGACCGCAAAATATACACCTTTTTTTCGTCTGTATGTAGTCGGATGGGCACCCAGCTTCTTATATACTTCATAATTGGTTCCCTGTCCAAATAAATATTGATCCAAATCTGTAAATTTCATACTCACACCCATCTGGAGTCCTCCCTTAACTTCGGTTTCTATCTTTTTTGCAGATACTGATTCCATAAAATAATACTGTAACAGGATATCTTACGTTACTGTTCACTCCATTCTCAGTAACGTAGCCAAAATTCATTCCAGATTGCCTGCGGCAATGGAATTTTGGCGTATGAACAGTAACTATCTTACAGCAAGTTCAATCAGGAATACGAACTGACTTTTAGTCATTCTATAAGCCTTATTATACCAACGGACATTCCATACGTCAATTAAAAATATGTGTATATTTAACAATTTTTTTATATATTTTATGTGTTTTTTGTAAAAAACATAAAGAGCAAAGAAGTACCATTGCTCTCTTCTTTGCTCTTTCGTATATTCGTAATTCTTCTGTATGGTCCACACTGCAGGATTGCATATGTTTTTTATTCCGTTCCATCTCCGTAATCTACAGAATCATCACTGTAATCTTCCGAATCATCTGAACTTCCATCATCATAACTTCCGTCATCCGAACTTCCATCATCATAGCTTCCATCGTCTGAACTTCCATCCGAATAATCCTCACTTCCGTCTGAGGAATCTGTGCTTCCGTCAGAAGAATCTGCGCTTGCATCAGATGTACCATCTGTTCCGTCTGCAGAAGCTGCTGCATCGGAACCGCCCTGATATCCCGGCACATCTCCATTACTGAGTGTACTCGGCCAGAAATCCACATAACATGCATTCTGTAAGGTCACATTCTTGGCTTCTGCCATCTCACTTACCGTTACAAGTTTATATCCCTGTGCAATAAGATCCGGTATCAATCTCAAAGCAGCCTTTACAGATGGCTCATGAATATCATGCATCAGGATGATAGTTCCATCTGTCAGATCTCCATTCATTACTGCACTGTAATCCGCATCTGCATCCAAAAGTTTCCAGTCTTCTGTGTCCAGTGACCACATAAAGAACGGCTTATTTACAGTATTATAAATATCTGAATTTCCGTCCCCGTAAGGCGCACGCGCCACACTCGCAGCCTGGCCACATGCCTGAATCAATGCATCATCTGTATCAGAGAACTGCTTTGCAACTGCGTCAAGATCAATTGTCGTCAACTGTGTATGATCCCATGAATGACTTCCAATCTCACAACCAAGTTCCAGCATACGTTTTGGCGCATCCGGATATGAACTGACATTCTGACCAAGCATAAAGAATGTTGCATGAGCATTATTCTGTTCCAGACAATCCAGCAGTTCATCTGTATACTCTCCCGGACCATCATCAAAAGTCAGTGCCAGCATCGGACGTACCTTACTCGGATCATAAGATCCGTCTTCATTAAAGTAATAATCCTTCACTCCCTTTTCTACCCATCCTGTCTGTATATATCCGTTTCCGTCAAAAGAATAGGTAACACCATCTATATCCTGAAATCCATTTGAAAAATATGTACCGTCTGTATTCTGATACCACTTTCCGTTAGCATCCTCATGCCATCCGGCTGTCATCGCGGCAACCTTATCTGTATCTGATTTACCCTTCAATGGCTGTCTCACAGCAGCATCGGAATTTGCCTGAACTTCCTCTGTATCTGCCTGAGCCTGTACAGTCTGATCACTGCTTCCGCCTCCGGCTACATGATGTGCAATCGGAATAATAATTCCTCTCACTACAAACACCACCGCCAGAATCATGCCAATAACACAAAGTCCGATCTTTGTATAATGCCTGATCATCATCTGGCGTTTTTTTCTGCGCATTCTTTCGCGCAACACCCTCTTATCCATGGTTTCCTTTCCCCGCTTCTTTTTGTTAATTAGTCCTTAACAACGTACATTACAGTACGGAGTAATCCACTTTTATCAATAATCATAACTCATTTATCAGGTAAATACAATGCCAATTATTCACTCTGATCAACATCTTCCGTACCTAATTCCTCTTCCAGATTCTCATCTACATCTGAATTGTCCTGTCCGGAATCATCAGTATCTTCATTTGATACATTCTGATCACTGTCCTGTTCTGCATTTTCTGCCGCAGCATCTGCATCATCTGCCAGCACATCACCGTTTGCGACTTTCTCACTCACACTCGCATTTTTTATAATGAACTCCTCCACTCTGAGAAGTCCGACTGATTCATCTACATAATCCTGTCCGTAAGTTCCAACCAGCTCTGCAATACTGGAAACACCCATCTGTTCTACCAGTTTATCCTGCAGCTGAAGGCTCTCTTTGTCGTCAAGTGACAGTCCCTCTGCATCCATAATCCCCTGCACGATCAGGTTCTGCTTAACCTTACCCTCTGCATACTGCTGACATTGTTCATCAAAATCATCCTGCGAAATACCCTGACTGTCTGTAAACTCTTCCAGAGTCATGTCGGCCTGTTTTGCATAAACTTCCATACTCTTCTTAAATTCAGAAACAGCCTTATCCACATCTTCCTGTGGGTATTCTTTTACTTCAGAGTTCTCAAGCACTGTACTCCATGCAGTATTCTTAAGAACCTCCTGCGCAGATTCCTTTGCGTTTTTCTCAAGTTCACTGCGAATACTCTCACGATAATCATCTACTGTTGTATAATCAGTGTTCTTTGCAACCCATTCATCTGTAAGTTCTCCTTCACGCCGCACGTTCTGCACCGTAACCTTATATATAACTTCCTTACCTGCCAGAGTTTCGTCTGCATAGTCTGACGGAAAATCAATTTTAATCTCCTTTGTGTCACCCTTTTTCATCCCGATCACATCATTTTCAAATTCCTCAAACATCTGTCCGTCGCCGATCACAAAGTCATAGTTATTGGCAGTACCACCGTCAAAAGTCTGTCCGTCTTTAGTGCCTGTATAATTTACAGTCACCAGATCCCCTTCTTTTGCCGCATCAGATACAGGTTCTGCCTTATCTTTCAGATCCTCATCGATCTGCGCCTGTACATCATCGTCAGTGATCGCATCCACCGTATTGTCCAGAGTCAGTCCTTTATATTCTCCGATCGTAATATATTTCTCTACATTCTCAACAGAAACAAGACGCGTAGTTCCTGTCTCTGCTTTCTTCCCGTCAGCAGCTCCTTCTGTCTTTGTACCGTCTGTGATAACAGCACCGCCATCACCACACGCAGATGCTGTCAGTGCAAAACAAACTGCAAGCATGGCAAGATATATTTTTTTCTTCATAATAATCAATACTCCCTTCTACATTCCAGGTACCGGAGTTGGTCTTGAAGAATCCCATACTTCCGATACATCAAAAAGATCACTGAGCATTTCCGGATTATAATACATTCTGTATCCATCCAGATTTCTTCTTCCCTGTCGAAAATAATCATCTGTAATCTGTACAAAATACTGACTGGAATCTACATTACAGAAATAGCGGTATCCCTGACGCTTATAAAACTCATATTTCTCATTGTCTGCCGAATATCCTTCCCAGCTTCCGATATCCGCACCAAATGCAAAAATGATCATATCTGTTTCTCCAAGTATGGGAGCCACATATTTCTTCCATTTTTTATCATCTCTTTTCAGATCATCCAGAGAAGTGGCAGCCACATCCTTATGTCCCCATGTATGACTTGCAAATTCCCAGCCTTCTGCCTTCATAGCCTTAGCTACCTTTTTTGCATTTTTCACTTCCTGCTTATAGTTAAAATCCGGATGATCTTCCAGGAATTTTTTCTGATCATCCTGCAGTTTTTTTCCGGTCTTATATGCAATATCCGTACGATATCCCAGAACACCGTCATAACCTGTCATTGCAAGGATTCCCTTTCTTCCATGATAGGAAAAATCCGGATGTTCTTTTACAAAAGTATCGATCAGCGGAACCATATCATAATCCCCTGTGGAAACACTTCCGTCATCCTCAATATATTCGTTTTTAACCTCACCATTGGAATCCACTACAAGTTTCGATGCGAAACCATCTCCGTCCATATAGTGATAATAACTTACATCATCCTGAGAAAGCACAAATGGAATTTTTCCCGGTGGCAGCATAATACTGCCTCTGGACATAGTTCCGTCCTCATTGATAACCGCCATGTCGTGCGGACTGACCATGACATATCCCTTATCATACATACTCTGTATGATTTTGTTAAACTCATCAATTGTTGTCATATACTGGTTATATCCATTACTGTCTGAATCCCCGTCAAATGCTCTGGCAGTGTCTTTGATCAGTGTATGGAAGAACACGTGCGTGATCTGCTCCAGCGGATATTCTGTACAGGTGGCTTTCGTATTTTCGTAATCCGAAACTGCACTCTGCATATCCGTATTACTTTCGTAATCCGGCTGACTCTTAAGCAGTTCTATGGCGCCATCATAATCATACTGTACAGCCATAAGCGTTGCCTGCTCCATAGGATTTTTCCTGTTTCTCATCTGCCTCTTCTGTATCTTCGTTGTCAGTCTGCTCTCCCTCATTCAGACCATCATCCTGCTGTGTATCTTCTGTACTTTTCTCTGTATCAGCATCCTGTTCATCAATTGTCTGCTGTTCTGTTTTTTTCTCAGTTTCCGCATTTTCAGCTCTGGAACTCAGAAATGGAATATCCTGTTCAAACGGAATGAGCCCACATCCGCTTACTCCCAACGAAATACTCAAAATAGCTGCTGTTACACATGCTATCCTTTTTCTCATATATTGTCCCCTTTCAGTTATGCACAGAGATCATACTCACCCCATAGTTGGAACCGGCACCGGTCTGGAAGAATCAAACACAGACTGTGCATCAAACAGATCTGAGAGAAGTTCCGGATTATAGTACATTCTGTATCCGTCCAGATTTCTTCTTCCCTGCCGGAAATAATTACTGCGGATCTGCACAAAATACTGGCTTGAATCTACATTACAGTAATAATTATAGCCCTGGCTCTTAAGATATTCGAACTTCTCCCCCGAATAATCTTCAACACTGGTAAGATCTGCTCCAAATGCAAAAATAATAATATCTGTTCCGCCTATCAGAGGATCAACATTTTCTTTAAACTTCTGTGTATCTGCCTGTAATCTCTCCAGACTGATCTGACTTACATTCTGATGTCCCCATGTGTGGCTTGCGAACAGCCAGCCTTCATCTTTCATAGCCTGCGCTACTCTGGCTGCATTTTCTCTCTCTGTATTCAGATTAAAATCCGGATGCTCATCCAGCCATTTTACTTTATCTGCATCCAGATCATCCGGACGGGTTTCATAACTGCTGTCTGTGCGATAACCAAGAATTCCATTGTAACCGGTAAGGGCAACAATTCCTTTAGCACCTCTGTAAGAAAAATCAGGATGTTCCTCTACAAAACGATCGATCAGAGGAACCATATCATAATCGCCTACAGAAATACTGCCATCATCTTCCACATATTCATTGCGGATTTTTCCTTCCTCATCTACGATAAGTTTGGTTGCAAATCCGTCCCCGTCCATATAATGATAATAACACACATCATCCTGCGAAAGCACAAACGGTACTTTACCCGGAGGAAGGAGAATCTCCCCTGCATTCATATTCCCATTTTCATCCGCTGTCGCCATGTCATAAATGCTGACCATGACATATCCCTTATCATACATGCTCTGAGTAATCTGGTTAAATTCATCAATCGTTGTCATAACCTGATCGTAATCTCCTGACTTGTAATCCCCGTCAAAAGCCTTACCGGTATCTTTGATCAGAGTATGATAAAAGACGTGTGTCACCTGGTCTAACGGCCAGGAAACGCAGGATTCCTTCTTTTTCTGATAAACCTTAACCGCATGCTGAAACTTCTCACTTGTCTGATAAGTCTCACTGTTTTGCAGCATACTTATGGCTTTATCATAATCATACTGTTTTGCAGCATACTTTGCCTGCCTGTAAAGAGTTTTGTCCTCTTCACTCAGTCCATCTGTATCCTGAACTTCAGGTGTCACCGCATTCTCAGCTTCTGCCTCTGCATTTGTCTGCTGAGCTGTTTTTTCTTCTTCTGTTTTCCTGTCTGCAGATTTCACCATCTGCGCAATCTTAACCTGCTGCTCACTGACAAAATTCTGCAGCTCTTCCCCGTAAAATCCTATTCCAATCCCAATTGCAGCGGCTGCCGCCACCACTATGCAGCCTGCGATACGCAGTCTTTTTTTCTGCGGCGAAGTTTATTGCGGCGTTCCAGTCTGGCTGCCCTACGGGCTTCATAAGCTTTATTATCATCAAAAAAGAAATCTTCGTCCTCGCTTGCTGCCGGAGATTCTTCGTCTATCTCTTCTGTATTTGGTTTTTCTTCATTTAGTTTTTCTACATTTGGTTTTTCTGCATTTAGCTCTTCTGCATTTAGTTCTTCTGCATTTGGTTCTTCTGCATTTAGCTCTTCTGCATTTAGTTCTTCTGCATTTAGTTCTTCTGCATTTGTCTTTTCTGTATTTACTTTTTCCTTATCTGAAAGTCGCTCCTCTTTCTTCTCAGAGTCGGGCTTTAATTCGCTCATGCTTTTCTCCTTTTTATCATATCCGTTTTTTACTCACAAATTGTTCTGTCACAAAATAACTCCACAATTCCCGTTACATATATTATAACCACACATTATGATTCCATCCTGTAAAAATATCTTTAACTGTTCCGCATATTTACCATTACTGTTCGCTCCGGCAAATATTGTCGCATTACAGTTTTGCTACAATTATAACCTTTCATAATATAAATTTCTACCGCTTTCCATCCATTAATTCTTTTTTTGCAATTGCGTTTTACCTTATTTAATGATAAAATAATTTTTATGCAATGGACTGTCCGTACCAACAGTCCCTGTGAAAACACATACATTAGGGAGGATGCAAATGAGTACAGTAACAATAGTCCTTCTGGTCATTCTTGTTATCCTGATCGCTGCACTGATCGGTTTATATTTCTTCGGAAAAAAAGCCCAGAAGAAACAGGAAGAACAGCAGGCTCAGATTGAAGCAACTAAACAAACCGTTTCCATGCTGGTTATCGATAAAAAGAGGATGCCACTGAAAGAATCCGGACTTCCTCAGATGGTAATTGAACAGACACCTAAACTTATGCGCCGTTCCAAGCTTCCAATCGTTAAAGCTAAAATCGGACCAAAGATTGCGATCATGATCGCAGATGAGAAGGTTTTCGACTTGATCCCGCTTAAGAAAGAAATCAAAGCCGAAGTAAGCGGTCTTTATATTGTAGGCGTAAAAGGAATCCGCGGTTCCCTTCAGACACCGGCTCCCAAAAAGAAAGGTTTCTTTGCAAAATTCAAGAAAGACAAAACTGCCAGATAAATGCAGTCAGACATATAAACTAAAGGTCAGTGAATCGTGTCATCCATACACACAGATCACTGACCTTTTTCTGTTTGAATCAGACAGATATCTGCAACGAAGCAGAGAACTTACCAGATCTGATCAAATTGTAAAATTCTTACAGTCCTTTGGCTGTGCCTTAATCGCAAGATAACAGTCTGCCACATGCTCCTGGTTCATATCAAGCGCATAATCCACTTTCATATCAAGACCGCCATCACTCTCCTGCAGATTCAGATTCGTCGCCGCAATCCCCATTTCAATGGTTCCATAGGGAGTGGTATAGTAAGTCATATTCTTCTTACCCTGTTCAAAAACCATATGAACATTGACCACACCTTTCTTGCGGACCTCCATTCCCTTCCGGGAAATTTTTATGTAATTGACGGTAGGTTCTGCAAAATCCTCCATGACTTCCTCATAGCGCAGATAATGACTTCCGTTCCGGAAATAATACTGTCCCGGTACAACAATCTCCAGAGGTTCCTGTTCACCGTCTGCATCCATTGTCTGAAGTCCCCTTACATGAATCAGCACTTCTTTATCCATTCTTCTCATACTCCTGTTTTTATACTGTTCAAAACCTGTTTTTATGTATCTATATTATAACCATTCAGCAATCTGCTGTTTTTAATACTTCTCAATATCTATTTTTTCGTCATCTCCACATCATATGGAAGAATCGAATTGGCAAATGCCTTAAACTCATCTGCCAGATCACTCACATAGAAGCGATACGGAAATTCATTCTTCTCTGTACCTTCACCGGCAAGTCCTTTTTCCTCCAGAAGCCTTCCCAGCTCCAGTGCGGTTTCATAAGCCGGATTCACCAGACATACTCCGTCTCCCATGATCTTTCTGATGGTGGAACGAAGCAATGGATAATGAGTACATCCCAATATCAGTGTATCTACCTGCTTATCCTGAAGTTCCTTCAGATATCTGGCAGCGACCTCATCAGTCACCGGATCATGAAGCCACCCTTCTTCTACCAGTGGCACAAACAGCGGACATGCTTTGCCGAAAACAGTGATCTCCGGATCCAGATGCTTCAGATACTCTGCATGTATCCCACTTCCTACAGTTCCCACAGTACCAATGATTCCTACCCTCTTATTTCTGGTCTGGGCAGCCGCCACTTTAGCCCCCGGTTCTATCACGCCAATGATGGGAATGTCAAACTCATCCCTCACTGCATCCAGGGCAAAAGCGCTGGCTGTATTACATGCAACCACAATCGCCTTTACCTGCTGCTGCTGAAGAAAACGAATGATCTGCCGGGAATACCGGATGATAGTTTCCTTCGATTTACTTCCGTAAGGCACTCTCGCCGTATCACCAAAATATACGATTTTTTCTGAAGGAAGATTACGCATGATCTCACGCGCAACAGTCAGCCCTCCCACACCGGAATCAAATACTCCTATCGGTGCCTCTCTGTCTATTTTCATTGATTTCTATTCTCCATCTCTATTGATTGTCTCACTATTCTATCACCAATCAAGAGCCTGTGCAAGCCAGAAGGATATCTTTATGTCATCTTTCTGTCCTTTATTTTCCTCAGGGAACTGCGAGAAGCAGAATTTCGGGTACAATGTCCCCCACCATGCAGTAACTGCAGCCTGTTCCTGTCGTCTTTCAGCGATTTTTTGCTATCTTCCCGGACATTCCCGGCATTGCTCTCATCATAAGAACACCAACAGCTGCCACGAACAGAACAAACGACAGTTTTCTTCTTAATTTTTTGTTCTTACTCTTTTTATTCATCATTGTCCCTCTCTCCTGTTATATCTTATCAGTTACCATATCTGCCTTTGTTATTTTCCTATATATTTTCTTATTTTATATGGAATTTCCAGGCAGCACTTTAATATTTGGATTATGCCAATATTTTCCTGATTTATACTTCCACTTCCAGACTTCCATTTCTGATCTTCACAATCGGAAGTCGCAGGATTTTATCTTCTTTATATTTTTCATAGAAAAGCTCTCTGAGTGTCACAGCCGTAATATTTCCTCCTGACATTCTGTTTCGGATCAGTCCTGTAATATATTCTCCTGCTGATGAATTATCCTCCCCATGCCAGTTCAGGATCTCCCCTGCGTCCTCCGCCTCAAACACATAAAGATCTTCCCCCACAAAAATCTCCTGTTTCAGATAATCCAGCACCATTCTCCATCTTCCGTCCTCCACCAGTGTTCTCCCCATGACCAGAACCTGCAGATGCCCCATATCAAGAAGTTTTTCCTGTGACTGATCATACATTTTTTCAATCCGGGTGAAATCAGCACCACTGATCTGCAGAACCCGGGAACCGCCATCTTCTTCCTCTTTTCCCTGCCCCGTACTCTCAGAAAGATCCGGCATCCCATAGGTAAGACAGATTCCTTCTTCTGAGGCATCCACGCCAAGTGCCATAGGATACATTCTCTTCTCCGGTTCCACAGCCGCACCACATCCGCTCATAAAAAGACTGACTGACAAAATCCCGGTCACCACACCGACTGCCCTTTTCCTCTGCTTCCTGCGGTGTCCCTTTCCTCTGATAAACATATAAAACTGACAGATGAGAATTCCCGGAACGAAAATATACGCCAGACACCATCCAAAATAATCCAGTATTCCTTTTCCCTCTTCTTCCAGAAGCGAAATCAGGAAAACCAGTGCCAGAAGCCAGAACCTCCCCCTACCAGGATGAGATTTCCCGATAATCTGATTTCCATAATACAGCAGACTCCCTATTGCAAAAAGCAGGCTGTAAAGCAGAAATCCCATCCACAGAATGTCAAATCTGGCCAGTACATTTCCCGGAAGATCTGCGCCTGCCAGCAGAGGCAGGACCGGATAACTTTCCGCCGCTACCCTGTCATATCCCAGAACTGCCGGAAGCAGAAGCTCCATTCCAATAAGAATCCCGCCAAGTGTCAGGATCCCTCCTGCCACCGTCTTTCCTGCACTTCCGTATTTCTCCACATTTTCCCAACAGAAATGGCAGCAATGCAACCGGCGAAAAAACACACAGAGTTCCATAAAAAGACTGACTGACATTTCTCACTGTAAGCTCCTCCCACCGGATTTCTCCCATGAGATATTCCGTTTTTGCCTGTGGCACACAAAGTATCATCATTATCATAATCCCGCCAAGAAGCAGACCACCTGATACTTCCGCCATTCTTCCTCTTCTCTGTACACCTTTGCAGGTTCCGACAGAACATACCAGAATTGCCCAGAATGCAATCCATCGGCCGGATACTCCTGTGATCAGCTTTGCAGGAACCAGCCTCCTGAGAAGTGCCAGCAGATATCCTCCCGCCATCAACACATAGATCAGAAAAAAAATCCCGATCAGCCTTCCCGCAAAAGCACCTGCAGACTTTACCGGATCTTCAAATGAAGGTGTCAGCCGTATCAGCCAGATTACATAAAACCCAAGCAATATCAGCGCAAAAATCATTCCCGCCACTGCACTGATTCCGTTCATTCCACCCTTTCCGAAAACGCAGAGCATAAATGGTGCCAGTAATGCCAGTATCATCTGCCTGTACAGCTGCCTGTGGGAAATTCTGTTATTCTCTGCAAATCTCATGAACCGGACTCCTTTCTCTTCAAACGGATCTTCTGCTCCTCTCTTGCATAAAGCGGTCGTAATACCCTCTTGCGCAACGGAACTCTCAGAACCCCTTCTCCTCTGCTGCCCTTCTGTTCTTTCTTTATAAAAGGAACCAGGTAAGGAATACCAAAACTTATCAGGCCTGCCAGGTGCCCTATAACCAGATATACTCCCAGCACGATTCCGTAAATTCCCAGATAACCTCCCAGGATCAGAAACCCATACTTCACCAGCCGAAATGCTGCTGCAAACTCTTCATTTGGAACAGTCATAGAGCCAAGCGCAGTCAACGCCACGATCATCACCACGATCGGACTCACAAGATTTGCCTCTACCGCTGCCTGTCCGATCACCAGTCCGCCAACAATGCCAATAGCATTTCCCAGAGATCCCGGAACTCTCACCCCAGCCTCCCGAATCAGTTCAAAAGCCAGTTCCAGAAAAATCAGTTCCACCACACTGGAAAAGGGCACTCCTTCCCTCGCCTCCGCAAAAGACAGTATCAGTGCAGATGGCAGAATCTGTGTATGGAAACGTATCACTGCCAGGTAAAGTCCCGGCAGAACAGTCGCCATGATCACAGCCAGATATCGCAGTATTCTGAGAAAGGAAGCCATCTCGAACCTGTGATACCAGTCCTCGCTGCTCTCCATGAAACTGCTAAAATTTCCCGGAAGGATCAATGCTTCCGGAGAATTATCACACAGAATCACAACCTTACCTTTCAGGATTTCCTGCACAGCACGATCCGGACGTTCCGTTGTCTGATACTGAGGAAAAGGAGAATACCACACATCTTCTGTCAGCTGTTCAAGCATACCGCTGTCAAGGATTCCGTCAATCTGAAATTCTTCCAGCCGTTCCTTCACTTCTTCCAGAAGTCCCTCATGTACCAGGTCATCCATGTATAACACCTGCGTTAAGGTATGAGAGCGCACACCGATTTTATATTCTTCCACCTTGAGTCTGGTATCACGAAGCCTTTTTCTTACCAGTGCACTGTTACTTTTCACACTGTCCGAAAATCCTTCCCTGGAACCCCGCAGCACCTTTTCCGATTCTGCCTCCATCACACCTGTGGATGGATAACCTTTGCTGGAGATTTTCATCGCCTTGTCATATCCATCTATGAAAAACACTGCATTTCCTGCAAGCATGGCATCTATGGACTCGTCAAGATTCTCCAGTTTCTTTACATCTGCGATTCCAAGACTGTTATGCCTGACAAATTCCTGAATATCCTCCGGCGAAATCTCCCAGAAATGATTGATCATCTTTCCAAGAGCAGAATCATCCAGCATCATGTTGGAAACCGCAACTTCTATATAGACCATAAGGCAGTCCACCTTATGTTTATCTCCCAGCCGCATGGGACGGATCAGAATATCACTGCAGTTTTCCAGCCTGCTTCGCAGATATTTCTCATTCTCCCTCAGATTTGCAGATACTTTCCGGGATTCTTCCAGCTTCTTCAATAATTTCCCACCTCGTTTCATACCGGTACATCGTTTTCGATGTACCAGACAGATCTGTTGCCAGTCGGCAATATTCCTAAACTCACTTATACACACATGGATGCGCAAAAAAGAGAGGCATCCTGCCTCTCTTAGAATTTCCCGATATTCAGATATTATACCATTCTTATCTGTGTCCCCTGGATTTCTCTTTCTCTGCACGCTCACGTTCTGCATCCTCAGCCTCAATAGAACGCATGATAGCCATTCTCTGATTCTCGATATGCTGGAAAGAAAGCTGTTTCGCGCGTTCCACGTCGCGCTCTCTGATCGCCTTTGTCAGTTCCTCATGTTCCTTCACCAGAACATCTCGTGTTTCACCTTCTTTCAGATATTCTACACGATAACGATAAATCTGCTCACGCATATTATTGAGTACCTGGATCAGCCTCTTATTATCAGAAGCCTGATAAATAACCTCATGGAATGCAACGTCAGCCTCCGCAAGCTTAACAAGATTTCCCTCTGCGATCGTATGTTCAAACTCCTTGGCAGCAAGCCAGAGTCTCCTCATTTCTTCTTCAGTCATACGGGCACATGCTTTCTCAATAGCTACATTCTCAAGAGCAATACGAACCTCCAGAACATCATTCAGATCCTTCTCTGTGATATTTGCAACCTGAGCACCACGTCTCGGGATCATCACTACCAGACCTTCCTGCTCCAGCTTACGCATTGCCTCTCTGATAGGAGTTCTGCTCACGCCAAGTCTCTCTGCCAGCGCAATCTCCATCAGTCTCTCACCAGGTTTCAGTTCGCCCTTCAGGATTGCCTGACGCAGCGTATTAAAAACCACATCCCTTAATGGAAGATATTCATTCATATTTACTGAAAAATCACTTGTCATTTGTATTCCCTCCTGCTTTCGTTACTTCTGTGGCAAAAACCGTCTTCGCCAGCCGGCTCTCTCTCAGAACCTCTGCTGCCGCCTCCATCTTCTCACGATCATCAAAGATTCCGAACACTGTAGGACCACTTCCACTCATCATCGCCTTTAACGCACCATGACTCTCCATCAGTGCTTTGATTTCGCCAATTACAGGATATTTCTCTATAATTCCCGGCTCAAAAACATTTCCCATCTTCTGTGTCATTGCCAGAAGATCTCCACGTTCTATATCTCCTATCATCCCATCAATATCCGGATGAGAAGAAATCTTATCCAGCTGAAGGCTCTCATAGGCAGCTTTGGTGGAAACATTGATTCCGGGCTTACCGATCAGTACAAAACAGTCCGGCACCTGAGTGATCCTGGTCAGTTTCTCCCCGATCCCCTCTGCCAGGGCAGTTCCTCTCATCACACAGTACGGAACATCTGCCCCGATATTCACAGCACGATCCATCAGTTCCTTCTGGCTCAGTCCCAGTTTAAAAAGCCGGTTGATCCCCACCAGTGCAGCTGCCGCATCCGAGCTTCCGCCTGCCATACCTGCTGCCACAGGAATAAATTTCTCAAGATGGATATCCACACCACCCTTAACCTGAAATTCATCCATCAGAAGCTTCGCCGCCTTATACACCAGATTTCGTTCATCATTCGGAATATAGGAATAATTGACAGACAGGGAAATCCCCGGCTTCCTCACCCTCTTCATCTCCAGAACATCATACATCTGTATCGTCTGCATGATCATCCGGACTTCATGATAGCCATCCTCTCTCTTTCTGAGAATATCCAGTCCCAGATTTATCTTCGCCAATGCACGTAAACGCATAAAATCCTCCGTTTCCAACAATATCATCCGTATATAACTGTACTTTCGCAATTATATTTGTACTTTGTATACAATAAAACTCTTTGCGCATATTTTAAATCATTTTTTTTAGTTTTCAATATAGGAGTTTTCATTTTTTCCGGAAATTTTTTTCATTATCATCCCTGCCTGACAAGAATTAACGACTGCCCCGGCTTTACCTCTTTTTCCGTAAGACTGTTCACACCCGAAATCTCATCCACAGTTGTATAAAATTTCTTTGCAATATCCCACAGGGTATCTCCGGCCTTTACAATATAGACCGTAATTCCCGGCATACTTTCCAGTTTCTTACGATCCAGCGGCTGTTCTTCCACAGATTCAATAAGCTGCTCTTCCCACTGTCTGAACACAAGCACATTCAGTCCCACCGCCGCCTTGACTTCAATCTCATCCCCATCTGCCATTGCAGTGGAAAGCTGTTCAAGGTCAGCCTGAAGTAAATATGTGCAATCCTTCCCGATCTCTTCTGCCTCGATCAGATGGGTAAACGGAAGCATGGCATCCATAGAATAAAACGGCATTTCATCATTTCCAATAATATACAGGATCTTGAGTGCCACAATTCCTTCTGCCACAATTCCCTTATCCGTAATCCTGGTCTTATCTACTTTTACCTTACCGCTGCTGTGGCAAAGCTGCAAAACTTTTCCCTGACTCTCCTTAACTTCTATCCGGTCTGTCAGACGACACCTGGAAAAATTTCGTACCAGAAGACTTTCCAACATTTCCTTTTTCCGATGAAGAACACATTCTTTGTGTGGGCTGTATGCATCAAGAAGAAGTTCATGCTCCTCTTCCCTGTACATTTTCATATTTAATTCCAGTACCACATCCACCTGCAGGATACGTTCTTCACCATCCGGATCAGGCTTTACCTCTATCCCCTGATGAAGAAGAGACACCTCAATATGTGGGATCAGATCTTCCATACAGCCACTGCATTCCATCTCATTGGAAAAAGGCATGGTATACTCCAGCCACTGAGGTGGATTCTCCTCTTCATACCCTGTATACAGAAGAAAAACCGCAAGCTCTCCTTTCACCCGGAGTTTGTTCTCTCCCGGCCGCAGATCCAGATTCCTCGGTTCAGCCATATACCACAGAAGGTTTTCTACATTCGGTCTGTTTGACGCAAGAGTAATATCATCCTTAATGCGCAGAGTATCTTTTTTATGTACACGAAGACTCATAAGCCGGACTTTCTCCGTTTTCACAGAGACTTCCTGATCCTCTGCGGAAACCGGAAGTTCAACGACTGCCAGTTCATCTACCACTGCATAAAAAGTTACAATTGCTTTAATATTCAGTTTTCTGGAATGGATCATATGAACACTGAGATCCTCAATCTCCCATTTCAGACACAGCTTATCTCCCCCTTCGATTCCCTCCAGATTAATCATCTCATCCAGCGGAAGCTTCGCAGAAAGGCTGTAAATCCTGCCCTCTTTTTTCCCCCACATAAAGCAAATCTGCATTTAATGTCCCTTTAAGAAGCGCTCTTCCTTCACTCAGCCTCACTTCCTCCATGGAAACATCCGCTTTGCTCTGCACCAGTCTCCCGATATCCGGTTTCACATCGGGCACATTATAGTCCTCGTCAAAAGTCGCCTGCGCTGCCGCTTTATTTTTGATCCGCAGCATCTGAATACTTTCTTTTTTTAATTCCAACCTGCTTCCTTCCTTTCTCTGTTTACTTTATGATAAAACCCAAAAATTCTATCGGTTTCTCTGTTTCTCTGATTTTCAGGACAATACAGGGATAAGACGGTTCACTGCCTGCATCCGCTTTCTCCGGACCTATCAGCCTTGTCTTGCAGAATACTGCGTTCTCTGATTCAGAAACCTCCTCCACCTGAATACTGTACCCTCCTGTAAGCTGCTCTCCATATCCCTTCATCAGATACCTTATATCTCCCACCTGATAGGTCATCTGAAATACTTTCTTTTTCTTCTGTTCCATCAGTTCTGAAATCTCTTCCGGAATTTCCTCCTGCTTTACGATCGTATATTCCAGAGGTGTACGTTCGCCCTCCTCAATCCTGATAAACTGACAGCCCGCCGGCAAAAGAGCCAACAGCAACACACAGAGCAGTCCTCCTGTCCTTTTGCCCATAATGCACCCCTGCTCATTCTTCGCTAAATATTCTATGCCGGATATAGCCCTGTTATTACCATACTCTATGCTATATATCTGACAGTAACTGCTTTTCTGCAGGAAAGAATCCTGTCCGGAATGATTTATTTAACGCCAAAAAATCGTTATACCATGATTTATTTCTTGCAGGATATCTCATAATTCCTTATAATAACTTCTATACTTATATATGGGCATCAGCATTATATAATGCCCGGAAAGGAATTAACGAATGATACGATTTATCCTCGTCTGTATTATTGTGATCGGATACCTGATCCTGTCCATCCCCATCCTGCTGGTCGAATGGATCATCGGCAGATTTTCTCCTGAAAAGAAGGATATCAGCTCCCTTAGGATCATCCAGGCAGTATTCCGATTTATCCTTAAGATCACCGGTGCAAAGATTACTGTGATCGGAGAAGAAAATGTGCCAAAGGACACACCTGTACTTTATATCGGCAACCACAGAAGCTACTTCGACATACTTCTTACTTACTCCCGCTGTCCGATCCGTACAGGCTACATTGCCAAAAAAGAGATGGAGAAAATTCCTCTTCTTTCCACATGGATGCGTTATCTCCACTGTCTCTTCCTTGACAGGAAAGACATCAAACAGGGACTCAAAACGATCCTGACCGCAGTAGACAAAGTAAAATCCGGAATTTCCATCTGTATTTTCCCGGAAGGAACCCGAAACAGAAATAAAGATGAGCTGGACATGCTTCCCTTCCATGAAGGAAGCTTCAAAATCGCTACCAAGGCCAATTGCCCGATCATCCCAATTGCGATCAGCAATTCAGCCAACATTTTCGAGGCACACTTCCCGAAGATATCTCCTGCAAAAGTTGTAGTAGAATACGGTAAGCCGATCTATCCGGATGAACTGAGCAAAGAAGATAAGAGGCATGTCGGAGAATATACGCAAAACGTAATTCGCGAAATGCTTATAAAGAACAAACCACTGACTGAAAAATAATAAGACCATCACCAGTACATCGAAAATTAAGTTTCTACTATATTGACGACAACGCCGCAGATGAAAAATCAGACAAGTCAATATGGCAGTTACTTAATATTCGCTGTACTAGAGCGTAAAACAAAATTTACGCTCTGCCGGACTGTTATATATCAAAATTTCCATTGTATCTGGACTGATCCGGGAAATACCTTAAGTGACCTGATCATCTTATCAACTGTAAACCTCTTCTCCTCAAAATCAATCTCTCCCCACAGACTTACATTAGATGCTACCTTTTCCATCTGCTCCGGTGTCGCATGATTCTCCGCAAGCACCGATAATTTCTCCAGCTTTAACTGATGTATCTGGTCTATTTCTTCCACTCTCTGATTGATATAATCTGTCAGTGTTTCTCCGGCACCTGCCAGAGAATCCACAAGCAGAGAAATCTCCTTTTCCATTTCCTCAATCTCCCTGTAAATCTGTTTTACCTGCGGATTTTCCTTTAACTTCGTATAAGTGGCAGGAGACTGTCCTTCGCGCAGCTTACGTACCATCTCTTTATATACATAATTCTCCACATCTTCAGTATAAACCTTCCCGCACCCCGGGCAGGCTTTGTTGTTCAGACGCTTCGTACATCTCAGGTACTGTTTACCAGACTGTATTTTAATACTCATAAGTGCGTATCCGCAATTGCCACATTTCACTTTCCCTGCCAGCCATGTATTCACAGCTTTTCGGTTGGCCTGAATCGTTTTATTTCTCATAAGCTTGATCCTGCAGTTCAGCCACTGCTCCGAAGACACAAGCCCTTCATGAGGTGCCACCACCAGCATATGTCCCTTAAGATTCTGCAGCTTATCTGTCTGCGCATCCCGCCCCTGATAAAGATAACATCCATGAATCCCGTCAAACTGCTCCGGACTGCTTACTATATTGGTTCCATGGCTCCTGAAAAAACGGTACACATCCATATCAGCCCGCACATATACCGGATTTCTCAAAAGCTGGGCCAGCATGGAACGTATCAGTTCCTTTCCGTAGAACTGCACTCCCTTTTCCGCATAATATCTGGTGATATCCCCATAAGAAGTGTCCGGTTGTTCGTACATATCAAAAATTTCCCGCACAATTGCCGCTTCCCCGGGTTCTTCCACAAGCTTCTTTGTATGGATTCCCTCCATCAGAATCTCCTCAAGCCGATAACCATAAGGAGGCTTGCCGCCCATGCGAAAACCTTTCTGACTTCTGGAATAATATGCGTCGCTGACACGCTTCTGAATAGTCTCACGTTCCAGCTGCGCAAACACAATGCAGATATTTAACATTGCCCGTCCCATAGGTGTCGAAGTATCAAATTTCTCTGTAGAAGAGACAAATTCCACCTGATACTGCTGAAACAGATTCATCATATTGGAAAAATCCAGAATAGAACGGCTGATCCGGTCCAGCTTATACACGATCACTTTCTCCACTTCCCCTCTGCGGATATCTGTCAGAAGCTGCTGAAGCTGTGGTCTGACTATATTCTTGCCGCTGTAACCCTTATCCTTGTACTCTTTGAAACTTCCACCCTTTAACTCGTACTTGCAGAACTCGATCTGACTTTCAATAGAAATACTATCTGCTCTGTCCACTGACTGCCTTGCGTAGATTGCATTGATTCTCTTCATAGGGTTCCTCCTTTGTGAAATGAAATAATTGTTGTTTTGCCGGGCAATGTTGTTACCGTTCACCCTGCATTCCGCAGCACGTCTTGCAATGCACAGAATAAACAGTAACCGGCACTGTAACCATTCAACAATTCCTCCTCCGGGAAGAAAAAACTGAACGATTATATTTTGTCAATACAATTACGATAACAAATATTTAAAAATGTGTAAATCGACTTTTTTCTATCTTTATGTATAGATTTTTCCGACAGTTTCATTGTATAATGATGTCATAAACATTCCTCTACAATCAACTCTTTCCTCTGCTGATCATTTACAACTGTCCTGTACCGTTACCGTTCACTCTATACCTGTGTCACCGACTAAAAGGAGATTTCCCATATGAGAAGAAAATGTACCGATTCCCTGATATACTGGAAAAAAAATCCCGGCCGCAAACCTTTAATCCTCCAGGGGCTTCGCCAGACAGGCAAGACCTGGTTGCTTATGGACTTCGGAAATAAGCAATACGAACATACACTCTACATCAATCTGGAAACAGACCGCTCTGCTGCAGACTATCTGTCTGTTCCACATGATCCACAGGAAGTACTGCTTTTTCTGGAAACCTGTGCAGGAAAACCACTGCGCCCTGCCTCTTCCCTTCTGATTCTTGACAATATCCAGTGCATTCCTCAGATTTCCACACTTCTTACCTCTATTGCCCTGGACTTTCCACAATATCACATTGCCTCTATCTATAAAGGTGTGGTTAACTCTGATTCTTTCTCCGTCCACGACTTTGATATCCTGACTCTGTATCCACTGGATTTTGAAGAATTTCTGTGGGCCAATGCTGAGTTTGCCCTTACAAGAGAAATCCGCAATCATTTCTCCGATTTCAGCCCAATGGGAAAGAAACTCCACGAAAAAGCCCTGTCACAGTTCCGTCTCTATCTGATCATCGGCGGAATGCCTGCTGCCATTATGGAATACAAAAAAGAAAAGAAGCTCCTGCTGGTACCTGACACCCAGCAAAAGCTCCTTAATCTTTTTCTCAGCGATATTACTGCTCTGGCTCCAAAAGGAACCGCCCGCCACTGCCGCAATGCCTGGCTCTCGATCCCTGCACAGCTCGGCAGAACCAGCCGTAAATTCCAGTACACCTGCATTGCAAAAGGTGCTACCGCCAAAGTCTATCATGAACCCCTGCAGTGGCTGATCAGCGCCGGACTTGCCATTCCCTGCCAGACAGCTGTCTGCAGCAAACCTTCGGAAACCTCCTTACATCTGTATCCTGTTGACACCGGATTATGCTCATGCATACTAAAAATCCCTGCCTTCCAGCTTCTCTCAGGAGAAGAAACCACCGCCGGTACAGCCTGTATCGAAACCTTTCTGGCACAGCACTTTATCCGGAATGGCTATGCCCTCTCTTACTGGTCCAGCGGCAACCAGGCGGAAGTTCCCTTTTTACTGTCCAAAAACAGTCATTTTATTTCCATAGACTACCGCACCACCCCACATCAGAAGTGCAGGAACCTTATGCAGCTGAATAAATCTTCTCTCTCTCCTGCACCCACGCAAATGTATTTAATCTCTACCGAAGACTTCAGGCAAAAAGAAGCTTATCAGATCGTGCCTTTATATGCGGTATTTTGCATATAGAACGTGGCAGATACAACAGGCAAAAGCAGACTCCGGCCATATGACGCAGCGGCATCGCATAATGGATCTTTGCCTGATTTTCCAGTCCCCAGAGAACAAAGTCCACACCATATGCCGTCTTCTTTACAACATCCAGGATCGGCTCCGGTCATTGCGATCGGAGTCTTTCTTTTTAATAAACCTATACCATATATTCTAACAGAATCTTATCCTTATATTGCTTTCTGCTATTTCAAGGTGTATCTGACTCCCCTGCCTGCACCTGTTTTTTTCAGGATTTTCTTTTCAATCAGGCTGTTCAGAGTACGTACTGCTTTACTCTTTTCCATTTCTGCTGCTTTCTCAATTTCTGATCTTGACATTTTTTCTTTTCCCTTAAGGATGTTGACCAGTATCTGTTCGGCTTCGTTCAGGTCATAGTTTTCCCTTATAACAGGAAGAATTACTTTGATAGAATTAGAAAAACACTGATACGATGGTTTTATCAGTGCGTTCCTGTAAGCATGATTGATCCTCATGATTCCGGTTCCAAATTTCTCAATATATTTCAGCCGGAAGAACACATTTCCGATAATAGGATTTCTGAGTATGGATATCTGACCATTCAGGTATTCCTCTTCGCTGATTCCGGCAGGAAGCCCTCCCGGAGAACTGATCTCAATCCTGTCCGCATACATACTGACTTTTATAGATGCCGGGATATCCCACATTCGATGGATCAGAGCATTGGCTATTGCTTCCCTGAAGGCTTTTTCCGGGATTTTGTCAATACATTTCCTTTCGGCTCCCTCTATTTTTTCATACTGATAATACTTTCGGAACATCTGAAGTGTTTTTTCCAACTGAGAAAGTATGGAAATATTTTCCAGTGATTCCCTGTCCATGATCTCATCTATGGTATCACCAAAACGTATGATATCTATTCCCGTAAACTGATTATCATCAGCAAGAAGTGCAGCTGCATTATTGAACCCACTCTGATCAGAATACAGTTCAAGAATTTTTAAAATATCTTTATTGATCTTCTCAATGCCCATCACCCGGATAAATTCTGTTTCCAATTTAGCAAAAGTAAGTTGCTGATTGAATGAAGTGATCTCCTCAAAAGTCTGATTACAGCCCTCCAGGATCAACCGGTTATATTCCAGACGATCCACTTCAACTGTAGAAGAATCATTTCTTTTATAAGCTTTACCTTTATAGAGATAAGGCTTATACCTGCCTTCATAAACAGTGAGCACGATCGTATTTTCCTGTATCTCCAGACGGAACTCCGGCACAGGACTGAGACTGTCATTGATCTTATTCTCCAGATTCAGGCATCCGTTCACTGGATCTGTTATGCCGATGATGTTCCCCTGATCATTGATTCCAAATATAATCTTTCCTTCGCCATAATTAGCATAGGCACTGATTGTTTTCAGAAACGTATTAGATGACAGATTTTCCTTATATTCCAATGTTCTGCTTTCCCTCATGATACATTTTCCTCCACATTTTCAATCCTTTGAAACCCAATATTGATTTGTAATATATAGTATAAAATCGTTCCAATCGAAATGCAACGATTTCTTTTTCGTTTCATATAGAATACAACGATTTATATAATCATCAAATATAATTCCGTCAATCAACAGCCAACGTAATTGTATAATTGTGAAATAATAAATATTATACGTAAATAATGCACTAAGATTACAATTACAAATAAAAATTTCTGGGGTGTTGATGCAAGCGGAAATAATATTACTACACAGCCTGCAGCTGTATACCGTTATTCTAAAATCAGCAAACCACAGGCAAGTGCTTGGACTGTTTCTACAGAAAAAGCATCTTATACTTACACAGGAGAAGCAATTATTCCAGAACTGATTGTAAAGGATGGAACAAAAGAGCTCGAAAAAGATGTAGATTACGAAATTAAGTCTATTGCAAACGGTACAAATGTAGGTACTGCAACTGTAACAATTGTTGGAAAAGGTGATGATGACAATACATCTACTACAACAACTACATTTACGATTACACCAGCTGATATGTCTTCTTTAACTGTAAATGTAAATGATCAAAGCTATACCGGACATCAGATTCGTCCTACAGTAAAAGATTCCAATAACAATACACAGATTACAGCTAAATTAGGTACTGTAAATATTGATCTTGGTCAATTTACAATTAGTTATCCAGATTCAAAGGATGCAAATAAGAAGTTGGTACTGGTACATTAACATTAGCAACAAAAGCAAGTAATAAAAACTTTACTGGAAGTAAAGAAGTTTCCTTTAAGATTGTTGGTCAGAAAATTATCTGGTCTAATGATGTAGCTAATGCATTTAAAGTATATGATGCAAATGGAAAAGAAGTTAATGTAGCTAATCAGTCATTTATCTATGATGGAAAAGCTCATACTTTTGCAAGCGCAACATTCAACTATTCTTATACTGATCCGATTACACATAAAACTGTTAAATTAGAAGAAGGAAAAGATTTTGAAATTAAATACTTCCACAATGTAACAGGTAATGCCAGCCATGAAGCATATATCGCTGTAGTTGGTAAAGGCAACTATGCTGGCAACAACGATACAACAAATCAGGTTTTCGAAGATGAAAATGGTCAGAAAGTAAACGCTATTACTTATAAGAAATTTACAATTACTCCAGTTCAGCTGTCAGATCAGAACGTAACTGTTTCTAATGGTACTTATGCTGAAGGAATGGCAGTAAAACCAGTTGTTAAAGTATCATATGGTAGAGATGCTCTTACATTAGAAGAAGGTAAGGACTACAAATTAGTTGGTGTGGGTGCTTATACAGAGCCTACAACAACAAAGAAATATACAGTAAGTGTTGAAGGTATCAATGGATATACAGGAACAACATCTTCTGTTAACTGGGGAATTGATAAAAAAGATCTTGCTGACTGTGATATTACAGCCGCTAAGAATTCTAAAGGTTCTGTATCTGTTGTTGTAATGAACGGAAATGTTAAAGTTCCAACAGAAAAATATGTTGTTACAGAAAATGCTGACGGAACAGTAACAGTTACTCCGGCAAAAGATAGTAAATACTACATCGGTTCTAAGACAGTTACATTAGCTGGTTCTGAAGCTAATGAAAAACCAGGAACACCTATGATCAGCAATGTTAAAGTTGTTGGTAATAAAGCAACTGTAATCCTTTCCGGTGATACAGATGGTGCTGCAGGTTATGACTATGTAATCTCTACAGATCGTGACTGCATTACAAACAAAGATTACACATCTGTAAACAAGAATCAGGTTCAGACTTCTACTACATTCAAATATGTACAGCAGGGAACCTACTACGCATACTGCCACGCTTGGAAACGTGACGAGAACGGAAAGAAAGTCTTCAGCCCATGGTCAAACCTGAAAAAAGCTACTGTTAAATAATCCATTTGGGTAAATAATACAGATTCCTAAAAAGAAAACCCCAGTCATTTTGACTGGGGTCTTTCTTTGTCAAAACTTATCCTGCGATTGTCGAAAAATTTTTCTGGTAAATAAATATCTGCTCTGATAAAATATAAGTACAAAATATGTGACAGGAGGTGACATCCATAATACGTCAAACGAATCTGGCACAAATGATAGACCTTGCCGCAGATCGTGCAAGATATGATGAATGTGCCAAGAAACTATTAACCTATAAGGCAGTCATTGCCTGGATCCTCAAATCCTGTACAAAAGAATTTTCTCAATATAGTGTCAATTTTATCTGTGATAACTGCCTGAAAGAAAATATCGAAATTTCCAGTCGGGCAGTACATCAGGACCATCCTGACCGCAGTAAATTACTGGATGGAAACGAACAAATAGACTGCCTTAATTCCGAAGCAAATGCTATCAAAGACCAGACTGTATATTATGATATTCGTTTTAAGGCATATATTCCGAACACCGAAGAACCCGTACAGCTGATCATCAATTTGGAAATCCAGTTAAATGACACACCGGGGTATCCATTAGTTACAAGAGGATTTTATTATTGTGCAAGAATGATTTCCGAGCAGTATGGAACTATTTTTACTGGTGAACATTATGAAAAGCTTCAGAAAGTCTACAGTATTTGGATCTGCCCGGATCCGGCGAAAAAACGTAGAAATGGAATCTTCAGATACCATACAGTACAGGATACAGTATTGGGAAAGCCTTATGAAACTCTTGGCAGTTATGACCTTATGGAAGTTGTTATCGTAAATTTAGGTGATGCAGATAAAGAGAGTGATCTGGAGATCCTTGATCTGCTGAATACACTCTTCTCTCTTTCTACATCCTCTGAGACAAAGAAAAAACGTCTTCAGAAAGATTTTGGCATCGCCATGACAGAAGAATTTGAAAGTGAGGTGCAGGATATGTGTAATCTGGGAAAAGCACTTGTTGAACAAGGCATTGAGCAAGGTGTAGAAAAGAAAAATCTATCTCTTGCAAAAATGATGATCAAAGATAAAGAATCTCTCGATAAGATTGAAAAATATACTGGTTTTTCTGCCGATAAGTTAAAAGAGATTGCAGCATCTATCGGAACAAACCTTACTGCTTAGAATACGTCTCCTATGGCAGCTATACATAATAAGACAATAGAAAAATTTGGTACTTAAAATAGAGCTTTCAATTGTATCTCGTTGATATAGTTGAAAGCTTTTTATGTGATAACATAACGATTTCTTAATATAACTGATGATTTAAATATAAAAACCCACAAAAACATAATTATAAATGATATATCTTATATACTCTGCAATCTCGAAAACTATTCTGGATACGAAAATTTCCATAAAAACAACCTGTCCACCACCCAAAGGGGAACTATAATCATGACAAAGATTAAAAACACAAAGAAGGGACATGGCAAAAAAGACATTAAGTATGTCACTTGTTGTTGCAATGCTTGCTACTTCTAATGTGCCGGTATGGGCTGCTGAGTTCAGTGATGGTTCTGATGCATCAGTTGCTACAGAAGCTCCAGCTGCTGAAACATTTTCTGATGATGCTACAAAAGCATCCGCTACTGCTGATACAGAAAATACCACTCCTGTTGTAGAAGATACTACAGCAGACGTTGCATCTGAAAGCATTAATGGTAATGAGTATAAAGCGACTTTTGCAGCTATGACAATTGATGGCAACGAAGTTAAAAGATACTACTGAATGGGGTAAAAAATTAACAACAAACGTAACAATTGATACTAATTCAGCCATTAGCGATGCTTCTTTACACTTTGCATGGACAGTAGACCCCCCCTGGTGATATTTTTGGTAATAAGGCTGACTATAGTACCGCAAGTGCTTCTGCTAGCATTAATTTAACCGGAGATATGGTTCGGCAAAAAAGTGCATTACGCGCTTATGCCATAAAAGCGACAAGGTTGTATGGCGTAGTGATTCCAATGCAATTACTGTTGAAGCAAAGGATATTGCCAAATATATAACAAAGGTAGAAGCTGATGATCCAGAATATACTGGTGAAATCCTAAAATCAGTACCAAAAATCACTACAACTGAAGACGGATTAAAGGTTACAGGTAATAAGTTAGAAGACGTAGAAAAAATATATAATGTTGGCTATGATCAGAATAGCAATTATATTGATGTAACAGAAAAGCCAATCACTATTACATTAACACCTAAGTCTTCTGCATACAAAGGTTCTGTCACAACAACTTATGAAATCAAGCCTAAGAAACTGAATAGTGGCGAGTATGGCGGCAAAATGATTGCCACATTAAAGAAAACATCTGTTAAATATAATGGAAGCAGTACTGGAACAGGAACTATGAAAGTTCTTAAATCAGATATTGAATTGATAGATAAAGAGACTAAAGCTGATTTATCTAATTATTTAGCAGTTGACAAGAATGGCTATGTAAATGTTACTAAAAATCTTAATACTTTTGTAAGCCTGATTCACGGTGTACCGACTACAGGAAATAATAAAAACTATGAGATTGCTGGTGGCACTGCTGATAGTGAAGATGGCAGAAGAATACAAGCTACTAATAATATTGAAATTGAAAATCGTGATTTAAATACAGTAGTTGCGACGATCAAACCAGTAAAAGCAAATGGAAACAAAGTTGCAAGTGTTGATATTACTTACAAAGATAAGGATACAAATGAAATCTTAACTATTGATAATGATGTTGACGTTACTATACCTACAAATGCTGTCAATGTAGGAAAATATACAGTTACAATTACTGCTAAACCGGGAAAAAAGTAACCGGAAGTACAACCGCAGAATTAGCTATCTATGCAACCAATATCCAAGATACTACTCTTAAGAAAAATGGAACTGTAACAGAAGAATCTACTACATCAAGCGGAAAAACAACTTATAAAGTTAAGGATAATATTAAAAAGTATTATACTGGAGAACCAGTAACCTTTACCACAGATGAAATTGGTGTTCCGACAACATCACAGAATGCCCCATTGACAGATAAGGATTATGAAATTACTTATTCCAATAATACCAATGCTGGCACTGCCAAAATGTTCCTGATTGGTAAGTCCAGCTATGAAAACAGTATTAAGGAATATAGTTTTAATATTCTTAAAACTCCGGTCAGCAAGATTGAAGCAAATGATTATGTTGATGAAATTGTCAACGCTAAACCGGAAGATTACAAAGCAGCAATGGGCTTAACTGTTAAGGCACAGGTTCCGGGAACAAATAAAATCTTAAACCTTGGAAGAAGGAAAAGACTATACTGTAAAATATGATATTATTAACAACGGAACAGAGGTTAAAGCCAGCGTTACTTTAAATACTTCTGCTACTGCTAATTTTGATAATTCTGGTAATGTCACACTTGAAAAAAAGGTTATATAGTCAAAGCAACATTAAAACCGGAAAACATACAAGTTAAGGGAAACTTCCTTCACATACAATGGACAGCCTGTTGAGCCGGCATTTGACGTAGTTGTTGGTGGACAGATTCTGCCAGGACCAGGAGCCAAGGATAGTGATGATAACGATATCTCTGCATATACATATAATTACACTAATAACGTAAATGCAGGTACTGCTACTCTGACTGTTAAAGGTACTGGTGATTATAAGGGAACTGCAAGTGTAACTTATACAATCCAGTCTGCTGATGCATCTAAATTAGTAGGAGCTATTGCTACTCAGGAATACCGAGGATATTCTCTTCATATTCCGGCTAATAAGATTGATCTTACGTTAGGTGGAAAGAAAATTGATGTTGCAAGCAACTTTACTTTAACTTACGGTGAAAACAAGAAGTTGGAGAAGGTACAGTTACATTAACACCAAAAAATAATAACTTTACAGGAACTAAAACTTTAACATTTAAAATCTGTGGTGAAATGTTATCTACAGATCCGGCAAGCGGATTCAAATATGTGGATAAAGATGGATTTACAATCGATACTAATAAAAAGAAATTTAAATATGATGGAACTGAACAGACATTTGCTAAGACAACGTTAGATAATAAGACTGGAAAAGCATTAACAGCAGGTACTGATTATGAAATCAAATATGTTGACAATGTATATGGTCAGAAAGGTATTGATGGTAGTACTTCAAAACAGTATGCCGCAGTTCTCGCTATTGCTAAAGGAAAATTTGGTGGAAATCTTACATCAACAACACATAGCATTTCTGTAAAAGATGGTGTATATACTGATGCTGCCGGAAATAAAATAACAAATGTTTTTGCTATTGATTTCATTGAAATTGAACAGGAGACAATTGATAGCAGTAATGTTTCTGTTTCCAACGGAACATATGCAGCAGGTCTTCCAGTTAAACCATCTGTAAAAATTGTTGTAAAAGGCAGAACACTGGTAGAAGGTACAGATTATGACCTGGATGTATCCGCTAACAAAGATGTTATTAATGCAACAGCTAAAAACAGCCTTGTTGTTACTATCGTTCCAAAGAATGGTTATAAAAACAAGACAATACATTAGTAAATCTTCCATGGGGAATTGATAAATTTAACCTTGCAAATGCAGATGTAACTGTAGATGGAGACAAAATTACTGTTAAATGTGGAAAAGTAGAAGTCCCATCTAATGAATATACAGTAACAAAAGATGCCGCAGCAAACAAAGTTACTGTAACAGCTACAAAGGATAACAAAAATTACACAGGTTCCAAGACAGTTTCTGCCGTTGTGACTGATCCGACAGAAAGACCAGCAGCTCCAATGATCAGCAGCGTTAAAGTTGTTGGCAACAAAGCAACTGCTATTCTTTCCGGTGATTCCGAAGGTGCTGCAGGTTATGACTATGTAATCTCCACAGACCGCGACTGCATCACAAACAAAGATTACGATTCCGTAAACAAGAATCAGGTTCAAACTTCTACTACATTTAAATATGTACAGCAGGGAACCTACTACGCATACTGCCACGCTTGGAAACGTGACGAGAACGGTAAGAAAGTATTCAGCGACTGGTCTAACGCATATCCATTCGTTGTATCCGCAATCACACCGGACGCTCCAGTTATCACAAACGTAAAAGTAAGCGGATCTACTATCAAAGTAACATACAAAGCAGCTGCAAATGCAACTGGTTACGATGTAGTACTGGGAACTGGCTCCAAGAAAGAAAACGGTGAGACACGTCCATACCAGTATGGCAATCACAAGAAACTGAACCTCAAAGAAGGTACAGTAACAGCAACATTCAAGA
>ENA-OQOA01000125-OQOA01000125.1-human-gut-metagenome-genome-assembly--contig:-NODE-125-length-43790-cov-5.635343_pt1 | contig 43790 bp, 43 predicted proteins | sample MGYA00242633_ERZ504888 | MGnify/ENA primary metagenome ERZ504888 (study PRJEB26092, sample SAMD00036372) | human gut metagenome | host: Homo sapiens | study: EMG produced TPA metagenomics assembly of...
TTCGACCGCGAACGGGCCGTAATTGGTCCAGACCACGTTCGTGAGCTTGGCGAAGATGCCGTCGAGGTTGAGGGTGTTCGGCTGGGCGAGGCGCATGGAGAGCAGGTGCAGGCGCAGGTAGGCGTCGGCCGCATCCGCGATCGGGTCGTCAAGGGAGCTTACGGTGAACACCGGTTCGCGGCGCACGCCACGGGCGTCGGCCTGCGGCTGCGCCAGCGCCCCGAACTCGTGGTTGGGGCGGTTCGCGCCTTCGGGCGCGGCGCCGAGCGTCAGTTGCGGATACCAGACGTCGAGTGTGTTCCCGGCTGCATCGATGCTGGCCAGTCCCCAGCCCCATGCGGTGCGTTCGTTCGTCATGCTTGTCTCCTTGGTGGATGAACGGTAGATGCTTCTATATTATGGGCAGATGGGCACGTATGAGGCTGCCGTTCCGAATCATTGTGGCGCGGTTTCGTCACGGGAGAAAATCTAGCGGGGCGGCTACGATGAAAAGCTATGAGTGACTACAGGACCGAACGGGAGCAGCGTGAGCGCCGCCGCCGCATCATCATGCGTGCGGTGTGCATCGTCATTGCCGTGGCCATGCTCGGCAGCCTGGTCATTCCCGCGGTGTATGCGGGTCTTTGACGCGATCATTGGCGTCCTGCCGTGACGCGAGGTGCTTGAGATTTCGCATATGGTCGGCAGCGTCGTCACACAATCGATTCGTTCACAAGTTCAATGATTATGGTGGTATTCGATGGCAGAATTTGATTTTTCACAGGCAATCGGCGAGGCACGGTCGAAGTATGAGTCCATTGCGAAGGCGTTGGACATCGAACGGCTGAAGTCGCAGATCGCGACGTTGGAGACCGAGGCCGCTAAGCCTGGTCTGTGGGACGATCCTGAGAACGCGCAGAAGGTGACCAGCCGCCTGTCCGCGGCTCAGGCGCAGCTGAAGCGCCTGAACGAGGCGAACCGTCGCATCGAGGATGTCGAGACGCTGGTGGAGCTCGCTCAGGAGGAGGCTGACGCCGATTCTCTGAGCGAGGCTCAGTCCGAGATCGGCTCCATCACCCAGGAGCTGGATGACATGGAGATCCAGACGCTGCTGGACGGCGAATATGACGAGCGTTCCGCGGTCGTGACGATCCGCTCCGGCGCGGGTGGCGTGGATGCCGCCGATTTCGCCCAGATGCTGTTGCGCATGTACCTGCGCTACTGCGAGCGCAACGGGTTCAAGGCCAAGGTGATGGATACGTCGTACGCCGAGGAAGCGGGCATCAAGTCGGCCACGTTCCAGGTGGATGCGCCGTATGCGTATGGCCGCCTGAGCGTGGAGGGCGGCACGCACCGTCTGGTGCGCATCAGCCCGTTCGACAACCAGGGCCGTCGACAGACGAGTTTCGCCGCCGTCGAGGTGGTGCCGCTCGTCGAGGCGACCGATCACATCGACATTCCGGACACCGATATCCGCGTGGATACGTACTGCTCGTCCGGCCCCGGCGGCCAGGGCGTGAACACCACGTATTCCGCGGTGCGCATCACCCACCTTCCCACCGGCATCGTGGTGACGATGCAGGACGAGCGCTCGCAGATCCAGAACCGCGCCGCCGCCATGGCCGTGCTGCAGTCCCGACTGCTGGTGCTGCGCCACGAGGAAGAAGCGAAGAAGAAGAAGGAGCTCGCGGGCGACATCAAGGCCAGCTGGGGTGACCAGATGCGTTCGTACGTGCTTCACCCGTACCAGATGGTCAAGGATCTGCGCACCGGTTGCGAGACCAGCCAGACCCAGGCCGTGTTCGACGGCGATATCGATGCGTTCATCGAAGCCGGTATCCGCTGGCGTCACGAGCAGCGTCGCCAGGCGGCCGAAGAGGAAGAGTAAACCGTGACTTGGCTCCCGGCTCCGGGGGCGAGTGAGGAGACGATATGGCACTCATCGCATTGGATCATGTGAGCAAGGTGTATCCCAAGGGTACGAGGCCGGCGTTGGATGATGTCAACCTCGACATCGAACGTGGCGATTTCGTGTTTCTGGTCGGTGCTTCCGGTTCTGGCAAGACGACGCTGCTGAGCCTGCTGCTGCGCGAGGAGGAGGCCACGGACGGCGAGATTCGAGTGGCCGGCAATGATCTTCGCCGTCTGACGAACCGTCAGGTGCCGCAGTATCGTCGTTCCATCGGATTCGTGTTCCAGGATTACAAGCTGCTGGCGAACAAGACCGTGTGGCAGAATGTGGCGTTCGCGCTTGAGGTGATCGGCACGCGCCGGTCCGCCATCAAGTCGCTGGTGCCGCAGGTGCTGCAGACCGTGGGATTGACCGGTAAGGAGAACAACTACCCGCATGAGCTGTCCGGCGGTGAGCAGCAGCGTGTGGCCATCGCCCGCGCGTATGTGAACCATCCGCAGATCCTGCTGGCCGATGAGCCCACCGGAAACCTCGATCCGACGACGTCGCTGGGCATCATGGAGGTGCTGGACGCCATCAACCGCACCGGCACGACGATCGTGATGGCCACGCACAACGAGGAGATCGTCAACTCGATGCGCAAGCGCGTCATCGAGCTGCATACCGGCAAGATCGTGCGCGACGAGGCCCAGGGCTCGTATGATTCCGCCGAGTTCTTCCCCGACAGCGATGTCGCGTCCAAGGCGCATGAGGCGATCAGCGGGCAGCCGGATGATTCGCGTTTCCGCCCTGATTCCGGCTCGTTCGACGCACAGGTCACCACTATCGAGGCCCGTGGCGAGGAGGGTGCAGTCGAGGGTATCGAAGTGGTCGCCAAGGCGGTCAGCGGCAATATCCGGAACGAAGGCATCGCCCGGTTGGCGAGCTCCGTGCATTCGGGGCGTACCGGCCGCTACGGTGAGGCGTTCCAGTCGGTGGAGGACACGCTGACCTGGGGCAAGGGCCTGTCGCTTGAGCAGCTTGCCGCGCAGGAGGAGCAGAAGGCCCGCGCCGAGCAGGGCGGGGATGAACACTCCTATGCCGCGGCTCAGTCGAGCGACCGGGCGACGGCTCGGGGTGATGCCCGGTCCGCGCAGCCGGAGGACGCCGCCCAGCCGGAACGGCACGAGCCGCCGGAACCGCCGCATTCGGCGGATGATGCCGCACCGCATGGTCAGCCGGAGACGGAGCATCCTCAGGATGAATCCACATCCCAAAGCGAACAGGCCGGTTCGGCGGCAGAGCCGGGCTCCTCGTCCGATGAGGGGGGCGAGACGAAGCCGAGGCGCGCGCACAAGCTGCCGCCGGCGCCGCCGGCCCAACCGGGGCATCGCGACAGGCATGCCGGAAAGGCCGGTAGCGCTGATGATGCCGACGGTGCTCGCAACGAGGAGGACAATCGATGAGAATGCGTTTTATCCTGTCTGAAACCTGGACCAGCCTGCGGCGCAACGTGTCCATGATCATCTCGGTCATGCTCGTCACGTTCATCTCCTTCGTGTTCATCGGCGCGTCCGTGCTGATACAGGCGCAGATCACCAAGGCGAAGGGCGACTGGTACGACAAGGTCGAGGTCGTGGTGTGGCTGTGCCCGGACGGCACCAGCCAGTCGGCGTCCTGCTCGACCGGCAAGGCGCCGACCCAGCAGGAGATCGTGGATCTTGAGGACGTGATCAACAACGAGCTCGGCAGTGACGTATCAAAGATCACGTACATGAGCCGCGAGGAGTTCTTCAAGAACACGTTCCTCAAGCAGTACCCGAACGGCGTGTACGAGGGACGTACCCTCACCGCCTCCGATATGCAGGATTCGCTGCGTCTCAAGCTCAAGGACCCGACCAAATACCAGGTGGTGTCGGAGGTGCTGACCGGGCGCACGGGCGTGGAGGCGGTTGTCGACCAGCGGCAGATCTTCGACCCGGTGTTCTCGGTGTTGAACCGGGCCACCGTGGTCACCGTCGTGCTGGCCGGTGTCATGGTGGTCGTCGCCATCATGCTGACCGCGACGACGATTCGCATGAGCGCCGCCTCCCGGAAGAACGAGACAGAGATCATGCGTCTGGTGGGTGCTTCGAACTGGACGATTCGATTGCCGTTCATCCTGGAGGGCGTGGTGGCGTCCCTGCTGGGATCGCTGCTGGCGGTCGGCGCGCTGAGCGGCATCGTCAAGGTGTTCGTCACCGATTGGTTGGCGACCAGCGTGCAGTGGATGCCGTTCATCACGCAGACGACGGTGTGGCTGACCGCCCCCGTGCTGGTGGTGGGGGCCATGCTGCTGTCGGCGGTTGCGTCCGCGGTATCGCTGCGACGCTATCTCAAGGTGTGACTTGCCGCCGCGTGACGTCCGGGATGCGCGAAGTGTGAGATGATTTATTTCGCTGCCGGATGACACGCGGCGCATTTATCCAGTTTAATTCGTTACAATACGTTCAAATACGGCATTAATGGAAGGGCGACAACAATGGTGAAGATGGCGAAACGTGGGGGTACGTTCACCGCTTTGGCGCTTGCCGCCGCAATGGCCCTGGGGGCGGGATCAGTGGCCGTGGTCGCCCCGCCCGAGCAGGCCGCTGCGGTTACGGAGTATGAATACCAGCAGAAGGTATCGAACCACAACAGCCTCAAGAAGCAGCTGACCGGCGTCGATTCCAAACTTGCCGATCTCATCATCTCGTTGAATGACCTGACCGAGAACCAGATTCCCGCCGCGCAGAAGGCCGTACAGGAGGCCCAGCAGAAGGCCGAACAGGCGAAGAGCCTCGCAGAGGCGACTACGGCGCGGCTTGAGGCGGCGAAGAACGACCGGACCTCGCTTGAGGAGAAGATCAAGCAGACCGGTGAGGATTACGATGACGCCAAGGATGCGGTCGCTCAGCTCGCGCGCGAAAGCTTCCACGGCTCGGACGCCTCCACCCTGATGGACGTGGTGACCAATGCCACCACGACCGAGGACTTCGTCAACAAGATGCAGTCGGATGCCGCTGTCACGCGCAGTGAGGCGAATGCCGCCGACGCCGCGGCCACCAGCCTCAGCACGTCGATGAACCGCAAGGAACGTCTCACGGCCATCGAGGACGAGATCACCCAGCTCAAGGGCCAGGCGGACAGCCAGGCGGCCAGCGCGCAGCAGGCCGCTGAGGATGCGGCGTCCAAGCAGAGCGAGCTGGAGGCCTTGCGCAAGAAGAGCGACGAGGAACGCGCCCAGCTGGAAGCGCAGAAGAAGAGCCTGAGCACCAAGGAAGCGCAGGAGGCCGCCGAACTGGTGTCGATGAAGGCCGAGATCGATTCGTGGAGCGTGCAGAACAACACCGGTTCGGCGAATGCCGGCACCGGCGGACAGCAGCAGATCAAGCCCGGCGCCGGCAGCGGGTCGGGCAGCGGCTCCGGTTCCGGCTCCGGCTCCAGCAAGCCCGGTTCCGGTTCCGGCAAGCCCGGCTCCGGTTCCGGCAATGGTTCCGGTTCGGGCGGATCCCAGCCCGGCGGATCGGGACAGGCCAACGGCATGAACTACACGGTGCCCGGCAACTGCTATGAGGGCATGCCGGTGTGCTACGGGCACAGGACCGGCAACACGGTGGGCGGCAGCGCCTACCCGTGGAGCCAGTGCACGTGGTATGCGTACCGTCGCCGCGTGTACTACTACCATCTGCCCACCGGCTCATACATGGGCAATGGGCAGGATTGGGCGAACACCGGCCGCAGCCTCGGCTATCTGGTCAACCGTACGCCGCACGTCGGCGCCGCGATGGTGTTCCGTGCAGGCCAGCTCGGCGCCAACAGCCGTTACGGCCATGTGGCGGTCGTCGAGCGTGTGAACAGCGACGGATCCGTGCTGATCTCCGAGTGCGGCGCCAGCCTTCAGGGCGTGGCGCAATGGCGCACGATTTACAATGCTGGTAATTTCCAATACGTGCATTACTGAGTTCCGGGTGGTGTTTTCCGATTCGTCCGGTCACGGCCCGTGCAAGCGGGTCTGGTCTCATGATGTCTGTGTTGATGTGAGTGATTGAAGAGGAAGACCATGGCAAAGGAACAGGGCACTGTGCTCATCGCACAGAACCGCAAGGCCCGGCATGATTACCTGATCGAGGACAAGTACGAGGCGGGACTGGTGCTGACCGGGACCGAGGTCAAGTCGCTGCGCGAGGGGCGGGCGTCGCTCGCCGAGGCGTTCGTCTCCATTGACCGTCGGGGTGAAATGTGGCTGGAAGGTGCCAATATCCCCGAATATCTCAACGGCACGTGGAACAACCATGCGCCCAAGCGCAAGCGCAAGCTGTTGCTGCATGCGCAGCAGATCGTCAAACTGTCCCGTCAGATCGAGGCCAAGGGGTACACCATCGTGCCGCTCAGCCTGTATTTCAAGGATGGTCGGGCGAAGGCCGAGATCGCCCTCGCACGAGGCAAGCGCGAGTTCGACAAGCGCCAGGCGCTGCGTGAGGAGCAGGACAAGCGCGAGGCGCTGCGTGCCATGCGCTACAAGAACATGCGCTCCCGGTGAGAGCCGACGGACGGAAAGCGCTGTGGACAGGCCGCACCGGTGGGTGAGTGAGGAGCCCCATATCCCGTTCGATATCGACGTGGTGTATGAGGATGCCGGCATCATCGTCATCGACAAGCCGCATTTCCTCGCGACGACCCCGCGCGGCATGTGGTATCGGCAGACCGCGCTGATTCGGCTTCGCGAGATGTTCGACGAGCCGGACATCACGCCCGCGCATCGGCTGGACCGGCTCACCGCCGGCATCGTCGTGTTCGTGAGGGATCCAGCGCTGCGGGGCGCATACCAGATGATGTTCCAGGGCCGGAAGGTCAGCAAGACCTACGAATGCCTGGCTCCGTGCCGGCCGACGACACGGCCGCGATACGGCACCGTCGAGCGGCTGGACCCTCCTGCCGTGTTCCCGCTGCGCCGACGTTCGCACATCACCAAGCTGCGTGGCGTGCTGCAGGCGTTCGAGGAGCCGCAGGCCGTCAATGCCGAGACGGTGATCGATCTCGCGGCGGAAGGATATCCCTCGATGGGCGGGCGCTTATGCCACGGGAGGAACGGTCTGCGCGCCTACGAGCTGCACCCGCTCACCGGCAAGACCCATCAGCTGCGCGTGCACATGAACTCGATAGGGTTGCCGATCCATGGCGATGATTTCTATCCGCGTATCGTCGAACGCGCCTATGACGACTTCTCCACGCCGCTGGAACTGGTCGCGCGGTCATTGCGCTTCGCCGACCCCGTCAGCGGGGAGCCGCGCGAATTCATCTCCCGCATACCTCTGGGTTGGTGAAGTTTACTTCACTTTTTCTGTTGACGTGTTCGCGTCTTGGCGGTAATATGAAGTTAACTTCATGAGAAGTAAGCTTCATGTTATGGAAGGAATTGATTGAAGACAAGAGTGAGAGAACTGCGAAAACAATCAAAGCTGACGCAACAGCAATTGGCCGACTTGGTCCATGTTTCAAACAGAACGATTATTTCCATCGAAAAGGAACAATATAGTCCATCGCTAATGTTGGCCTACCGAATTGCGGAAGTGTTCGGCGTGACTGTCGAAGAATTGTGTTGTCTCAAAGAAAACAGGGAATTGGAGGATAAGGATCAGGAAGCGAATTAACAATGTGAGGAGTCTCGTTACGGCGATCGTGGTTCTGATTCTGGGAATTGTTCCGCTTGCCTGGAGTGCGATCGATTTCTTCTTCGCCTTTACTCAATCAAGTATTGACAGCCAAGCCGAAAAGGTCACGGACGAACGCGATAGGTATATTGCGATGAAAAGCAGCAGGAAAGCCCTGCTGATCACCAATTACGTAATTGGTGCCGGTGAATTCCAGGGACAGCAGATGGTATTCCGGGTCATCGGGGTCTGGCCCCTCATCCACGAATCCGAAGCGAGAGAACAAATCCATGCTTGGCCTGTTGCGCGGATCCACTTGAGTCAGCACGAGCGGCGTGCGATTGGAACGCCACGCATCATCACGAAGCCTCATAATCACCGAGGCGAGCAGCGTGTCTCCGAGATGTGTGCCCCCGTACCTTCAGCGCGGTGGCGATGTACGGAATCTGGTAGATGCCTTCGTGCTCCTTGGTGGTTTCCACGCCGACACCGTATTCGCAGAAGCCGACCACTTCATCATGCAGGGGAATGTTCCCGGATACGACAAGAAGCGTGCGCATAACTCCGGTCGGGGTCTTGCGCACGCTGAGACCGCGTATATATCCTGTGGGTCCATCGCCCATTCGGGGTCTCCTGGCTTGCAGCACAGGAACTGTCTGAGGGCTGTCTGATGGTCTCTGGAGCATTCACGCTCGATGACGAGATTCAGATTCATCGACGGTGTCTTCCCGGGTGTTTGCCCTGCGTGACAGATAGTGGCGAGCGCTGTTGGTCAGCTTCATCCATTTCTCGTCCACTGCGTTGCGCGGCTTGCCGTCCTCAGGCGGCGCGTATGCCGGAATCAGTTTCACACCGGTGCCTGATATTGGCGGTGTTCCGCCGTTTCGTAATGTGTGGGCAATAAGGGACTCGAACCCCTGACATCCACCGTGTAAAGGTGGCGCTCTAACCAACTGAGCTAATTGCCCGCAGACTCACACTGTATCGTATAGTCTGTATCGGGACGCCGGCCGAGTGTCGTTGGGTGGAATTCCGCCGTCGGTCGAACCGTGGCGATGCTGTGCTTGCCGGCGCATGATATATGCCGTAATCGTGCGAAAGACGTGTGAGGATGCCGTTTTGCTGGGCCAAATGTGAAGCTGCGTCTCAACACTCACGTAAAGTGTGCAAGAGAAGTACTATCCGTAGGAGGTCGATACACCAATGGCGCATCAAGACGGGGCAGATAAAGGCGCATCGGGGATCGCTCGCGTTGGGAAGCGCAAATGGGGATACGATCCCGATCAGGTGGACGCTTTCCTGGATCGTGCACATGCGCTCTACGAGAGCGAGGATGCCCATCTCACGCAGCAGGACATCCAGAACGTGTCCTTCGATCTGAGCAAGGGCGGGTATGACATCACCCAGGTTGATGCGGCGCTGTCCCGGCTGGAGCAGGCCGTGGTCGACAAGCAGACGACGCGGGAGATTACCGAGCACGGTCGTGTGGCATGGAAGGCCCAGACCGAAGAGCTGTACCGTCAGGTATGTGAGCACGCCGACCGCGGCACGGGGGAGCGGTTCGCGCGCGGACATGATCGCCGGCCGTCGTACGACCGCAAGCAGGTAGACCGACTGATCGACCAGATCGTGGACAAGGCCGCCGCAGGCCTTGGCGTGGACGGCGTGAGCGAACAGGACGTGCGCAAGCTCGCCGATCTGAATTCCGGTGCCGTCTCCAACGTGGTGTTCACGCAGCGCAAGGGCAAGAACGGCTATGACGAGCGTCAGGTCGATTATTACCTCAACTCGTGCGTGCAGTTGCTCAGCCGTCTCGAATCGTTCGCGCGCGTCTCCGATTATGTCGGTGGCGGTCACGAATCCGGCGGCAGCCGGCGTTCGTCCGGTGCAAGGAGCGCCTCCGACGCGGGTGTGACGCCGTTGTTCGGCGCGGACAACGCCTATGCACATGCGCCGTCGCCGGCGCGGCAGGAAGCGGAGCCTCAGTCCTTCGCACCCGCGAACGAATCGTTCCATGCCCTCCATGAGGCAGAGGAGGCGCTGTTCTCATCGCAGACGGCCGACGAGCCGAGCGTCGCGGCCGATGCGCAGTCCGTTCCTCCCTCGTTCGCTCCCGCCGGCATGTCCGGTACGGTCGTATCCGCGCCCGCCTCAGCGCTTCCGTCCACGTTCTCGGCCGGAGCCTCCGCCCCGGAGCCGCAGTCGTCGTTGGCGGCGCTGTCCCAGCGCACCGGCAGAAGCGTGAGCTCGAGCAACGTGAGCGCGGATCATGCCGCGGCTCCTGCCCCGGCGCCGGAGATTCCGTCTCCAGCCATCCCGGCGGCACCGGCATCGTTCGCCCCTTCGCACGCCGCGGTATCCGATCAGCCGGCCGCAGTCGCCGAGCCCCAGGCTCCCGAACGCGTCGCCAAGTCCGTGAAGGTTCCCGCGGAGCCAGTTGCAGCCGCACCCGCCGTTGCTCCCTCCGCGCCGGCCCCCATGCCGGTCTTCGATCAGCCCGTGGCCTCCGACGCCCATACCGATGCCGGTGTCGAGGCCCTGCCGTCGTTCGCGCCGTCCTCGTCGCCGTCGGCGAACGTTCCCGTTCATGCCGTAGACGATGCCGCGCAGACGCAATCCGACGACTCTCACAAGTCATCGTCGGATGACCTATTCTCCAGCATGTACCTCAGCCCGGAAAGCAAGCTCGATTTCGACATCCCCGACCTGTCGTTCCCCACGCTCAACACGGGCGAGTTCTATAGCGGACTGAGCGGTTTCGGCAAGGACAACGACTGACCATTTCGTCGGCGCGGGAAGACAGATACACCACAGAAGACATAAAGAAGCATTGCAATGAGCCAGTATAGGAATACGGTTGTCATTCTCGGATCGACCGGTTCGATCGGCACGCAAGGTCTGGATGTCATCAGTCGGCATCCGGAGCGGTTCACCGTCACCGGTCTGGCCGCCGGAGGCGCGCATGTGCGGCTTCTGGCACAGCAGGTCGCACGTCATCATGTGCCGCAGGTGGCCGTATATGACGAGGCCGCCGTTCCGGCGCTGCATGAGGCACTTGAGGAGGTCGGAGCTCGGTACACGCAGATTCAGGCCGGGCCGCAGGCGGTCAACGCCATCGCCGGTTCCGGTGCCGACCTGGTGTTGAACGGCATCACGGGCTCGGTCGGACTCGAACCATCCATTGCGGCGCTGAGGGCTGGCTCTCAGCTGGCGCTCGCCAACAAGGAATCGGTCGTCGCAGGCGGTCACCTGCTTTTCGGCGCGCAAGTGCGCGATGACCAGATCAATCCCGTCGACTCGGAGCATTCCGCCATCTGGCAGTCGCTGCGGTCCGGCACCCACGCCGAGGTCAGCAGACTGGTCGTCACGGCCTCGGGCGGTCCCTTCCGCGGCTGGAAGCGCGCCGACATGAGCGACATCACCCCTGAACAGGCACTCAACCACCCCACGTGGCATATGGGACCCGTGGTGACCATCAACTCGTCCACCCTGATGAACAAGGGACTGGAGGTCATCGAGGCGAGCCGTCTGTTCGACGTGGCGCCGGATCGCATCGTCGTGACCGTGCACCCGCAATCCATCGTGCACTCGATGGTGGAGTTCGTGGACGGAGCGACCGTCTGCCAGGCGTCCCCGCCTGACATGCGGCTGCCGATCGCCTTGGGCCTGTCGGCGCCTGATCGTCTGGGTGATGTCGCGGCGGCGTGCGACTGGACGCATGCCAGCGAGTGGACGTTCGAGCCACTGGACGACGAGGCGTTCCCCGCCGTCGCGTTGGCGCGCGAGTGCCTACGCGCGTCGGAGAAGCATACCGCGGTGCTCAACGCAGCGAACGAGCAGGCCGTGCATGCCTTCCTCGACCATCGACTGCCCTATCTGGGCATCGTCGACACGGTCAAGGAGGTCGTCGACGCGATGGACGGGGAGCTTCGCGGCAACCCGCTGTTCGCATCCGTGGAGGAAATGGGTCAAGTCGAGCGTGAGGCGCGCCGGCGAGCCGATGATTTGATAAACAGTCAGAAGTGAATCATTCGCGCGACCGCGACCGGATTGATGGCATGGCACAGCCGTGCGATCAATCAGTCATGCCCCGGCATGGATGTGGTGTCGCGCATAATCGAACAGGAAAGACCAAGCATCAGCATGAGCGCGTTGCCGCAAACCAGTGCACAGACGTCCGCGACCACAGGAACGGCGTCGGCCGTGACAGGATCGTTCCGCAAGACCGGAGAGCCGGATATCAGCGAGAGCCCGTTGCATCCGCGCCGCAGATCGCGTCGCATCATGGTCGGGCCGGTGCCGGTCGGCGGCGGCGCCCCCATCTCCGTGCAGTCGATGACCAACACGCTCACCGCGAACGTGCCGGCCACGCTGCAGCAGATCGCCGAGCTCACCGCCGCAGGCTGCGACATCGTGCGCGTAGCGGTGCCCAGCCAGGATGACGCCGACGCCTTGCCGCAGATCGTCGCCAAATCGCCGATTCCAATCATCGCCGACATCCACTTCCAGTCGAAGTACGTGTTCCGGGCCATCGACGCCGGCTGCGCGGCCGTGCGCGTGAACCCCGGCAACATCCGCAAATTCGACCAGGTCGGCCCCGACATCTGCAAGGCCGCCACCGACGCGGGCGTCAGCCTGCGCATCGGAGTCAACGCCGGATCGCTCGACAAGGAGCTGTACGCCAAGTACGGCGGTCCCACGCCCGAGGCGCTCGTCGCCTCCGCGCTCAAGGAAGCCCACATGTTCGAGGACGTCGGCTTCCGCGATTTCAAGATATCCGTCAAACACCACGACGTGATTACGATGGTGCAGACCTACCGGCTGCTCGCATCCAAGGGCGATTGGCCGCTGCATCTGGGAGTCACCGAGGCGGGGCCGGCATGGCAGGGCACCATCAAGTCATGCCTCGCGTTCGGCGCGCTGCTGGCCGAAGGCATCGGCGACACGATCCGCGTGTCCCTGTCCGCACCGCCCGTCGAGGAGGTCAAGGTCGGCTGCAAGCTGCTGGAGTACATGGGACTGCGCAAGCGCAAGTTCGACATCATCTCATGCCCGAGCTGCGGTCGCGCCCAGGTCGATGTCATCCAGCTGGCGAACGCGGTCACCGAGGAACTCAAGAACGTCACCGCGCCCATTCGCGTCGCCGTGATGGGATGCATCGTCAACGGGCCGGGAGAAGCCCGCGAGGCCGATCTCGGCGTGGCTTCGGGCAACGGCAAAGGACAGATCTTCATCAAGGGCAAGGTCATCGAGACCGTGCCGGAAGACCAGATCGTCGAGACGCTGCTCGCGCGGGCCAACGACATCGCCGCCCAGATGGAGGCCGACGGACAGGTGCCGGTAGGCGCCACCGGCCCTGTCGTCATCCCCATCCAGCATCCGAACGCGATGAACGCCGTTCGCTGAGGTTTTTCATCGGCGTCCGGCCGCCGTCGCCGCCGGCATCCGGCCGGACGGCCTGAGCGCGGCCGGATGCCGTCAGCTCACAGCGCAGAAGACCGGCGGATTGGCTAGTATGGTTGCGTGTTGAATCGGCAGCGTAACAGGTTTCGTATCCGCCGCGGCGAACGTCCCGCAGACGGGAAGTCGCGCGTATCCGACGAATCGGCCGCATCGCGGCGGCAACCGGGCGACAAGGCGTCGCCGGCCGCCTGGACGCGATGGCACCGTCTGATGTGCACCGTGCCGATTTTCATCATCCTCATCGGCCTGCTGGTGTTCGTCTCCAATGCGACGGCCATGCCGTGGAACAATGAGCCCACAGGGCAGACTTTGTCGACACTGTCCGCCGATACCGGCGTGACGTTCGACAACCCGGGCGGCGTTCACCTCGCCAAGCGCGGCGAGTACGAGGTGAGCGAGCGGTCTGTATGGTTCGACGCGAAGAGACCATCAACGGGCGAGATCCAACGCACGCATGTCATCATCCGCGAGCCTGTCGGCGTCTCCGGGAAGCTGCCCGGCATGGTGTTCATGCACGGCGCGGGCTACGGTTCCGCCGTCGATTCGTTCGTCGACATGGCCTATGACCTGTCGTCCGCGGGATTCGTCACCGCCGTGCTCGACAAGCCGGTATGGTCCACGAACGACATAACGCGCGATTATACGGGCTCGGCGGCCGTCTATGACGAAGTGATCCGCATGTTGCGCGGCCTCGACAACGTGGATGACAGGGAGGTCGGCATCTACGCGACCTCGGAATCGACATGGGTGTCGTCATATCTGCTGGACATGGACAAGGACATCGCGTTCCAGGTGCTGCTCAGCCCGATGGTGTTCACGCCGCGACAGGCGATAGGGTTCCTCGCCGCACAGGATTTCGCGCTGGTCGGAGCCCATGACGGATACCAGTCGATAGTCCGGCGCGTGTTCAACATCGATTCCGCGCTGTTCGGCGTCACGCTTCCCGACGTCCATACGCTCAAGCCGAGCGCGTATTCGATTCCGACGCTGGTAGCGTATGGATCGAAGGACGTGATGACCGCCCAGGTGGAGGGCGTGGAGGCGATCGTGGACATGGCCCTGCGCGCGGGCAACCATGACGTGAGCATCCGCGGCTATCCCGTGGCCAATCATGTGCTCCGGTTGGGCGACGAATCCGAAACCGGGACGCCGTTCGCGGACCAGTACGCCGCTGACGTGGTGGATTGGGCGGTCGGCACGGCGAAGGGCCTGCGCCAGACGAGCGAGCGCGTGGGAGGCGTGAACCTGTATCAGTCGATAGCAGTGCCGAAAGACCTGAAGGCGAATCGCGGCCTGACGGTGTACGGGCTGCTGCTGCACGTGTTCATGGTGTTCATGATGGTGCTTTCGCTGGTCATCGCCGTGGTCGCGCTGGTGGTGAAGATACGCGCGATGATCCGTCGCACCGGTCCGGCGCTGGGGTTCTCGCATGGTTTCGGCAACCAGCTGCTCACTCTGACGGTCACTACCGTGGCCACGCTGGCCCTGTTCGGCGCCGGTCTCGGACAGGTCATCATGGGTGTGGTGAAGATTGCCTGGGGCGGTGCCCCGCCAGAGAAGCCCGGACTCATGTATTGGAGCTGGCCGGTCATCCAGGTGGTGTGCACAGTGGTGGTGTGGGCGTGGTCCCGCGTGTTGGCCCGTCTGATCGAAGTGGCGTCGCTGCGCGGTGTCATCCGGTTCCCTCCGCGCAAGGGCGCGATCGGGGATGTGATGACAGGCCGTGATCCGGTGCTCGCCTCGACCAGACTTGGACGCGTGCTGTTCTGGGTGACGGCCGTCACCATGCTGTCGGTTCTGCTAATGTTCGCGTTCTGGGGATTGTTCGTCTACTGACGGCGTTCGCCGCAGCGAACGGTGGCGGAACCAATGGATACGCGAGGAACGGGAGGAAGCGCTTATGCCGCTGTATCGTGACGAAGGCGTCGTGTTGCGTACGGCCAAACTCGGTGAAGCCGACCGCATCGTCACCTTGCTGACCCGCAGCCATGGCAAGATCCGAGCCGTGGCGAAGGGCGTGCGCCGTGTGAAATCACGGTTCGGCGGTCGGCTGGAGCCTTTCATGCGAGTTGACGTGCTCATCGCCACTGGACGGACCCTGGACGTGGTGTCGCAGGCCGAGTCCATTTCGGCGTATGCGGCTCCGATCTGCGCCGATTACGGGGCGTACGGCATCGCCAATGTCATGGTGGAGACCGCCGACAAACTGGTGTCCGCCGAAGGGGAGCGGGCCGTCGCGCAGTACCGTCTGCTGGTCGGCGGGCTGAACGCGCTGGCGCGTCACGCGCATCCGGCGACGGCGATCGGGGAATCCTATGTGCTGCGTGCGTTGGCTTTGGCCGGGTGGACTCCGCGGCTGCATTCATGCGTGGTGTGCGGACGGCATGTCGCCGTCTCGCCGGTCGCCGGGGAGAGCGGCGATGACGGGGGTGCCGGGGAGAGCCGCATGTCGGGCCCGATGTTCTTCTCCCCGTCCGCCGGCGGGCTGATGTGTTCGATCGACCGCACGCCCGATGCGAAACGCATCGACCCGGACGAGGTGGTGCAGCTCTCGGCGGCGGTCGACGGGGATTGGGGAGTGCTTGACGGGGCTCCGCCGGATGCGCGGGTGTTGCGATTTGTTGAAGACTGGGGCGAGTATTATCTGGAACGCCCCATTCGTTCCTTGCGCTTGCTAGATTAGCGGTATGGCTTTTGAAAACGTCGATTACACGTCGCTGGACATTCCGGCGGCGCCATTTTCCGATCCTGCGCGTATCCCGGATTTCCCGAAGAACAAGGTGCCCCGTCATGTGGGCGTGATCATGGACGGCAACGGCCGCTGGGCGCAGCAGCGCGGGCTGGTGCGCACGGACGGCCATCAGGCGGCCGAGCCCGTGGTGTTCGACACGATCGCCGGTGCGATCGAGGCCGGCGTGCGGTATCTGAGCCTGTACACGTTCTCGACCGAGAACTGGAAGCGCTCACCGCAGGAGGTGCGCTTCCTGATGGGGTTCTCGCGTGAGATCATCCACCGTCGTGTCGCGCAGATGGACGATTGGGGCGTGCGAGTGCGCTGGTCCGGTCGCCGTCCGAAGCTGTGGAAGTCGGTGATCGACGAGCTTGAGGTGGCCATGGAGCGCACCAAGCACAACAAGGTCATCGATGTGGTGTTCTGCATCAACTACGGTGGCCGCGCCGAGATCGCCGACGCCTGCGCCGAGATCGCGCGCGAGGTGGCGGCGGGACGCATCAAGGGCGACCGCGTCACCGAGAAGATGATCGCCGACCACCTGTACAACCCCGACATTCCCGATTGCGATCTGGTGATCCGCACCTCCGGCGAGCAGCGCACGTCGAACTTCCTGCCGTGGGAGGCCGCCTACGCCGAGCTTGATTTCGTGCCCGAACTGTTCCCCGATTGCGGCCGCGATGTCCTCTGGCGCTCCATCGACCACTACATCCACCGCGATCGCAGATTCGGCGGCGTGAAGAAATAGGATTCCCGTTTCGCCCTGTGTTGGCGGGTCTGTTGTGAGGTGACCGGGAGAGCGCTCCTCGGGCGTCAAGACCACCCCCAGTTTCGCTCCGCTCAACAGCCCCGCCAGCGGGGGCGAGAAGAGGAAAGCTGCTCAGTAGCAGTCCCAGGTGTAGAGGACGCGTGAGAAGTCAAGCCGTTCCAGATCGCTGGGGGAGATGAAGAAGTTCGCCACGCCGGAGTCGCCGAACGACACATCGTTGGTCGAATCGATCTGCAGCAGCAGGTCGGTCGCCTTGTTCCACAGCGGATCCCTGTCATCATGCGGGTCGCTTTGCGTGAAGATCGGGTATCCGCCGACCTGGTGCCCGCCCGACATCAGCAGTGCGGCGAGCGAGTCGCGAATCTCCGCCTCATGTTCGCGGAAGAAGCCGTGGTCGTACTCGTTGAGCGTGCTGACGCAGCTTTGCAGCCGTCCCTCGAACCGGTAGTCAGTAGGCGTGATCGTCTGCTTGCCGGCCTGTGCGACTAGCCGTCGCTCGGTGTCGGGGTCGTTGAACGGCAGCACCGTGTCGTCATGCCAGGCGGGTTTGACGACACGGTTGGCATGCAGTGCGGTGACCGGCACGTTGGGGAGGTAGCGCACGCGCCACGAGCGTTGCGACTGCGGGTTGTCGTAGTCCGCTCCGTACAGGGTGTCCTCGCCGTCGATGAAGAACTGCAGCAGTCCCTGGGCGGGGAATCCGCGCAGCTGCGGCAGTTGGCTGAAGTTCAGCTGAGCCAGCAGATACAGCGGGTTCCCGGTGTCGAGATTACGTGGCGCCTTCATGCCTTCCGGCACGTAGAACGCGCCGCCGAGCTTGCTGTCGGTGATCTGTGCGGGGGAGTCGTCCTCGGTCAGACGCAGCACCGGCATTTCGGTGGAATACCGCAGCAGTTGCGAAAGTTTCTCGGCGACGTAGTCGGTGATCCTGGGGATGTGCGCGGTGTCCTCGTAGGCGGCGTTTCGCTGGGATCTGCCGGTGACACCAAGCTGGTCGATGGGGTTGCGGGGCCCCTCTTTGTCCACTTTCCCTACGATTTCCTGGGACGGTGTGTCACGACCGAATAATTTGTCCAGCAATCCCATGTGATTCCCCGTTTTCAGATCATCATCCTTGCACAGGAAAGCCTAGCAGCTGAAAGGCGATTTCGCTGACGCGATTGGTGAAGGCTTGGTACCGTCTTGCGGCGTGTCTTCCCGATTGCGTCAGCGGATTGGCCTCAGTCAGTCCAGGCCGATTGACTTGAGATGATGCAGCGTCAGCGAGGTGACGGTCAGCGAGCCGGATTCGGCGACGAGCATGATCTCGCGCGGCAGGGTCAGCTGTCCGCACCAGCCGTCGTCCTGCATGGGGATCGGCTCGACGAAGGGGCTCATCCACCCGTACATGATATGCCGCCCGTTCGTGTTGAACGACTGCGGCGCGTAGAAATTGTGGCCGCAGTCCCACGGGCGGAACTCGGTTTCCGGCTTGAACTCGCCGTCCTTCTCCTGTTCGAGGGACGGGGCGAAGGCGATGGGCTCGCGGCGCTAGGTGACCATGTCCTCGCTGGAGACATGACCCCAATGGCACAGGCCCCACTGGGCGCCGTAGGGGTGCAGCTGGTAGAACACGTGCCAGCGGCCCTTGTAGTAGCACAGGCCGTTCGGGTCGGCCTCCTTGCGGAGCTCGTCCTTCTGCTCGGACGGGACCCGGAACAGGTAGATGAGCAGCATGCCGAGGCCGCAGGCGGCCATGAAGCCGGCCGACAGCACGATGGAGCCGATCAGCGCGCCCGTGCGGGTAGGTCTTGTTGGGTGCTGAGGGTTCTCCGCGCGGCTGCCGTGCCGTTGTGGGGAATCGTGTTTTGTACTGGAATAATATAACGTCAATCGATTTATGTCAAACGATTGACGTTGGTGTCGTGCTGCGGAAGAGGGTTTCCGGCGAGGATTAACGGAACATATCTACCGGTGAGTGCGGCATGAGGTAAGGTGGAACGCATGGCTGGAAACTTCGTGCAACTGCATAACCACACGCACTACTCGCTGCTGGATGGGGCATCCAAGGTGCCCGATCTGGTCAAGCGCGTCAAGGAGCTGGGCATGCCGGCGGTCGGCATCACCGACCATGGCAACATGCACGGCGCCTACGAGCTGTGGCGTGCAGCGGTCGATTCCGGCGTCAAGCCGATCATCGGCATCGAGGCGTATGTGACCCCTGAAACCGCGCGGCAGGACAAGACGCGCGTGTCATGGGACACCAACTGGACCCCGGTTCCCGGCCATGCCCGCAACCCCGACGATGTCTCGGGCGGCGGCCTGATCACCCACCTGACCATGTGGGCGGAGAACGACGAAGGGCTGGTCAACCTCATCAAGGCGTCGTCCGTCGCCAACCTCGAAGGCCGTGTCATGCGATATCCGCGTATGGACAAGGAGGTGCTGTCCACCTACTCCAAAGGCGTGATCGCCTCGTCCGGCTGCCCCTCCGGCATCATCCAGACCCGTCTGCGCCTAGGCCAGTTCGACGAGGCGCTGCGTGCCGCCGGCGAGTTCCAGGACATCTTCGGCAAGGACAATTTCTACATCGAGCTGATGGACCACGGACTGTCCATCGAAAGCAAGGTTACCGGCGATCTGCTGACCATTGCCAAGAAGCTCGGCGCGCCCCTGCTCGCCACCAACGACTCGCACTACGTCATGGAGGCGGACAAGGACGCCCAGGACGCCATGCTGTGCATCAACTCCGGCGCCACGCTGGACGACCCCAACCGCTTCAAGTTCGAAGGATCGGGATACTACATCAAATCCGCCGAGGAGATGCGCGAGCTGTTCAAGGACCATCCCGACGCCTGCGACAACACGCTGGAGATCGCGGAACGCTGCAACGTGATCTTCGACGACCATGAGGATGGCGCGTTCATGCCGCAGTTCGACTGCCCCGAAGGGTGGGACGAGACCTCGCTGTTCCTCAAGAAGGTCGAGGAGGGCCTGGAGAAGCGCTACGACGGCAACCCGCCGATGGAGGTGCTCAAGCAGGCCGACTATGAATGCGGCGTCATCTGCCAGATGCAGTTCTGCGGCTACTTCCTCGTCGTCGCCGACTACATCAACTGGGCGAAGGAGCACGGCGTGATGGTGGGCCCGGGGCGAGGCTCCGCCGCAGGGGCCATGGTCGCCTATGCGATGGGCATCACCGAGCTCGATCCGCTCAAGCACGGCCTGATCTTCGAGAGGTTCCTGAACCCCGAGCGTGTGTCCCTGCCCGATATCGACGTCGACTTCGATCCCGAAGGCCGCATGCGCGTGCTGGGCTATGTGGCCGACAAGTACGGCCATGACAAGGTCGCCCAATGCGTGATCTACGGCACCATCAAGACCAAGCAGGCGCTCAAGGACTCCGCGCGCATCATGGGATTCCCCTTTGAGATGGGCACTCGTATCACCGAGGCGCTGCCGCCGGCCGCCACCGGGAGGGCCAAGGGACATCAGCGTGCACGACATCTTCGACCCGAGCGCCAAGCGCTACGCCGAGGCGCGCGAATACCGCGAGCTGTACGACTCCGATCCCGAAGTCAAGCGCATCACCGAGGAGGCGAAGGGCATCGAGGGGCTGATTCGCCAGACCGGAGTCCACGCGTGCGCCACGATCATGGGTTCCGCGCCGATCACCGACACCTCGCCGCTGCTGGAGCGCACCGACGGCACCGTCACCACCACGTTCGAGTACCATACGTGCGAAACGCTCGGCCTGGTCAAGATGGACTTCCTCGGCCTGTCCAACTTGACGGTCATCCGCGACACGCTCACCAACATCGAGCACAACGGCAAGGGCGTCATCGACTACACGAAGATCCCTCTCGATGACCGGGAGACGTACCAGCTGCTGTCGCGCGGAGACACGCTCGGCGTGTTCCAGCTCGATTCCGATGGCATGCGCTCGCTGCTCAAGACGCTCAAGCCCGATAACTTCAACGACATCTCCGCACTTATTGCCCTGTACCGACCGGGCCCGATGTCGATGGACTCGCACACCAACTACGCCAAGCGCAAGAACGGCCTGCAGAAGATTACGCCTATCCACCCCGAGCTCGACGAGCCCCTCAAGCAGGTGCTCGATGAGACGTACGGCCTGATCATCTATCAGGAGCAGGTGCAGTCAGCCGCGCGTATCCTGGCCGGCTATTCGCTGGGCAAGGCAGACGTGCTCAGGCGAGCCATGGGCAAGAAGAAGCCCGAGGTGCTGGCCAAGGAGAAGGTGCCGTTTTTCGCCGGCATGAAGGAGCATGGCTATTCTGAGGAGGCCGCAGAGGCGATCTGGGAGATCCTGGTCCCGTTCTCCGGCTATGCGTTCAACAAGGCGCACTCCGCCGCGTACGGCCTGATCTCCTACTGGACCGCATACCTCAAGACGCACTACCCGGTCGAGTTCATGGCCGCGCTGCTGCAGGGCGCGGCGACCAACAAGAACAAGACCGCCCTGTATCTGGGCGAGGCTCGGAGAATGGGCATCCAAGTGCTCTCCCCGGATGTCAACGAGTCGGTCTACGAGTACTCCGCAGTCGGCGACGTCGTCCGATTCGGGCTCGGGGCTATCCGCAACGTCGGCGAGAATGCGGTCAAGGACATCATCGCGGAACGCGAGACGGGCCGTGGCAAATACGTGAACTTCATGGACTTCATCCGCCGCGTGCCGTTGACCGCGCTGAACAGGCGACTGGTCGAATCGCTGATCAAGGCGGGCGCATTCGATTCGATCGACCCGAACCGCCGGGCGCTGTTCACCGTGCACGAGTCGGCGATCGACTCGGTGGTCGGCCTCAAGCGCAAGCAGGCGGAAGGACAGTTCGACCTGTTCTCCGACACGGAGGATTCGGGCGCCGACGCGATGGGGGATGCGACGGTCGCCGTGCCGGACATCGAGGAATGGGACAAGAAGGACAAGCTCAAGTTCGAGCGCGATATGCTTGGCCTCTACGTGTCGGACCATCCGCTGAGCGGCATGCAAGCAGTGCTCGCCGGGATGCGGGAGATGTCCATCGCCCATCTGATTGACCGTGCGCCCACCATGCCCAGCGGGCAGCAGGTCACGCTGGCGGGACTGATTACCAACGTCGATCGACGAGTCTCGAAGAAGGGCAACCCGTGGGCGATCGTCACCATCGAGGACATGGAAAGCTCCATCCAGTGCATGTTCTTCGGCAAAGTGTACGAGGCGGCGAGCACGGAGCTCATACAGGATGCGGTCGTGCAGGTGCGCGGCCAGGTCGAGGTTCGGGACGAGACCGTCAGCATGCGCGCCACGGAAATGCAGCCGGTCGCGCTGGAGACCGATGACGAGCGTCCGTTCCTGATCACCTTGCCGCTGGTGGCCCTGGGGCGCGGCAACATGCAGCAGCTTGCGCAGATCATCACGCGGCATCCGGGATTCTGCGAAGTGCGGCTTGCCGTGCTCGACGCCAAGGGCAACGCACAGGTGATGACCTTCGGCGATAGGTTCCGCGTCAAACGCGACACCAGCCTGTTCGCCGAGATCAAGAGTCTGTTCGGCCCGAGCTGCCTGCCGACGGCCTGAGACCATCAGCCGGAATGTGACCATATGCGCTACGGAATCCGCTGACGATGGGCGTATGCAGGTAGAATGAGAGCGAAACGGGGCCGCTGGTTGCCGTCAATTATGGGCCTGGACCTAGAAGGGAAGAACGATGATAGTGTGTTCACATTGCGGCGCAGACAACGCCGATGGAAGCCTGTTCTGCAGGGCGTGCGGTGCACAATTGACGGCGGCGACGGCGGTGACGGCACAGCCGGCCGCTGCGGCACCGGCGACGCCTGCGTACACGACGCAGCCGCAGACTTCGGCTTCACAGGTTCCTCAATCGGCACAGGTTCCTCAATCAGCGCAGTATCCGGCGCAGCCGCCGCAACCGGTACAGACGACCGGGATGCCTCCCGTTCCCGCGCCCGCCGTTCCCGCGGCGCCCGGCACCGCTTACCAGCAGCAGCCGCAAATGGCCGGATACCAGCAGCAGCCGTATCGGGCTCAGACGTATCCGCAGCAGCCGGTCGATTCCCAGCAGTACGGCCAATACCAGCAGCCGGGCGTCCCCGGAGTCCCCATGGCTCCCGTGGCACCGGTCGCGCAGAAGAAATCCAAGAAGCCGCTCATCATCGTGCTCGCCATCATCATCGTGGCCGCGCTGGTCACCGGTGGCGTGTTCCTGTTCCTGCACCTGTCCCAGCCGGGCGTCAACGGAACGTATTCACTCAGCGCCGGCGGCAACACCGGCACCCTGAGCGTCGACGGAAAGAAGATGTCGCTTGATCTGCCGGGCAATGACGACGGAAAGCCGGCGGTCAGCGCCACGATCGACAAGGTCACAAGTGGCAATGGCAGCCATTCATACACGCTGAAGGATCTGAAGTTCAGCGGTGCGAGCGGCAATTACGTGATGTCCGAGGTCACCGGCCTCATCGGGTACATCGGCGGTCTGGGCGAGGAACAGGGCACGGCCGTTCTCAACGCGCTCAGCCCGACCGTCACCATCCCCGATGGCGCGTCCAAGGGCGAGCCGAACGGCACCTGGTCGGTCTCCTGCTCGGTCATGGGACTGGGCATGGGCATCTCAGCCAACTTCAAGGATGATGGCACATTGACGATGTCGGTACAGGCCACCGGTCATGGCGAGTCGACGCTCCATGGCACATGGAGCAAGACCGGTGACGCGACATTCGACGTTTCCCTCGATGATCCCGATATGACTATGACACTGTCATTGAAGAAGTGACCTGCACGCGCTGAAAATATGGTTGTGGCCCCGACACGATACCGGTGTCGGGGCCACAACCATATTCGCGCACGAGGAATTCGGCCGCCGTCACTCGCGTACGAGGCGGATGTGCTCGATGTCGTTGCGTGAGCTCTTGCGGTACAGCACGAACCGGTTGCCGATGACCTGCACCACCTGCGCGCCGATCTGGCCGGCGAGCTTGTCGGCGGCCTCCTTCGCCGTCAGACCGGAGCCGTCCTGCACGGCGACCTTGAGCAGCTCGTGGCTGTCCATCGTCTCCGATGCCTGCTTCACCGCGGCGTCGGTCAGGTCGTTCTTGCCGATGTAGAGCAGTGGGTTCAGCTGATTCGCCATCGCGCGCAGCTGCTTGACCTGCTTCTTGCTCAATGCCATGTTTGGTCCTCTCCGTCAATCTGATGTGCTGTGTACGAGGATAGCGGAGCGGCACGATGAACGGCATGGACGCTTCTGGAAATCCTTCAAAACACCGACTAATGTCTATGGCGGGGACGAAAGAAATGCGACATCATGTCTGGTAATGATGTCGCAGACATCCACAATATCCTCAAGGAGGCGGAATATGTATTATTGCCAGTGGCAACTATGAAGCGTTCGCACGACCGAAGAAGCCGGCGGGTGTCGACGGCAAGTCCGCGTACATCATCGGCACGGGACTTGCGGCGCTGTCGGCGGCCTGCTATCTGGTGCGAGATGCGCAGATGCCAGGCAAGAACATCCACATCCTCGAAAAGGACGCGGTGGCCGGCGGGGCGTGCGACGGCGCCGACATCCCCGGCCTCGGCTATGTCATGCGCGGCGGGCGCGAGATGGACAACCACTTCGAGGTGATGTGGGACCTGTTCCGCTCCATCCCGTCGATCGAGACCGAAGGCGTCTCCGTGCTCGACGAGTATTACTGGCTCAACAAGGACGACCCCAACTATTCGCTGTGCCGCGCCACCAAGGACCGCGGGCAGGATGCGGGACTCCAGGGCAAATTCGGGCTGAGCGACAAGGCCTCGATGGAGATCATGAAACTGTTCTTCACTCCGGACGAGGAACTGTACGACAAGCCGATCACCGATTTCTTCGACGACGAGGTGCTGAAATCCAACTTCTGGCTGTACTGGCGCACCATGTTCGCGTTCGAGAACTGGCATTCCGCGCTGGAAATGAAACTGTACATCAAACGGTACATCCACCACATTGGCGGTCTGCCGGACTTCAGCGCGTTGCGGTTCACCCGATACAACCAGTACGAGTCGATGATCCTGCCGATGGTGAAGTACCTCGAAGCGCACGGCGTGCAGTTCCACTACAATACCAAGGTCGAGAACGTCGAGTTTGCGATCGGCGGCGGGAACGGACCCGAACGTGAGCGCACCGGGGTCGGACAGGACACGATCCAGAAGATCCAGGCCACGTCCGGCTTCTTCAAGCGCAACCCGTACGGCACGAACACGAAGAAACTCGCCGTCCGCATCGACATCGACCACGAAGGTGACAAGTCGTCCATCGACCTGACGCAGAACGATCTGGTGTTCATCACCAACGGCGGTTGCGTGGAGAACTCCACGATGGGATCCCAGCATTCGCCGGCCGCATGGAATCCGGACCTCAAGCCCGGTGGCGGTTGGGACATGTGGCGGCGCATCGCCAAGCAGGACCCGAGCTTCGGGCATCCCGACACATTCTGCTCGGACCCGGATGCCACCAAGTGGATGAGCGCCACGGTGACTACGCTCGACGCAGAGATTCCGCCGTACATCAAACGCATCTGCAAGCGCGACCCGTTCTCCGGGCGCGTGGTGACCGGTGGCATCGTGACCGTGGAGGACTCCAACTGGCTGATGAGCTGGACGCTCAACCGCCAGCAGCAGTTCCGTGACCAGCCCAAGGAACAGCTGTGCGTATGGGTGTATGGCCTGTTCCCCGACAAGCCGGGCAACTATATCAAGAAGCCGATGACCGAATGCACCGGCGAGGAGATCTGCGAGGAATGGCTGTACCACATGGGCGTGCCGATCGACAAGATCGAGGCGCTCGCGAAATCCCACGCGAACACCGTGCCGGTCATGATGCCGTACATCACCGCGTTCTTCATGCCGCGTTCGGCCGGTGATCGGCCGGACGTGGTGCCGGATGGCGCCGTGAACTTCGCGTTCCTCGGCCAGTTCGCCGAGACGCCGCGCGACACGATCTTCACTACCGAATACTCGATGCGCACCGGCATGGAGGCCGTGTACACGCTGCTCGACGTGGACCGCGGCGTGCCGGAGGTGTGGGGCAGCGTCTACGACGTGCGCAACCTGCTCAACGCCACGGTCAAACTGCGCGATGGCTCCCCGGTCACCGATATGAAGCTCAATGTCGTGGAGCGCGCCGTTATGAAGAAGGTCCTCAAGAAGCTCGGCAAGACCGACATCGGCATGCTGCTGCGCGAGTACGGGGCGATCTGACGGCATCGGCCTCGCAGCGAACCGTTCTCATTAGGAAACGTGTGAGGATTCCTCACGTAACCACACAAGTGAACATTTCGGTAAGGTCCGGAATTCCGGGCCTCTGAAGGGTTCCGTGTTCGTTTGGCGGACCGCAGGGCTCGCACGTTTCCCAATGAGAACGGTTCGCTGCGTATCGCGGGCTGTACGCCCCGCCTGATGCAATGCTCTCAGCGTCTGCAGCAGTTGCTCCTGCAAGGCCGTCCTGCCGGCGAAGTACTGGAAGTCGTCGATGAGTACCATGTCGATATGCCTAAACCGGTTGCCGGACAGGGTGATCCGGTCTTGTTGCAGGTCGGCATCCTGCGCCGTCATGACGAATTCATTGGCATGATCCTCACTGGTGAGATAGAGGTACTTCGCGGAAGGGAGTCAGCGCGAGCGTTTCGAATGTCTGATCCCTGTTCAGACGTGCAGTCAGATTGATGGCGGGCATGATCGTCTCCTGTGGGTTGCTCTCCATTCGGTAGACGGATTCGCCTCACCGAATGCGGGGATTCCAACATAGGGTCCGATTCACTTATCCGGTAGATATGTTCCTCTTATTGTTGCGCGTATGTCGACGCCAGATATTCCCCGGTATCGTGCAGCATCTTGCGCAATGAAGCCGGCGACAATATCTCGATGATGTGCGAATCCGCGTACTGCAACGCCCACCAAAGGGTCGCGTGTTCGTTCGCGACGACGTGCACATCGTATTCGCGCTCGCCGGTCTGGACGACATCGGCGTCGGCGAACCAGTCGTACAGCGGTTCAAGCGCCCCGTGGATCTTCATGTGGATCGGCGTCGCCTTGCCGTCCATCGGATAAGGTCGCTCGTTCATATGCCGCACGATGTCGAACGGTTGCCCCGGCGTGGGGCTGAAGCTGTCGAGCGTGCGTTTGAGTGAGTGGTCCGGCCCCTCGATGGACAGGTCCCGGATGCGTTCCACATGCAGGTAGGACAGCGAGTCATACCGGTGCATGTGGCACAGCAGGTAGTATTTGCTGTTCTTGTACATCAGGTGTAGGGGTCCGCCAGATATGTCTTGATGTCGCCGTCGCCGTTACGCGGGGGACGAGATTGCCGTTGACGTCGTACGTGCAGTACCGGAACCGGATCACGCGCCCGTATGCGATGGCATCGTTCAGAATCTCGATGTTGTTGAGGAACTCCGTATTGTAGTTCTTGGGCGTGGTGAGTTGTTCGAGGCCGCGCAATTGGCCGGATTTGCCGGCGAACGTGTAGATCTTGGCGATGAGTTCGCGTAGGTATTCGCCGTCCGAGCTCGACAGCGCCGCGCCGTCCACGAGCAGGCGCATCTGCGCGATGTCGAAGACCGGTTCGATGTACCAGCCAGGTCGGGGGTTGGCGCTTTCCGCGTTGACCAGATCCCGCCGGTCGAGGTGGCTCACATGGCGGTCGAACGGCGTCATGGACTGCAATGCCTTGAGATGCCCGCGCACGGTTTTGTCGGATACATTGATGCGTTTGCTGATTTCCGCGGCAGTGAGGCCGTGCTCGGGGTCGGTGTACTTGATGAGCTGTTCCAGGATTTCGATGACGATCTGAGCGGTGGGGAGTGCCGATGATGCAGCCACGATGTCTCCTCTCCCTTGACGGATACCGTGCCACCTGGGTGATTAAAACGGTAGATAACTACCGGTAATCATATCATCGCCTGTTGCGTGTGGCGTATCGCTCTCAATGAGAGCGATACGCCACACGGATAAGGATCCATCAGAAATCGAAATTGTCCGGGTCGGCGCTGTTGCGCTTGCCGGTGTCCATGGCACTGATCGCAGCCATGTCATCGTCCGACAGCACGAAGTCGAACACGTCGATGTTCTGCCTGATGCGATCGGCGTGCGTGGACTTCGGCAGCACGACGACGCCGCGCTGGATGTGCCAGCGGATCACGGTCTGCGCAGCGGACTTACCGTACTTCGCGCCGATCTCGGCCAGCTCGGGGATGGCGAGCAGGTCGCCGCCGGTGCCGCCCAGCGGGCTGTACGCCTCGGTGGCGATGCCCTTGGCAGACAGCTCGTCCACCAGCGGCTGGTTGGTGAACTGCGGCGAGGATTCGATCTGATCGACGGCCGGCGTCACGTCGCTGTTCTTCAGCAGGTCGGCGAGATGATGCGGCTGGAAATTGCTCACGCCGATCGCCTTCGCACGCCCGGAGGCATAGATCTCCTGCAGGTCGTCCCACGCCTGCTGCCAGACGTCCGCCGGCCAGTGGATCAGATACAGATCCACATAATCCATGCCCAGACGGTCGAGGCTCTCCTGGAACGCTTCTTTGCCGCGGTGCGCGCGAATGTCGTCGTTCCACAGCTTGGTGGTGACGAACAGGTCGCCTCGCGGCACGCCGGAACGGCGGATTCCCTCGCCGACAGACGTCTCGTTGCGATATATCATCGCCGTGTCGATATGCCTATATCCGTTCTCCAACGCGGCCTGCACCGCGTTTACCGTCGTGTCGCCGTCCGGCGTGCGGAACACGCCCAGACCGATCTGCGGGATGACCGTGCCGTTGTTCAGCGTGATCGTCGATTGAATCGCCATGACCATTGTCTCCTGTGATATTGCCGATGATGCGTCGCAGACAATTGTAATGATGCCGGCGAAGGCGAATCGACAGGCGAGCAGGCAATGCTGCGCCCGCAGGGCGTCCCCAATCGCAGGTCCCGGCCGGGACTGAGGGGGGCGTTTCCTCGCCGTGCCCGACCGCGGGTGGGCAAGAGATGAACGATGACGCTTGCGCATGCATGGCCGCGTATTACCATGAGTACTGGTTCGCAGGTGTGGCGCCGTGGGGTGCCGGGCGGCGGCGATCGTCCGCCGCGAATCCGTGGGGAAACGAGGCATATGGTGAGTGATGACACGACGCGGGGGCAGCAGGGGAGTGCCGAGGCTCCGGAGCTGACGCTGAACGACAAGGCGCATTCGGTGATTCCTCAGATAGGGTTCGGCACGTTCCAGATTCCGCCGGAGGACACACAGCGCGCGGTCGAGGAGGCGCTGGAGATCGGCTACCGGCACATCGACACCGCGGCTGCGTACTACAACGAGAAAGAGGTCGGCGACGCGCTGAAGGCCACCGGCATGGCCGGCAAGGTGTGGGTGACGACCAAGCTGCGCAACTGCGACCAGGGGTATGATTCGACGATGATCGCGTTCGACCGTTCCCGCAGCAACCTCGGCGTCGACGTGGTGGACATGTATCTGATCCACTGGCCATTCGCCGCGGCGGGGTTCTTCAAGGAGACGTGGCGCGCGCTGCTGAAGCTGCGCGACGAAGGCGCGGTCCGTGTGCCCGGCGTCAGCAACTTCCTGCCGCAGCACCTGCGTGCGCTGATCGAGGATTCCGGTGAGACCCCGGCCGTGAACCAGATCGAGGTCCATCCTCGGTTCAACCAGCCGGGAAACCGTGCGTTCTGCGCGGCGAACGGCGTGGCCGTCGAGGCATACAGCCCGCTCGGCCACGGAAAGGACATCGAATCCGAGCCCGTCGTCGCCGCGGCGAAGGCGCATGATGTCACGCCGGCGCAGGTGGTGCTGCGCTGGCACACGCAGGAGGGGCGCATCATTATCCCCAAGTCGAAGCACGTGGAACGCATGCGGGTGAACCTCGCCAGCTCCGATTTCGATTTGACGTCGGCCGAACTGGCGGCGATCGATGCGCTCGACGACCCGCATGACAACGTCAGCGCCGATCCGGCGACCTTCATGCATTCCCAGTCGTGGGCCGACCAGCACGTGCGCGGCAATATCTGATTGTGGCGGGGAGGGGCGGTCGGCGGGATCACCCCCAGTCGGCTGCGGCTTGGTCTATGGGCGAGATGTAAGCGGGCGTGGATTGTGCGGAGGTGTGCGGTATGGATGGTGAAATGGAGCGGGTCTTGCCGGATGATGCGGACGATGGTGCCGAACGCCGGTGGATCGATGACACGCTGAACCGGCTTTCGCGCTCCTCATTCCGTGCGAAATTCGAGTTGTCGGCGAAGGACCGCGCGTATGCGCGGGCGAAGGGCAAGGCCATGATCGATCGCCATGCCCGCGAGCTGCTGCGCGCCCGCATCGGGGCGGCGAATCCGCGCAACGACGGGCGCCAGACGCCGTGGCGCGGGCATCCGGTGTTTACCGCGCAGCATGCCACCGCCACGTGCTGCCGCGGGTGCATCGCCAAATGGCACCATCTTCCCCAAGGCAGGGAGCTCACCGATGCCGAAATCGATCGCTTGGCGGACCTGGTCATGGCGTGGATAGAGCGCGATCTCATACGTCATCCCGCCGTCTGAGTTCGTCCATCGTGCTGCATCCGCCGCGGGCGAGGCATACGGTTCGGGGCCGATGTTGCCGCCGCCGAAAAAATATGAAGGCGATTACAATCGTGATTATTTTGTGAAGGCGTTGCGTCGATGCTGGATAAATGACTGTTTCTCAGTCGCAGAGGAAGTTACGGCGATGATGACACAAGACGGAACCTGTCTCATATCACGGTCGTCGCGAAAGGAAAATTACTGGTTTGTAATGGAAAAACCAGACAACTATTTTCAAGGAAAGCGGTGCGTGGTGGCACTGATAGTGGCCATGACGCTTCTTTCGGGAGCGGGATTCACGGCGTCCGTGGCATCCGCGGACACCGACACGGTGGGCTATGAGACTGATCGCATTGCATTTTCAGGGGCTCGGACCGTATGCGGGGAGTACTCCATCGATTTCGCGGCTCTGACCCGCTCCCGGATGTTCCTGATTGACGGGGGCCGGCGTGGAACTGAAGGGGCCTGACACCGACTATCAGTGCCCGGGTGGCATCATCGGCTTTGACAATTGCTCGAATGCCGGTTACGGCAGTGCGGAGATCATCCGTCCGACGGATGTCAAGGGAAAGAAGAAGCCGGATTCGTCGCGTCCCTATCTATGTTTCCTGGCCGAACACATGAATGTGCCTCCTGCTGACGATGCCGTGTACTATCCGCAGGAATGACCGGGCGCGGGCCTGCGCCGGACCGGTGTAGAGGTGACCGGGCTGTCGAAGTTGTGCCACACCAGGGCAATTTCGGCGGTTTTGAGCGTGGTGTGGCCACGTCCGTATGTAGGGATGTTTACACGTGGCGAGCAAACCGTTGGAAAATGGCGGTTTGTGGTTTCAGCCGTCTGTCCGCGCTGTACCATACCAGAGAATGATAAGGTTAACATCGCATTGTGAGGCACGCGAATTGCCACACAATGCCTAGAAGACGTGTTTTTTCGCTGGTGTGGTACAGACTCGACGCCGATCGTCTCACATTGCAGACGGTGAATCTCGAAGCATGGATGGCGCGGCCCTGCCGGTGCATGGCATGATGATGCGACTCGTGTCAGACCGCGGATTCACGTCGCTTTTTCGGTCAGCCGCCTTTTCCCGGCGTGCCAGCTCCTCGACCGTCATGGCGATCACACGAAAATCGACGTCACAGCCGCGGAGGGTAAGCTCACGCGCGACATTGAGCGCGAATTCGGCACATGCGACCTCGTCTCTGATGTCATCGGCCGTTATGACGATGATCGTCCATCCCAATTGCCGAAGCCGGTCTCGTTTTTTGCGATCCCTGCGCCATTGGTGCTTGTCAGTCCGATGATGATCTCCGTCGTATTCCACGGCGACCTTGAAATGCTTCCATGCAATGTCCAGGCTCATTGGCTTGCCCGAATCGAACATCGCCCTGTCGACATGGCAGTTGACCTCAGCGTCGGGCAGGCCGTGCCGGAGGAGTACCAGTCTCGCCTTGCTCTCCTTCGGCGACAGCACGTTGGCCTTGACCAGCTGCAGTGCGGTCCGGCAAGCGGTCTTCCCGAGAAAGTATGGCGCATTGTCGATGAACTCGCGCAAGGACGACAAGACCAGTCGTGGATATCTGCCCGATGATTTCGATATGGCGGTGATGATGGCCTCCGCCAGTATGACGAGTTCCTCCAAGGACACGTGTGATGACAGCTGCGCCCAGGCATGGAAGGGATGCAACGCGAATACATTGCCCTTGATCGGTACGCAAGCATCAGGATAAGTGGCGATCAGCTTCCATACATGCGGATGCGTGCCGGGAATGCGGCGCCGCCTCCTGTCGGGAGTGCTGGAGGTGATGTGCAGCATCTCCGCGTCCAGATCGCAGACCTCCGGCAACGGCACCTGCTGCAGGGCGAGAGCGGTGGTCATGCCGAACAGCACATTGCCTCCGATGCGCCACGCCAATGCGGCGCAGCACATGATGGCATCCTGGGCGCGGTCGCGCAGCGATTGCGTCATGGGCGTTCTCTCGCCCATCGGCTGGGGCATCACATCGTTCATGAATGTCACGGTAGCGTATTCGCGCTGTCGGTGTGATGAACCATGGAAAAAATGTGGATATGTGGATGAATGCATGGATATCCACAGCTATCCACATCGCCGACGAGCCTGCGATTTCTCACGATGTGGGTGATACGGCGATTCTGGGAGGATTACGACAGCGTGCATTGGTACGATAGGGCGTTATGAGCGAGAACATCATGCGAATCATTGATCTGCGGGGCAAGAACCTGTCCCGCGCCGAGTTACTTGCCGCGATGCCGCGCGCCGCGATGGGCACTTCCGAAGCCACCGATCTGGTGCGGCCTATTCTTGACGACGTCAAGGAACGCGGCGCCGCGGCCCTGCGAGACTTCGAGGAGAAGTTCGATCATGTGCGTCCCGAGCACCTGCGCGTGCCGGTCGAGGCGATGACCGCGGCACTTGAGACGCTTGATCCCGAAGTACGCGCCGCCATCGAGGAGTCCGTGCGTCGCGCACGCGCCGTCGCCGCCAACCAGGTGCCGAAGGACTTTTACACCGATCTGGCCGAAGGTGCCCGCGTCGCCGAGCGTTGGATTCCGATCCAGCGCGTCGGTCTGTACGTGCCCGGCGGCAAGGCTGTCTACCCGTCTTCCGTGATCATGAACGCCGTGCCGGCGCAGGCCGCTGGCGTCGAGTCGCTGGCCATCGCCACTCCGCCCGCACGCGACAACGCGGAAGGACTGCCCAACAAGACCATCCTCGCCACCTGCGCCATCCTCGGCGTCGACGAGGTCTACGCGGTCGGTGGCGCCCAGGCCATCGCCATGTTCGCATACGGAGCCAAGGGCTCCGAGCCGCAGGACGGAGACGTGCTGTGCGACCCGGTCGACAAGATCACCGGCCCGGGCAACATCTTCGTGGCCACCGCCAAGTCGCTCGTCTCCGCGTTCGTGGGCATCGACGCGGTCGCCGGTCCCACCGAGATCGGCATCATCGCCGACAAGACCGCCGACCCGAGCCTGCTGGCCGCCGACCTGATCGGTCAGGCCGAGCATGACGAGCTCGCCGGCTCCGTGCTGTTCACCGATTCCACCGAGATCGCCGAGAAGGTTCAGGAGTCCCTGAACTACCGCGTGCCGCGCACCGAACACGCCGAGCGCGTCCACACGTCGCTGTCCGGAAGCCAGTCGGCCATCGTCCTGACCGACAGCCTCGACCAGTCCATCGACGCGGCCAACGCATATGCGGCCGAGCATCTCGAAGTCCAGACTGCCGACGCGGACGCCGTCGTGCCACGCATCAAGAACGCGGGCGCCATCTTCCGCGGCCCGTACTCCCCGGTGCCGCTGGGCGATTACATGTCCGGCTCCAACCACGTGCTGCCCACCGGCGGCACCGCCCGCTTCGCTGCGGGACTCGGCGTGCACACGTTCATGAAGCCCGTCGAGGTCATCGAATACGACGAGGAGGGCCTGAAGGCCCTCGCCGCGCGCATCAACGCCTTCGCCGTCTCCGAGGACCTGCCCGCCCACGGCGAGTGTGTCCTGTCGCGCTTCGTCAAGGATCCGTACAACAAGGCCACGCTGCGCGAACAGGAGAAGGAAGCCGGTCTGCGCTAAGGGCTGCTTGGGTGGTTTGCCCCCAGTCTGCCGCGCAGACAGCCCCCGCCAGCGAGGGCGATGAGCGGATCGAATGTGCCGCGTGCGAATGCGAATACAACCCCCGTCAGCGGGACTATAGACGGAAAGAACAGAGAGCAATGAGTGAGAACAACAGCAATGCGATTCCGGCGAGCCTGCCGCTCAGGAACGATCTGATCGGCGAGGAGCCGTACGGCGCGCCACAGCTCGACGTGCCGGTGTGCCTGAACGTCAACGAGAACCCGTATGCGCCGGATCCGGCCGTGTGCGACACCATCGCCAGGCGCGTGCGTGAGATCGCGCCCACGCTCAACCGCTACCCGGATCGCGAGCATATCGAACTGCGCCAGGCGTTCTCCGACTACCTCGCCCGCGAATCCGGCACCCGTCTCGACGTGGACGAACTGTGGGCGCGAACGGCTCCAACGAGATCATGCTCCAGCTGTTCCAGGCCTTCGGCGGCCCGGGCCGCACCGCCTTGGGCGCCGACCCGACCTACTCCATGTACCCCGAATACGCGCGCGATACGTTCACTGGCTGGAAGCTCGCCCACCGCAACGCCGATTTCACGCTGAACGTCGACAGGGTAATCGAGGCCATCGCCGAGGTCAAGCCCTCGATGGTGCTGCTCACCAGCCCGAACAACCCCACCGGCACGCCGCTGCCGATGGCCGACATCGAACGCATCCTCGCCGCCTGCGAGACCGCCGACGTGGCGGGCGCGGGCGAAGGCGTCCACCCGATCCTCGTCATCGACGAGGCGTACGTGGAGTTCCGCAAGCCCGGCACGCCGAGCGCGGTCTCGCTCATCAAGAACCACCCGAACCTCGCCGTCAGCCGCACGATGAGCAAGGCGTTCGCATTCGCCGGCGCACGTGTCGGCTATCTCGCCGCGAGCAAGGGCATCATCGACTGCGTGCGCATCGTGCGTATGCCCTACCACCTGTCCGCCGTGACCCAGGCCGCCGCGCTCGCGGCGTTCGAACACACCGACGAGCAGCTGAGCCGCGTCGAGCACCTGCGCGAGATCCGCGAATCCACCGCCGAATGGCTGTCACGTCAGACCTACAAGGGCGAGCCGCTCGAAGTGGCCGAGTCCGGTTCGAACTTCCTGCTGTTCGGCGGGCATTTCGACGACCGCGAGGCCATCTTCGACGAGCTGCTCAGGCGCGGCGTGCTCATCCGCGTGGTCGGCCCGGACGGCTGGCTGCGCATGTGCATGGGCACCGACAAGGAGATGGAACAATTCCGTAACGCGCTGACCGAAGCATTGCGTATTGTAGAAAGCAGATAACAACTCCCGGAACGCCGGCGGCGCGCGCGACCATCAACGTCATGACCCGTCGTCGGCGATCGCCGACCGGCACACTGGCCGGCAGGCAAGCCGGGACTTATCGGGACATATCAGGATCAAGGACCAAGGAGCACATCATGGCGCGTACCGCGCACATCGTCCGCGAGACCAGCGAATCGCACATCGAACTCAGCCTGAACCTTGACGGCACCGGCAAGACCGACATCGACACCTCCGTGCCGTTCTACAACCATATGATGAACGCGCTCGGCAAGCATTCGCTCATCGACCTGACGATTCATGCGCACGGCGACACCGACATCGACGTGCACCACACCGTCGAGGATGCGGCCATCGTGTTCGGCGAGGCGTTGAAGCAGGCGCTCGGCGACAAGCGAGGCATCCGCCGCTTCGCCGACGCCACCGTGCCGCTTGACGAGGCGCTCGCCAAGGCCGTCGTCGACATTTCCGGCCGTCCGTACTGCGTGTGCTCCGGCGAACCCGACGGCTTCGAATACTGCATGATCGGCGGTCACTTCACGGGCTCCCTGGTACGCCACGTCATGGAATCCATCGCCTTCCACGCCGGCATCTGCCTGCACATGCAGGTGCTCGCCGGCCGCGACCCGCACCACATCGCCGAAGCCGAATTCAAGGCGCTCGCGCGGGCGCTGCGCTTCGCGGTCGAGCCGGATCCGCGCATCCAGGGCCTGATCCCCAGCACGAAGGGCGCACTGTGATGAGCGGCAACGACGACAGGCACGGCGGAGACGACGGTTTCGACGACGACATCCATTTCAGCGACGAGGAACTTGAGGCCGCGCTGGACGGATTCGAGAAGGAATTCCGCGATTCGAACGCGGCTGCCGGCGAACCGGCGAACGACGCCGCGGCCGACAGCCCCGCAGACGATGCGGGAGCCGCGGATTCCGGTCAGGCACAGGAGGCCGACACCGCGGCCGCGTTCGACGACGAGCTGCAAGGGCTTCTGGGCAACAAGGCGAAGGCCGCCGTGCTGATTACGCGCGTCGCGTCCGCCCGCCTGCTCGCCGCGTTCTGCCAGCTGTCGGACGTGTCCGCCGACTGCATCGGATCGGAGGAAGGGGCCGTGGCCATCCTGCGCAACCTTGACGGCGACGGGCCCGAAGTCGCGGCACGCGACCTCACCATCGTCGTGTCGGGCATGTCGCTGGTGCTCGCCGTCAACCGTGCGGACAAGTTGGAGGCGACCGTCTATCTGCAAGGCAAGCCGGGGCAGACGATCGCCCCGCCGCTGCTGTTCACATCGACGGCGCCGTTCGTGGAGGATCTGCTGCTTGGCATCACCGACGAGGACGGCCTGATCGGCACCGGCATGAAAGTCGAACAGTCCGCGGATCTCGACCATGACCAGGCCATGGCCGTCATCGCGGAACACACGAAGTTCGGGCGTGGCTCGTCGCGCATCGAATAATCGGGCAGCCGGCGGACACCGCCCGTGCCCGTGCAGCCAAGGATTTTCAGACTGAAGGAGACGACATGACATCGGTGGTGGTATTCGACTATGGATTCGGCAACGTGCGTTCCATGGTGCGTGCGCTCGCCAATCTCGGCCTTGACACGACACTGACCTCCGACTACCGGCAGGCGCTTGAGGCGGACGGCATGGTCGTGCCCGGCGTCGGCGCGTTCGCCGCCTGCATGACCGGTCTGCGTGAGGTGTCGGGCGACCGCGTCATCCTCGACCGTCTGCGTGCCGGCCGCCCCGTGCTGGGCGTGTGCGTGGGCGAACAGATCATGTTCGAGCGCGGCAACGAGCACGCAGACACCACCGAAGGACTTGGACTGATCGGCGGCACCGTCGATCTGCTGGATGCCGATGTCGTGCCGCACATGGGATGGGACACGGTCGAGGCGCCGTCCGGTTCCGCGCTGCTCGAAGGCGTGGAGAACGAACGGTTCTATTTTGTGCACTCCTACGCGGCGATGAGCGCCACCGCGAAGGATCTGAGCGCCGAGCAGGTCGATCTGGGCGGCGACGAGCATATCACGTGGTGCACGTATGGCCGTAGCAGGTTCGTCGCCGCCTATGAGCGCGGCCCGCTGTCGGTCACCCAGTTCCACCCCGAGAAGTCCGCCGACGCCGGCAAACAGCTGCTGCGCAACTGGGTCGGCACGTTCTCGAAGTAGCCGGCTGAACGGCATGACCAGCCGGCGCGGCCGGGAACCCCGACTCACCCGGCAACGCGGACGGCGGGCCCCGAGCCTCAACGACTTCAACGATTCCAAAGGAGAACAACCATGTCACTCACATTGCTTCCCGCGGTCGACGTGCGCGACGGCAAGGCCGTGCGCCTGCGCCAGGGCGAATCCGGCTCGGAGACCGACTACGGCAGCCCGCTCGAAGCGGCCCGCACGTGGGTCGAGGCCGGCGCCGAGTGGATTCATCTCGTCGATCTGGATGCGGCGTTCGGCACGGGGAACAACCGCGCGCAGCTGCGTGAGATTGTTCATGAGCTCGGCGACAAGGTCAACATCGAGATGTCCGGCGGCGTACGTGACGACGACTCGCTGTCCGCCGCGCTGGAGGCCGGAGCGGCCCGCGTGAACATCGGCACCGCCGCGTTGGAGAACCCCGAATGGACCGCCTCGGTCATCAAGCGGTACGGCGACCGCGTCGCCATCGGGCTTGACGTGCGCGGCCACACGCTCGCCGCCCGCGGATGGGTCAAGGAGGGCGGCGACCTGTTCGAGACGATGAAGTTCCTCGACTCGGTCGGATGCTCCCGCTACGTCGTCACCGATGTGGCGCGGGACGGCATGATGAGCGGCCCGAACATCGACCTGCTGCGCGAGGTCGCGGAACGCACCGATGCCAAGGTCACCGCTTCCGGTGGCATCAGCAAGCTGGACGACTTGCACGATATCAAGATCCTCTCCGATTTCGGCGTGGACTCGGCCATCCTCGGCAAGTCGCTGTACGCCCGCGCGTTCACGCTCGAAGAGGCGCTCGAAGTCGCCCGCTGACCGATACGGCTGTCGACAGGGGCCGCCCCCGCTACCCGTCACCGTCGGCTGGGCGGACGGCGGCCCCTGCTCACTTCTTCGCGCCGCTTTTCTTCGAGCAGGGGAGCTCGCCCTTCTTGATGAGCTTCCTGAACAGGGAGTAATCCTCCTCGTTCTGCTCCGCATACGCTTGGGCGAACGCGGCTATCGCCTGGTCGAACTCGTCGGTGCCCCCAAGATAGTTGGCGATGGCCACGCTGTCGCCGGTGCGGGCATGCGCGTGCGCCAGGCACCATGCGCACATGCGGCCCAGGTCCGACAATCCCAGCGCGTTCAGATGATCGATGTCGATCGAGCCCTTGCCGTTCCAGAATTGGCGCACGTAATAGTCGCGCGGCCGGCCGTCCTCCGCCACGAAACTCGCCCAGCCGAGCAGCACGTCGGCGGTGGATTGGATCAGCTTCTGCCCCTGCACCACACGCTCGCCATGCGTCGCATACGGCGAGCGGCCGACGAACCGTTCGAAGACCGACTCGTTGGCCTCCTTCATCTGCAGCATCAGCGGGTCGTCAAGCCCCCGTCCGGTGAGAATCGACACCCAGGCGCGGGTTCCGACCGAGCCGACGCCCACGACCTTGCGGGCGGTGTCATGGTACCGGTAACGGTTCAGCACGTAACGCCGGTCCTCGTACAGGCTTTGCCGGTAGCTGTCATACAGTGCGTCCAGCCTCTCCCGCAGCACCCCGAGATCCGCATAGTCCTGCAGTTCGCTGATCGGCACCAGCTCCGGCGGCTTCGAGCGGAACCGCAGCCGCTTCTCGCCGCTGTCAAGATAGGTGAGCTTCGCGGCCGCATGGTCGGAATCACGCACCGACGCGCGCAGCGCGGCGTCGCGCAACGTGCGGTTGCGCTTGCCGTTCACCGTGCTTTCGTAATGGTCGAGCGCCGCCTCCACGTCGAGATGGTCGTACCAGACGTCGAGGAAGTCCATCTGCGAGAACTGGCGGATATGGTCGCGGTACGAGTGCACGCAGCGTGCGACCGCGTTGCGCCGGTCCTTCTCCTTGATGCCGTTCGCCCGCCCGCAGATCTCCACGGACACCGCGAGCCGCTTCACGTCCCATTCCCACGGTCCCGTGGTTGTCTCGTCGAAGTCGTTGATGTCGAACACGAGCCGGTCGCTGGGGGAGCGGAACATGCCGAAATTGCCGATATGCGCGTCGCCGACCGCCTGGACGGGGATGCCGGTGGTCGGCGTGTGCGCGAGGTCGTTCGCCATGATGAGCGCGGTGCCGCGGTAGAACGTGAACGCGGAATCGCTCATGCGGTAGTACCTCAGCGGGATCAGATCCGGCACCCGCTGCGCCGACTGTTCCTCCAAAAGCCCGATCACGTCGCGCCGACGCGACACGATCTTCCAGTCGGCGTGGCTCTCCAACGGTGTGGTCTTGCGCAGCGCGATGCCGGCCTTGGCCTGCCCCAGCGGCGTGTCGGCCATGTGCCATGACATATCGATGATGGGATGGTTCTCGCTCATGGCTCCACGATAACGCCGACGCGGGAGCGACATTCCGGCGATGCCCCGGCGTGTCTGATGGCATGTTAACGAGTCTCGTAACACGGACGTGAAACCATGAGGGATTATGGATAAGCAGCAAGAGTTTGCCCTGCGCACGGTCGAGGAACGCGACGTGCGCTTTATTCGGTTGTGGTTCACTGACGTGCTGGGCACGTTGAAATCCGTGGCCATCGCGCCCGCCGAGTTGGAGGCGGCGTTCGAGGAGGGGCTTGGCTTCGACGGTTCCGCCATCGAGGGAATGACGCGCGTGTCGGAGGACGACATGATCGTGCAGCCCGACCCGTCCACGTTCCAGATACTGCCGTGGCGTGGCGGCCCGCAGGGTACCGCGCGCATGTTCTGCGACATTCTCACGCCCGACGGCGAGCCGTCCCTGGGTGACCCGCGCCACGTGCTCAAGCGTGCGCTCGCCAAGGCGAAGGAGAAGGGTTTCACGTTCTACGTGCACCCGGAGATTGAGTTCTATCTGTTCGAGAACCAGACCGACTGGTCGAAGGCGCCGACTCCAATCGACGAGGGCGGCTATTTCGACCATGTGCCGCGCAGTCCGGGCATGGACTTCCGCCGCGCCACCGTCAACATGCTCGAGCAGATGGGCATCTCCGTCGAATACTCGCACCATGAGGCGGGTCCCGGCCAGAACGAGATCGACCTGCGGTATGCCGACGCGCTGACCACGGCCGACAACATCATGACGTTCCGCACGGTCGTCAAGGAAATCTCGCTGGAGCGCGGCATTCACGCCAGCTTCATGCCCAAGCCGCTCGCCGACGCGCCCGGTTCCGGCATGCACACGCACCTGAGCCTGTTCGAGGGTGATTCCAACGCGTTCTACGAGGCCGGCCAGGAGTTCAACATGTCCCTGACCGCCCGACAGTTCGCCGCGGGCATCCTGCATCATGCGGCGGAGATCTGCGCGGTCACCGACCAGTTCGTGAACTCGTACAAGCGACTGTGGGGTGGTGCTGAGGCGCCGAGCTACATCTGCTGGGGTCACAACAACCGGTCCGCGTTGCTGCGCATCCCGCAGTACAAGCCCGGCAAGGGCAACTCCGCGCGTATGGAGTTCCGTGGACTCGACCCGGTGGCGAACCCGTATCTGGCGTATTCGGTGCTGCTCGCCGCCGGTCTGGACGGCATCGAACAGCAGATGACGCTGGGCGAGCCGACCAGCGACGACGTGTGGGAGCTGACCGACGCCGAACGTCAGGCGATGGGCATCGAGCCGCTGCCGGATTCGCTGGACGCCGCACTGAAGATCATGGAGAAGTCCGATTTCGTCGCGGACGTGCTCGGCGAGCATGCGTTCGAGTATTTCCTGCGCAACAAGCATCAGGAATGGGACGAATACCGTGGCCAGGTCACGCCGTACGAGTTGAAGAAGTACCTGCCCAAGCTCTGACGTGACGTGAAACCGGCCGACTACCGGCAAACAAGAAACAGTGTGGGGATGATGGCTGCTGATCCGGCCATCATCCCCACACCGTTTTTGCTTGCCGAACCGACCGCCGCAGGATGCCGCTGCGGTCACTCGACCTTGCGCGGCGTCATCTTCTTGGTGGCCATGTCGTTGCCCCCGTAGGTGCTGGACAGGCGAACCTTGACCGGCTGGCCCGGGTCTTCGACCACATAGGAGACCGTCGCCTTGGCCAGGACCCCCGGCTGGACGGAGCGGCTGAAACTCATGTTCTCGTACCCTTGTGGGAGCGGCGGCTCGGTGTAGTAGTTCATTTCCAGCTGGGAGCCGTCCTGCGTGACGGTGAGCTTCGCGGCGTTGGACAATGGCTCATTGGCCTCGGATTGGTTCACCCATGTGATGGTGACGATGATGGTGTGACGGCCCTGATAGTCGTCGGGGCCCGTCGTCACGTCGTCGATGGAGACGAGGGCGTCCCCGCTGCTGATCCGCTTCATCTTGCGCTTCTCCGCCTCGGTGGCTTTCGGGGCGGGAGCGATGTCGTCAGGCTGGACCTGCTCGTATTGCGTGCCGCTGGTCGGTGCCTTGAACGCGGACACGATGCCCTCATGGTAGCGGGTCGCCTGATTGGCTACGACGTACAGGTCGCCCGTCGCGTCGTTCAGCTGGTACGCGATGGTCGCGTCGCTTTCCTCGCCCTTGGCGATCTTGATGTCGTCCGACTGCGTCTTGTACCCTTCGATGGATGAGCCGCCGCGGCTGTGCAGGTAGGTTTTGTTCAGGCCGATGCCGCTCTGATATACCTGCAGGTCCATGGCGAGTTCCCCGAAGGTCGTATTGGCATCGCCGGTGTTCTTCCAATGGTAGGTGATGATCACCGTCTTGTGCCCGTCGTGATCCGTGGGGCCGGTGGTCGCCTTGGCTATGGTGACCGTGGCCTTCCGGTTGCCGAACGATGTCGTCTCGCCGGTTTTCACGCGGGTCGGCTTGTTGTCTTGGGAGGGCGACTTGAATGAGTACGATGAGTCGTCCGAGTCGCTGCTGCCGCCTGTGCTGATGATATGACTCACCAGGTTTGATCCCAGCGCGAACACGATTATGGCGATGACGGCAACCCAGGATCGGCGCTGGCGCTTCGTGGCTCCGCCGGGTTTGCGGTCGCTCTTGGACTGCACGTGTCCGTAGCCGCCGCGATATGGATGGCCGTTGTAGGGCAGATTGAGGGGCGCATCGCCCGCTCCGGTCCGTGCCGGCCCTGGTTTGTCTGCGGGGCTCGGGGCGGCCGGCTTGCCTGCCGGTCGGCGACGATCGGCATCGGGGCTGATTCGGCCGCTTTTGGGCTGCTGATACGCCGGCTCGTCGACCTGCGAGGTCTGGGAATCGATGCTGATGTACGCCGGCGAATCGTCCACATCGAACGGCGATACATAATCGTCGTCATGATGCCTGCTGAACAATCCCATGCCTGTTCCCTTGTCTCTCGGCCGCGCACGGTGATGCATGTCTTCTCCCATTGTAGGCGGCGTGCCGGTGCAGCGCGAGCGCCGGAAGGTGAAGACCGTCGAAATCGCCGGTGAATGATGGGCCGTGCGTCTTCGGCGCGTCTCCTGCGTGTCTCGGGGGCCTTGCGCGGCAGGAGGTGCCGCTAATGTATGTTCCGTCTGGAAGAAGAGAAAAACAGCAGGGGTACGGTCATGTCCGGTTCCGCCATCCGTGGGTGGCAGGGGAGTGAACGCTTCTTCATGCTGCCGGCCGTCACGCTGATCGCGTCCAGTTTCGTGCTGGGCATGAGCGATTTCGTGGTCGTGGGCATCCTGCCCGACATCGCCCACGGGTTGCGGGTCTCCGAGGTCACGGTCGGCAATCTGGTGTCGCGGTTCGCCACCCATCTGACGTTGATCGGCGTGTTCCTCGCCGGCAACATCCTGTGTGCGCTCGCGCCGAATTACGCGGTGCTGCCGCATTACAGCCACATGGCGAAGGTCGGTTTTCTGCCGCAGTTCCGCATGCGGGCCGGCAATGGCCGTCTCAGTGCCTTGCGTCTCCGAACCATCCCCGGTAGATGATCGAGAAGTTCCTGTTGCCGTAGCTGGAGCAGGAGTCTCCTTCCCCGGCTCCAGCGGCGAGCGCGGCCTCGTTCGGCTGGTAGGGTGTGTAGATGTACAGCAGTGCGGTCGCCTTGTTGCCGATGACCACGTTGGCGCCGCCGCAGCCCGTGTTCGGATGGAACCTGACGAAGTTGAGCTTGCCGACATGGTAACCGTATGATGCCTCATGCCGCACGTAATACCTGTATCGATGCGCCGCGCCGTAGACCTGCCGGAAGAAGCCTGCGTACTGCGGGTCGCAGTCGTTGTCGTCGGGGCAGCTCAGGCCCATGGCCGCCTTGAACTGGAAGTCGGTCGGCTTGCTCGCGGTGACGAGCTGCTGTTCCTTCTGCAGCACGGTAAGCAGCACTTTCTGGCTGATGCCGCATGATCGCGACGATTTGTCGATGATCGTCGCCGCAGTCTCTCCCTTGGCGCCGTCGTATCCGTCGCAGTACCGGTCATCGGGCTGGTCCGTGGTGTCGAACGTGCGGTTTTTCAGGCATCCCGTCCCGGTGCAGTCGCCGCCGTGCTCATCGAGGAACGATTGCACTTCGGTGCGGCTCATCGCATAGCCGTTGAAGAACTGGCCGTCGGAGATGATGTTGCCCGGGTCGAAACCGTATCGGTCGCCCAGATTCTGCTGTCGTTCCTCGGCCGTCACGAGCGCGATGCGCTGTCCGACGAACGAGGTGGTGCCCCACGCCAGCGCCACGGCGCACACCGCCGCCAGC
>ENA-OQOA01000128-OQOA01000128.1-human-gut-metagenome-genome-assembly--contig:-NODE-128-length-43372-cov-4.455428_pt1 | contig 43372 bp, 55 predicted proteins | sample MGYA00242633_ERZ504888 | MGnify/ENA primary metagenome ERZ504888 (study PRJEB26092, sample SAMD00036372) | human gut metagenome | host: Homo sapiens | study: EMG produced TPA metagenomics assembly of...
ACGGCTGCGCCGATGGTGCCGATCATGCCGGCGAAGCCCGCATAGATGGCGGGAAACATACTCAGGAGGCCGCCGGAGAGGCCGGCGCTGATGGCCTTGGCCGCAGCGGCCAGCGGGGCCTTGAGCGCCCCGAACACGCTTTTTCAGGGTGCCGCCCATCTTGACGGCCATGGAGGAGATGTCGCCGAACTTGCCGGTGATACCCTCGAAGAGCGTCTGCCCGAGGCTCCACGCCGTCTGCGCCAGACTGCCCGCCGCGTCGCCGAGAACGCCGTTCAGGCCGTCCACCAGCGAGAGGGCATAGTCGGTGAGCTTCTTCTTCTGGTCGGCGGTGAGCCCTGCGTAGAGGGCGGATGCCGCCCACTTGCCGATGCCCACCCAGTCGCCGGATTTGACGGCGCTCCACAGGGTGTCCACCGTGCCGAGGATGCCCTCGTTGGCGCGGTCTTTGAGGGCAGACCAGAGGCCGTCCAGTGTCTTGGCGGCGCTGTCCTTGATGGTCTCGGCCACCTGCTCGGTGCCGTCGGCGGCAATGGTCTTGACGGTCTCCACCGTGCGGAGCACCCCGTCGATGACCTTATCCTGCGTCTGGGTGATGACCCGCTGCTGTTCGGTGGTGCCGTCCGCGAGAGTCTTGGTCACGGTCTGGGTGGTGGTCTTGACACCGTCCACAATAGCCGTGCTGCTGGCGGTCACGGTGCTCACCACGTCCCGCACGGTCTCCATGGTCTGGCTGACCGTCCGCTTGCCGTCAGCCGCGATGGTCTCCACGGTCTTGATGTCCTTGAGGACGCCGTCCACCATCTGCCGGGAGGTGGAGGTGATGACCTGGGCCTGCTTGGTGGCACCATCGGCCATCCGCTGGGTCGTGGTCTCCACCGTGCGGGTCACGCCGTCGGTGATCTGGGTCGCGGTCTCGGTGACGGAGGCCAGCACCTCGCTGGCAGCTTTTTTGACCTTGGCGTTGCCCAGCGTCATGCCCTGCGCTAGACCGGCACAGGTCTGCATACCAATCTCGGAGAACACTCGGGACGGCGAGTGGATGCCCAGCACCTTCTTCACGATGTCGGGCAGCTGCTGGGCGAGGCCCTGAACCTTCGAGATGAGACCCGTCCAGTCGGATTTCAGGCCGTTCCACAGACCGGTGACGATCTGGCTGCCGATGTCCAGCCAGCGGAAGGCCGTGAACACGTCAAAGATGGCCTTGCAGATCTGGGGGATGTTCTCGATGATGGTAGGCAGTGCCTCCAGCAGGCCCCTGCCCAGCATGACGATGAGGTGCGCACCCGCTGCGAGGAGCTTGGGGGCGTTATCGTTGATGATGCCCGCGAGGTCGGAGACGATGCCGGGCAGGTACTCGATGAGAGTGGGCAGGCCGTCCATCAGGCCCTGCATCAGGTTGAAGATGAGTTCGAGGCCCGCGTCCACCAGCTTCCCGGCATTCTCGCGGAGGCCGCTGGCAAGGTCGGCCACGAGGGGCAGCGCCTGCGTCAGCAGCTCCGGGATGCCCTGCACCAGACCTGCGCCCAACTGGGAGAGCATCTCGATGCCGGTGTGCAGAAGCTGGGGAAGGGCGGAGCTCAGGCTGTCCACCAGTGCGCCGACGATGGAAGCGCCGGTGGTCAGCATCTCCGGTGTAGCTGCTACGAGGCTCTGCGCTAAGTAGGCGATGATGTTCACGCCAGCAGAGACCATCCCGGGCAGCTGCTCCACGATGCCTGCGGCCAAAGCAGAGAGGATGCCGCCCGCTGCGGACAGCATCGCTTCGGGGCCGCCGTTGCTGAGAGCGTCGGTCAGGTTGCGGATGCACTCGACGCCCCAGCTGCCCGCGTCCGTCAGTGCAGGCTCCAGCCGCTCGTATACAGCCAGCTGCAAGCCCTCAAAGGCGGAGCTCATGGACGTCATGACGCCTTGCAGGTTGTCCTGCTGGGTCTCGGCCATCTGCTCCATCGCTCCGCCCGCCGCGTCGATCTGTGCGGCGAGAGCATCCCACTGCTCGCCCTGCGCGGCCAGCAGGCCGTTGACGGCGGCGAGGTCAGTTTTATTGAACAGCCGATTGATGATGCTGTCCTTCTGACCCTGCGTCATGCCGACCATGCGGGTGTTCAGGTCGCCCAGTATCTCGTCGAGGCCCCGCATATTGCCCTGCGCGTCGTAGACTTGCAGACCCAGCTGCTGTATGAGCTTCGCGGCGTCATCGGTGGGGGATTGCAGCGACAGGATGATGTTGCGCAGGTGGGTGCCGCCCTCCGCGCCCTTGATGCCGACATTGGCCAGCAGGCCGAGGGCGGTGGTCAGCTCGGTGGTGCCGTTCTTGAGGTTGGCAGCAGTGCCGCCGACCGTCAGGATGGCCTCGCCCAGCTGGGAGACGTTGGCGTTGGCTTTGCTGGCGGCCATGGCCAGCTTGTTGCCGAAGTCGTCTACATTGTTCTTGTTGGCCTCGATGTTCAGGGAGGCCATCGCGTCCGTGACGAGGTCAGAAGCATAGGCGAGGTCCATGCCGCCTGCGGCAGCCAGATTCAGCACCGAGGGCAGCACCTCGGCGGCTTTGTCGGCATCGTAACCGGCAAGGGCCAGATAATTCAGGGCGTCCGCAGCCTGTGTAGCCGAGAATTTCGTGGAGCTGCCCATCTCTTTGGCGACTCGGGTCAGGCTCTCGATCTCATCGGTGCTTTTGCCCATGGTGGCGGCCACCTGAGACATGGACGCCTCAAAGCTCATGCCAACGCTGACCGAGGACTTGGCCAGCCCGGCCATCTTGCTGGTGGCGGTGGAGACCAGACCCGAGATCAGGTTGCCCGCCGCCACGGTTATGGAGCTGATGCCCTTGGTAAAGCCGCTGGTGTCAAGCCGGGTGTCGCCGGTGACGGTATAATCTGCCAATGTGTCCACCTCTCATTCGGGAGCGCAGGCACAAAGGCACAGACTCAGATTCTGATTTCTATTTCCCGCTTACAGGCGGGGTTCTTGCATTTGACCCACAGCCCCCGGGCGTGGGCCTCGGATGCTGCCCAGACGGCCAGCGGATGGCCGCACAGGGGGCAGCGGACAGGGGCGCGGGTGTTATCCTTCCCGAGGCCGGAAGCGGTCGAGGAAGGCTTCGTTGTGGTCTTCGACACTGCGGACGCGTTTCCCTCCTTCCAGCCCGGCGGGCAGGGCATAAATGTCTTTGAGGCGGGCATACCGCTCCCGCTCGGCGCCCTCGAGCCTCGACAGGTCGACGGCGCGATAGCTCATGATCTGGAACATCCGGGTATCCTCCGGCAGGGCGGCAAACAGCGCCTTGAAGCGCCACCAGTGGAGCTTCGTGGTAGTGAGGTCGATGCCGTATGCCTGCTGGAACGCGGCCACGATATAGGGGGCGTCACAGTGGAAGTCATAGGTCAGATCGCCGCTGCCATCCTCATCGCCAGAGCCCGTGCCTAGCTCGTTGGGGACGCCCGCATAGAAGCGGCAGAGGCTCTGGTAAGCGCTCTCGAGGTCGGAGATACTATCTGGCGGCTCCCGATAAAAGCGCCCGAAGGCCTCCCGCAGGAAGTCCCATGTGGCGCTCTCCTCGACCCTGCGCTGGATGCGGTTGCTGAGCCAGAGCATGTGCCGGAAGTCCGGGTCAATGGCCCGCCCCTCCCAGACGGTGGGCAGCTTGTCCAACAGCAGGTCAGCCATTGTCGGGGGCCTTATAGGAGGCCACGAAGCTGTGCATCAGCTTTGCGCCCTCCGGGGTGGAGAGAAACTCCATCACCTGCGGCAGCGCCGCCTTGACCTGTTCGGCAGTTGCTTCGGGCTGCGCCGTGGGCAGGACGACGGACGGCTGGGGGACGACCTTGCCGGAAGTGACCTTCTGGGCTGCTGCACGGCGCTCGGCACGGTTGCGGGGCGGCTCCAAAGATGCGGAGAGCTGACCGTTGATGGCGGCTTTCTCTGCGGCGATGGCCTGCTTGAAGTTCTCACAGACCTTCAGCACCGCTCCGAAGTCGCCGCCGTCCAGATGCAGACGCTCCGAGGCACCTTCGCCAAGGACCTCGTCCAGATAGCTCATCATCATCCGGCACTGGCTGCGCAGGATGCCGGGGTAAGAGACGTTCTCCTCCGTGTAGCGCTTCTGCTCAGCCTCGGCGGCTGCCTGCTGGTGCTTCTGTGCTGCTTCCATCCGCTCCACGTCGTTGGCGTTGAGGGCGGAGAATGCGAATTCCTGACCACAAATAATCATTTTAGCCTCCTATAAAATTCGCCCCTGCCAATGGGTGACAGGGGCGGTATTGCATTGCGAGAATTTACGCCTTGGCAGCCTTTTCGCTGCCGGTCTGAGCCTCGTTGAGGTAGTCGAACTCCTCCGGGGTCTCGATGCCCTTGGCATCGCAGGCGAAGGTGGCTGCCGCACCGGCGCTGCCGCCCACGTCCGAGGTGACGATAAGGACGCATTCGCCGACTTCGCCCTTGCCGGTGCGGGCGCTGAAATAGATATACGGCACCACCACGTCCGAGCCGGAGCCAAACACGATCTTATGGCTCAGAAGAAAATCCTGAAATGCATCACCCACGCAGCGGTTGCCGTTGATGGAGAAGGTGCGCTGGGTGGTGCCCTTGGTGGTGGCGGAGGCGCGGATGAAGTTGACGTCCTCGGTGGAGGCGTTGAGAGAGCCGGAGTGCTCTTTCACGCGCTCGGCGGCGACGACCCACTGGCTTTTCTTGGTCTGAGTGGTGCTGTCGGTCTGGATGGCAAAGATGAAGTCGTTGGCGTCCTCAGTACCCTTGTACTCGGCGCTGGGCTCGAAGCCAAACTTCTTCTTGATGCCCGCCAGCGTTTCTGCTACGGTCATAGGCTTATCATCCTTCCTGATAATATTGAAGCTGAAGCTGCATCTGGGTGCGGCAGGTGTTGGCGTCCTGCCCGATGATATACCCGGGGGAGAGGCATACCACCTTCTCGGCTTTTTTGCCGGGGCCGAGAAGGGGCAGCTCGCCCCGGCGGGACTGGGTTTCCACCCAGTCGCTGAACTCTTCCCAGAAGCCGCTGTTTGCGGCCTGCTGGGCTTCGTCCTGCGAGTAGATCATCCGGGAGGCCAGCACGAAGTTCCGCGCCCGGAGGCTGCCGGAGATGTACTGTTCGATGGTGGGCGCGCTGGGGGACACCTCAAGCGAGAACTGCGCCGGTTCTGCGCCCAGATATTCGATAGAAAAAGCGACGTCACCGCCGTTGTAGCTGCTGACCAAAGGGCAGGAGGCCAGCCAGTCCAGCACGGCTTTCACAATGGGAGTCTGACTCATTTCGTTACCTCCCCGGCGCGCTTTTTCACAAAGCTGCCGAAATCCTCCCGATGGTCGTTGGCACAGCGCTCGCCCCAGTGCGGCCCGCGCCCGTCCTCACGGACACCCTGCCCGAGGGGCAGGCGGTAATACTGGGCGGCGGCATAGGGCGTGGCCTGCACGATGTGACCGCTGCCCAGTACAGTGTGGGTGTCGGTACTGCCCACCAGAGCGCCGGTGCGCTTCGGGATATAGGGCTTCACCAGACGCACCCACTCGGTGTCGGCCTCCTTTTGGAGTCGGGCGAAGGCAGCGTCGTACCGCTGCTCGAAGTCCGGCCCCAGCTGGACGTGGAGAGAGATGGGGTCGCTCATCAGCTCACCTCCACGTACCAGTGCGGGCATCGTCCGCTGCGGTTGTCCTGAATGCTGGTGACGGTACCTGTTCGTCCGCTGGGCAGCAGGACCTTATCTTCCAGCGCCAGCGTCCAGCCAGCGGCCCGGACAGCCTCGTCTGCGGCTCTGAAAGCCTCCGGGGTGAGAAACTGCCCGGCGGCGTCTGCGGCCTGCTCCGGGGCTTCTGCGGGGCTGCTTTGCTCCACCCGGCAAAAAATACAGATTCCGGTAGCGCCGATGCGTTCCCCGGAATGGGAAAAGCCCGGGGAGGAGGGGAGTACACTGTCCGACTCATGACAGCTCACTCGCGAGAGGACGACGGTGTAGCTGTTGGTGACGGTACCCTTGCGCACCGTATGTGTCAGCCGGATGCTCTGCCCGGCATGGAGAGGAGAGCGCATATCACACCTCCTACCTGCGGCGGGGCGGGCGGTAGATGCCGTTGCCTGCGTAGAGCATCCAGCGGGTGGCCGGGGCGCTGAGCGTTCGGTGGACGATGGCCAGCTGCTGCTCACCAAGGTAGCGCTGGACATCCATGCCGGAGGCATAGCTTTCGGTGTACCCGTGATTGTTCACGCTGGTCACGCCGTCCCATCCGGCCTCGACGCCGGCGGCCAGCTCGACGAGCTGGGCCTGACAGGTACTCAGCAGGGCTTTCTCCCCGTCGGTCTGGGCGAGGGAAGCGCACCAACGGGTAGCGTTCTCGATGAAGAGCGCAGCGTCCCGGGCCAGCAGCTCAAACTGCGCCTCCGTCAGCGAGGCGTCCGGGTGCTGGGCCTGATAGTCGGCAAAAGTCAGCCAGCTCTCCATGGCTTACTCCTCGGTGAAGTTCGCCTTGGGGATGCTGAGCTTGCCCATACGGACGTTCTTGTGGTCAAACTTCAGCTTCCAGTTGCCGGTGGTGGCAAACTCGGCGTCGGTGGGGGTCTCCTTGGCGATGCCGTCAGCGTCAAAGCTCAGGCCATTGGGGTGCAGGATAAAGCTGCGGTTATTGTAGAGGATGTCGGTGCCGCCGGCCTTTGCCGCATTGTACTCGGTACAGTCCGGGGTGATGACCTTGGGGTCGGCGGTCAGCACGGAGCCCTGACCGAACAGGAAGCTGTTGTAGCTGGTGCCGTCATCGGTGCCGCGGTCATTCACGACGACCACCAGACCGTTGATGGTGGGCAGGCTGATCTCCTTCTGAAGCACGTTGGTGATGACGTACTTGTTGAAGCTCAGCAGGCCCAGCTTCTGGTACTCGCTGTAGATCTTGGAGTGGACCACCAGCAGGCCGAATTTGCCCGCCATATCACCCAGCGCCGCCTGCTGCACGTCGATGAGCTGATTTGCAGTGACGCCGCCCTTGCTGATGGTCAGGCTGTGCTTTTCAAGGCCGGAAGCGCCCAGCACGGCGTTGACCATCTTGATCAGCAGACCCTGTTTGTACATCCGCCAGTAGCGACCGGTGTTGCGGGCCACAGCGGCCATCGGGTCGGCTGCGGTCAGTTCGCGGGTCAGCTCGGTGGCCTTCCACGCCTTCATGCGGTCGATGCGGATCCAGCTCTGCTTGCCGCCGGAAACCTCGGTGGGTTCGTTGTCGGTCTCGCCGTCACGCACCAGAGGAGCGTCCTTGTCGGGGTCAAGAGGATTGTAGAAGCGGATGGTACCCTGTACACCGCCATTGTCCAGCGAGGTCGCCAGAGACTGGTCACGGGCGAGGATGCCGGAAGCGAGAATGGAATCGGAGAAGGTGGCCTCCTGATCCACGAAGCCCTGATAGACTTCGGGGTCAAACGGAAAGCCGCCGAAAGTGCCGGAGATGGGCATAGTTTGTTACCTCGTTAGAATCGTGCAGCCCGGAGCTGTGCCGAGAGCTGCTGGAAGAGTGCGGGATTGCGGGTGCGCAGCGCCATGCGTTCCGCGCCGGTCATGTTCAGAAACTCAACCAGTGTAGGTTGTGCGCTGCCGCCCTGTGCGCGGGGCTTGGGGATAACGATGGGGTTTGCCTCCGCCGCGCCCTGCTGCGGCTGTCCGCCCTCGGGGCGGGGGATACGGCGAACAGATAGGGCTTGTGGGTCTTGAGAGCTGCAAAGGCGGCCTTGACGTCCTCGGTCTGGTTCTTGCTGGCCTGCAGCACCGTCTTGTCCGGCAGCAGAGCGATCGCGTCCGCCTCGTCCAGTGCACCGGCCTCCCGGGCTGCGCTGCGGAGCACGTCGTTGAAGGCGTACTCCGCCGCCTGCGTCTGCATCTGGGCGGTGAGGCTGGTGATCTGGCTGCGCAGGTCGTTGACGTCTACGCCATCAAAGGCGGCGAGGCTCTGCTGCACACTGGTCAGCTGCGCCTGCAGCCCCTGCACCGTGGTGTTGTGGGTCGCTTCGTCCTGTCCGTGCAGCCGCATGACGGCCTCTACCTGTTCCTCGGTCATGCCCTCGATAGCTCTCAGGTCCTCTCGTCTCATCTGTTCCTCCTGTGGGGGCCTACGGCGGTTTCTGACACGCTGCCGTGCGTGATGCCCCTGCACCTCTCTGACACCGGGTGCGCGGTGTAATCTGGTGCTATCGTATCACACTCCGGCGGGTAAAAACGTTATGACTTGAGCGCTTGCATACCTGAAACAAAGCATACCAAAATCCCTATAAACCCTACGCGTGCGGGCATCAAGCGCGTTCTCGCGTGCGTATACTCTTCTTTTCTTCTGATAAGGGTCGGGATAAGAGTTTGAGTATGTCTCTGTATGTTTTGCCCCAAAACCCGCATGAAGACTCACCTTTTTGTGTCTACAAACTTTGTATGCAATCTTTTGTTGCAACTGACAGGATTTTTGTTGCAACTGTATGCAAGCAAAACGCCCCGCGCCAGGAGGTTCGTCCTCTTCAGCGCGGGGCGTTTTGTGGTGTAGCTGTTATTCTTCGGGTGCAAGGATGAGCTGGCTGCCATCCGGGAGGATGAACGCCAGCTTTGCGCCGCAGATCGCGGCTGCCCGGGCGAGGTCTTTTGCCGACCAGCTATCCCTGCGCAGCTTGTTGTTCATGGCCTGCGGGGTGGTCATGCCAAAGGCTGCGGCGAAAGTGTTTTGGTCGGTCTCGGTCAGCTCCAGAAGAGCCTTTACACGGCTGGATGTGGTCATCTCGGGTCACTCCTTTCTGTCACAAGGATATGACTTGCCAGGGCAAAAGTCAACAACAAAAAGAAATTAAATAATAAATCAAAAACAACTTGACTTTGTCTTTGCGCAGAGGTAACATACAGCCACCGGAAGGGTTCCGGGGTAAAAAGCAACGGAGGTAAACGAAAAATGAAAAATATTGAAATGATGAAGAACTACGTTCGAGAGCACGGTCTTACCGGTCAGGTGCGTGAGCTGGTTTCTGGTATCGACATGACCCCTGCAGACGCCATCGAGTACGTGTACGATGCCCACACTCTCAGCAAGTCGGCATTCGTGGCTAAGTACTTCGGGTAAGGAGGGCTGAACCGTGAAGAAGAAGGAACTGCGCAGCCATCTGGGGACGCTGGCGTTCAATATGGACTCTCAGTGGTGCGTCATGCACCGTCAGGACGTGGCAGAAAGCGCTCGGCTGTACGCCGAGGGCCAGTATCAGGGGATGATCTTCACCCTCTGCGCTCTGGGTGGAGACTGGCTGCGGGACTCCGGAGGTAAACACCGGGTGTTCCTGATGGGGGAGTCCAGCCGGGATACCGATGAGTACATCAACAAGGAGGACTGAACTATGCGTGATCTGAGCATCGAAGAGATCAAGACCGCCGCCGATCCGGTGGCTGCCTGCAAGGAGCAGATTCGCCGCTGGAAGATTTCTTATTCCCGCTACTGCGGCTCCCGCCGCGGCGGTCGGTATTATGAGAATCATATCGCAGCACTGGAAAAGTTGCTGCACGAGCTGAAGGAGGACTGAACCATGAAATTCTATTACAAAGGCCCGCTGGTGCGCACCAGCAAGACGCACGACTACAACTGGGCAATCATCGATGAGCTGAAAGATGGCACGCTGGAGGTCTGGGGCTGCCGGGCAGATCGGAAGGCCGCGGAGGCAGAGGCCAACTACCAGCTGAAGCATGGGCATCTGGGCGTCCGGGTCGTCCCTCTGGACACCGAGCCGGACCCTCCGGCACTGACCTTCGACCAGTTCATGGCTCTGGCCCGTGAGAACTACGGTAAGGGTGGCGACGGCTATGTCGAGTGCTGGGACGAACGCACCTTCGCCTACTTCGTGAAGGAGTTCGGGCCCATCACGAGGGCCAGCGCGCTGGATGCCTTTGCGCAGGCGCTGGATCAGGAGAACGAAGAGCGGGCAATCCGTGAGGCCGCTGAGAAAGGAGAGTGGTAACGATGAAGACGGTCAACTGGAAGGTCTACGGTGAGGCGCTGGACGCGCTTCAGGCGCAGTTCTCTGCGGAGGACGGCATCCAGATCCACAACTGCAACTTTGCCCGGCAGGGTACTCCGGTGAATATGGGTGTCCAGTGGGAGTCTTTTGGGACGAAGCCTCCGGAGGATGCTATTCTGTTCGCAACTCGACTTGCACAGGCAGCGCTGGCGGCTGTGACCTTCGAGTATAACGGCTACGTGGTGGACTACGGCGGGGGTGATCAGTGATGCGTGGATTCCGTGCGGAACGGGTACGTGTTCCGGTGGGAGGCCAAGGTCTACCCCGAGGGCAGCGCGTGCGGCATCAATGGCGGGAGGGTCTCGAAGCTCTGGATCGCTGAACTGCCTCCCGGTGAGGTCCGGTACTGGCAGGAAGCAGCCTATTACGACCGGGGGTGGTGCACACTGCCGTCCACGCAGGAGGCGATGGACTTCGTGGATAAACTGCTGGGTCACTTCAAGTGAATTACCCCAATAAGAAAAGCCCTGAAGGTGCATTCCTTCAGGGCTTTTGTCTTGTCTGTTTCTCAGCTAACCTTTTCGACTTCGCCGGTCTCTACGTCTACAAAGTATTCTGCCAGTGTAGCACCATCCCCCAGCGTCTTGGCATCAAACTCTTCATCCTTGACGTGTTCCTTCACAAGAACGTCAATATTTCCGAACATATAGGCGAGCTTGGTGGTCGTTCCACTATTATCGTCGATGATAAAATGAATCTCACTATCGTCGCCGAAGCACTGATTATAATACTCCACCGCGTACTGGGTCATGTCGACGCCCTCCGAAACCGTGGCAAAGCGCCAGTTTCCGGTAACGTCGTTTGGGACATCGCCCACGATGAAGGTGACCCCATTGATGACGTAGGCCTGCGCCTCGGTACTGCTTTCAGCGACTGATTCAGGCACGGACTCAGAAACAGCGCTACTCTCGGCCTCCACCACGCTAGACGCGCTCACGGCGCTTTCCGCAGCCGGGGTTGCACTGGACTCAGGAGTGCTGGAAGAGCTGCCGCCGCAGGCGGTCAGCAAAGCCGCCAGCGCGAGGGCGGCAGCACCAAGACGAAGCTTGCTCTTTTCATGATACATACCTCACTTTCCATAGTGAGCCGATTGTATCATGTCTCTAGCTAAAAGTACAGTAAGCATAAGCGTCAGAAAGCGTCGAAGAGCCTTTTATTTCCTCGCCTGTGCCGCTGCGCTTGCGGCCTCGCTCCGCCCAAAGCCGGGAACCGACTCCCGCAGCTGGTAGAAGTGGAGGCCGGTCTGATGGCAGAAGTCCTTCAGCTTCGCACGAGAGGCGGCCAGCTTGTCCGCTGCGGCCTTTTCTGCGTCCTTCCGACCGCTTTCCTTGGCAACGAGGAAGGCCCGCTTGTTGGCCCGGATTTGACGCTCCTGAGCGCGCTGCATCTGAGTGGCCGCATATCTCCCGATGTCTTTGCCGTTGTAGGAGACGGTAGTAGCGTTGATGGCTGCCAGCCGCTCCGGGGTGTAGCTGCGCACGCTCGCCCCTCCCAGTACATTGACCAGTTGTGGGAGCAGTTGGCCCCCATGAAGCCCCGGACGTCGCCATAGCCGATGTCGGCCAGCGAGAGGTAGCCGTGTCTGCCGCTGCGGCTGACGATCTGACCCTGCCACCAGCTGTGGTTGGTCAGGTCCTGCCCGCCGTCGCCGGTGCGTGCGCCCACGTGGGCGTCCAGCTCCATCAGGTCGCAGTCGAGAGTGTCCGCATTGTGGCGGGTGATCTCCCCGGCGGTCTGATTGACCCCTGTGCGGCAGGCCCGCAGCACCACCACATCCAGCGTATCCACATGGCCGCTGGGGTAGGTGATGGCCCCGACGCCCTTGGACGCCAGCTCGTTGAGGGCACGGCGGGCCGCGTCGTCGGAGCTGAACGCCCCACTGACGGCGTCAGAGTGGGCCATGTCGAGGTAATAGGCCAGCTGGCGCTGGGTGGTCTCCACCATGTTGTCGTTGCCCATGACCGCCCGGGTCTGGGTGAGGTTGTAGAGGGTGTTCAGGGTGCGGCGGTATCCGCTGAGGATGATCTGCTGCGCCTCTTCGCTCTCCCCCAGAGGGGACAGTGTGCGGCCTGCTGCGGCTGCATCCTTCCCGTCGATGTCGTAGGCCTCCTGCATCGCCCGGGCAAACACAGCGGCCTCCTGCGGCCCTATCTGCTGCACGATGGCGTTCATCTGCTGGATGAGATAGGCCCTGCTTGCACCCAGTGCCTCCGCACGGAGCATCTGCCACTCAGCGGTCGGAGGTCGACCGCCTGCCTTGAGGATACGGCGCACCATGTCCCGGAGGATGCGCTCACCCAGCTCGTCCCATGGTGCGGCCAGCAGACCGGTGTAGCGGTCTACCTGCTCCGGCGTCAGCACGGCGTCACCGTGTGGCGTCCGCCGCTCTGGGCAACTTGGAAGCCCAGCAGCTCGGTGATCTTTACGGCTTCATGATACCGCTCCCACAGCTCCGGAGAGCGGAGAACGCTGGCGTTGCCTGCCAGATGATCCAGACGGGCTGCGGCTTGCTCCATCCGGGCCTTTTTAGTGTTCGCTGCCATTGCTCAGGACTCCTTTCAGAATGTCATCGCCGCCGTTCTCGTGCTGGATGGCTTCAATGGCCGCCCGGGCCGTCTGCTCGTCCTCGCCGTAGAAGTGCTGACGGTACTCGGCCTTGCCCCGCAGGCCCATCGTGACTTCCTGCTGCCACTGGGCCATCTCGGAGAGCCGGTCGAGGATGATGCTGTCGTCCCACTTGAAGGAGATGCTCAGCTTGCCCTGCCCCGGGGCATCGGGGATATGGTCGGCCCAGTAATCCAGCGCCTCGATAAGACCCCGCAGAGCGTCCTCCAGCGCTGCCTGAAGGTCGGACACGGTGGCGTAGAGCTTCTGCTTGCTGCTGACGATCTCGGTGGCGGTCTTTTCCACGTCGGCCACCTGCGACAGGACGCCGAAGCTCAGGCCCGCGTGGCTCTCCACATTGCGGAGATACTGGTTCAGACCAGCGAGGTAGCTGCCGTCCCGCAGGGCGGGGGAGAAGACCTGATAGAAGGGGGTGCTCTGGAGGATGCCGGTGTTGACATCGAGACCGTGGAACAGCCGCTCCCGGTGATGGGGCGCGGTGCTGTCGATGGCCTCGGGCGGGACGCCATACTGGCGCAGCGCCTCGGCGCGGGAGAGCTGCTGCCCGACGCCGGAGGGTTTGAGATAGCTGCCTGCGGTGTCCACGGCCAGCTCGCCGCCCTCATACTCCCAGTCCAGCCGGGTGTACTGCTCGTCTGCGTCGATGATCTGCTGTCGGGCGGACTCGAACATGGCGGCTCCAAGCTCACTGTCGGGATCGATGTTGTTGACGATGGGCGTTACGAAGTAGCCCAGAGGCAGCTTGTCCTGCCCAGTGAGCCATGCCACCGGCTGCAGCTCATCCCACTCGGGGCGGATGCTCAGGTCTTCCGGGCTGCCCAGCGAGCTTCGTGTAGCACTGCGAAACGCCAGATTGATGACCTGCACACAGGGGAACTGCCCCGGCGGGTCGAGGTCGTAGTCCTCCAAAAGGGCCAGCTCCGCGTCCCGCAGGTCCGCTTTGCTCTCGAGGACGTGGAGCCATTCGAGGCGGTGATAGCAATCGCCGTTGTCCTGCAGCGTCTCCACAAAGACGCCCTCAGTCAGGCTGCCATCGATGTCGTGCGCTACCGGATAATACTGGCTGGCGTTGCTGAAGCTGATGCCGAGGCTGCGGCCACTCTGGTAAGGCTTCCAGATGCCGCTGCCCAGCGCCAGCGCGAGGGCGAATTTCCGCTGTCTGCGGGGGCCAGCACCCGCTGCAGCTGGGTGTTCACCCAGTCTGCCCGGGGACTGCCCTCCACCTTGGCATCCAGCTCCAGCGTGGTCAGCCGGGCCAGCTCACTGCAGATGACCGCGGGCAGGCCCAGAGAGAGGGTCTCCGGGTCGCGGCTGAGGGGCAGACCGTTGATGGCAGCGTCATACCACCCTTCGATGGCCTGCTGCATCCGGTCGGTGACCAGTGTTTTGCAGCCGATGATGTTCTCGATGTCGGCGTGGTTTATCATGCGTTCTGTGCTCCTCTCTGCTGCCAGACGTCCTCGAGGGCGTACCGGGTCATATCGATGCTGTGGTTGGCGGCATCAACATACCCGGGGGCCACCTCGCCGGTCTTTTGTCGATGGCATACTCATATTCCGAAAACTCCCGGGCGGTCCACGGGCAGCGCACCGGGTCGATGACGATCTTGGCCCGGCTCTGCAGCCACTTCATGCCGTCGGTCACGCTGGTGCCGCCGTTGCGGGCATACTTGGTGCAGCCTCGCAGTTGCCGGAATCCAAGGTCGCGCAGGGTGGCGATGGAGCGGTTGGCCGCGCTGTCCGCGATGATGGTCTCCCGCTGGTGTTTTTTCAGTACCTCTGCCAGCTGGGCGTCCGTTTCCTTCTGGGCGCGGTGTTCCTCGAAGATGTAGATGGTCTGCCGGGCGTGGTCGTAGCTCATCCCGCCGAAGTGGTTCGGGTCAGGATACCAGCCGAAGTCGAGGCCGTAGTAGCGCCGGTCGAACCCTGCGATCTCCTCGCCGGTGATGGGCCGCAGCTCCAAATTCTCGAACACGGCGGTGCCGCAGCCTACCACCTCGCCCATATATTCGTGGGCGTAGGCCACCGGGTCGCGCTGTTTCAGGGTCTCCGCGTCATCGAAGAATCGGGGACCGAGCCACTCGGGCGGGGTGGTCAGGTAGGTGGTGTGGTGGCGGAACTGCTTGGGCTTCGGTTCCCGCTTGTACCGGTTGACCCAGTGACGGGCCATGGCCGGGCTGTTAAAGGTCTTGAAGGAAAAACTGAACGGTCCGCCTCGGAAGACGGACTGTTCTACGTTTCGGACTTCCTCCGGGCCGTCGTACTGGTCGAACTCCTCGAAGTGCATGACGCCGAAGTAGCCGAAGGGAACGGCGATGGACTTCAGCTTGCCCGGGTCGTCGAGGCCGTAGAACTGGATGGTCTGCCCGGTGGGGATGTATGTGAGGGTGTAGGGCTTCTTCTGCTGCTTCCAGAGATGCCGGATGCCCATGCGGTCGATGACCCGGTTGTACTCGGGCCAGACGCTGGTGGCGATGGTGTTGCCCACCTTGCGCAGCACCACGCCGTGGATGTTCGGCACCCGCATGAGGAGGAGCACCACTTCGGTGGCGGCGAAGGTGGACTTGAGAGAGCCGCGTCCGCCGTCGCCCAGATACTCGTTGTACTCACCCGACCAGATGGCCGTGTGGGCGGCGTAGTATTCAGGGATGATGAGGCTGCTGAGTTTCAGCTGCTGCTTGAGAAGGTTTGGGGGCCTCCGTCTTTGGTATGTCATCCACAAACACCACCTTTCCGTCGTAGCCCCGCAGCTCCGGGTGTTCTGACCAGTGCTCGGGGTCGCGGTTCTTCAGATAAAAGCACATCGCCCCCAGATCGCCGCTCTGGGCCTTCTTGAACAGGGCATTCTCCACGCTGGCCAGCGCTGCCTCTGCGCCCACGCTGATGGCCTGTGCGATGCGGGGGTCCTGCGTGCACCAGCGCCGGAAGGTGCGGGCCGGCACGCCGATCTGCTCGCAGATCTCGGACTGGTTGAGGCCGTGCATAGCCAGCCGCTGCAATCGCAGCAGGCCGCTGGGGCTGTTCCATTTGCTGATGAGGGATTCTCGTGCCAAGGTGTCACCTCCGTATGAGAAAACGGCGCACACCGGCCTCTCGGAAGAGGCCCTGCGGGCGGAGGATGACCCGGGCGTGCGCCGTTTTGGCTATGATAAAACCGGGGCGGGAAAGGAGTAGAAAACCCGGCCCCGGCGGGGATGGTTATTTGAGGCGGACCGCTTTTTCGCCGGTGAAGTTCTCCCACCGTTTCACGATGACATCCACATACCTCGGGTCGTACTCCATCGTGCAGCACCTCCGGCTCAGCTGCTCGCAGGCGATGAGGGTGGAGCCGCTGCCGCCAAACAGATCCAGCACGGTCTGGCCGGGCTTCGAACTGTTCTTGATGAGCCTGCCGCAGAGCACCACCGGCTTCATGGTGGGGTGCTCGGCATTGCGGGGCGGCTTATCGCAGCGGAGGACGCTGCTTGGCGTCTGTGTGAGCAGGGCCTGCGCCTTGATGGCCCAGTCCAGCAGTTGGTCCTTCTTCATGTGCCGCAGATCGTCCGGCTTCGCGTCGTCGATGACGGTGGTCTGGCTGACGGTCGTTGATGAAGTAGTGGTTGGCCCCGGGGCTTCCAGCCGTACAGGCAGGGCTCGTGCTGCCACTGGTAGTCGCTGCGGCCCAGCACAAGACTGTTCTTGACCCAGACGAGGCAGCCGTGCAGCCCCCAGCCAGCCTCCCGGAACATGGCCCGGAAGGCCTCGCCTTCGGTGTCGGCGTGGAAGATGTACGCGCTGGCCCCGGTGCGGCAGGCGTCGAAGGCCCGGCTGTATGCCTTGAGCAAGAACTGCCGGAACTCGCTTTCGGCCATGTTGTCGTTCTCGATTTTCTTGCCGTTGCTGCCCTCGTAGTTGACGTTGTAGGGCGGGTCGGTGAGCAGCAGGTCAGCCAGCTGGCCGTCCATCAGTCGCTCCACGTCCTGCGGGCTGGTGCTGTCACCACACATGACCCGGTGGTCGCCCAGCAGCCAGATGTCGCCCCGCTGGGTGACCGGCTGCTCCGGAGGCTCTGCGTCGAAGTCGTCCTCTTTGACCTCTTCGTCCACCCTGATCTCAAGATTTAGGCCGAAGTCGGCCATGTCGTAGTCGATGCCGGTCAGCTCCTGCACCAAAAGCTGCAAGTCCCACTCGGCCACTTCGCCGGTGGAGTTGTCTGCGATGCGCAGGGCCTTGACCTTTTCCGGGTCGAGCTCTGCCGCAACGATGACCGGCACTTCCTGCAACTTGAGTCTCCGGGCGGCCTTGTACCCGGGTGTGTCCGGCGATGATCACGCCGTCCCTGTCCACGATGATGGGGGACTGGAATCCAAACTCTCGGATGCTGTTGGCCACGGCTTTTGCGGCCTCGTCATTGCGCCGGGGGTTATTGTCATAGGGGCGGATTTCGTCCAGCCGTTTGTACTCGATTTGGTGTTTCACGCTCTCCATGCAATCCCTCCGGGCAATAAAATAGGCTCTCTGGCAATTGTACCAGAGAGCCTAGGGTAAAAACGTTATGACTTACTTTTTGGCTTTCGCCTTGGTGGTCTTGGGCTTGGCCTTGGATGCCTTATCCAGCTTGGCGTAGGGGTCTTTCCAGCCCTTGGGGGCAGGCCATTCGCCGGTGTGAATCTTCCAGCTGTCTACTGCGTATTTCCGAGCATCCCTGCCGTACTTTGCGCCCTCTCCGTTTTCGACCTGCGAAACCAGTTTTTCAGCGTCCTTAGTAATTGCCATGGTGTTTCCTCCTTACCAGTTCTGCATGGTCGATGTTGCATTCTTGATGGTTTTCTTAGACATCGTTAGAACACTACGAGTTAGCGTGACCATATAACAACCAGTGTATTTTGTCGAGCTGTTCTGAATGACGTTGTACCCGTGAGTGGCGGCCAGAAAAGAATACAAGGTCTCGTCTGAACCACCATAGCCCGCCCGGGCTTTTGCCAACTTGGCGTAAGTTCTCGGGTGGCTGGCGCTGAACTTGCGGCCCAATTGACTGAGCTGGTCGCAGGTCACTACGCGGGCTTTAGAGTTCAGAAAGCCCTTGCACTGATAGCGGCCATAGTCACCAGAATCCGAGGCAGAATCCCAGGCCCAGTATGTGCCCGCGCCAAGGATGCCGTTGGCGGAGTACATCGTATCACCCGACATAAGCTGCTGGTTGTAGTGGTCACCTGTCTTGCCGCCGAAGTTGCGATCAGCATGATACAGAGATGCTTCGCCCGCTTTTTTGCGGGCTTTCTCGTATGCGGTCTCACTCAGCAGCTGAGGCGTGTCATCGGTAAAACCTACGGCATTCAGATAGCGCTGGATGAACGTGTCGTTCTGTGTGCCATCGGTTCGGATACTCTGCTTTGCAATGGCATCCACGGTATCTGCGGCATCCTGATCACTCATCTGCATCAGGGCCGCCGGGTTGCCCTTGATCTGTGCCAGCAGCTGCTGCTCCCGGGTCTGGGGCGCTGCCGATGCCGCTTTCGCTGCACCGTCGCCTCCGCCCATGCCGTGGCTGCCGCCCATGCTTGTGCCTCTGCCGCCCATGTCTTTCCTCCCTTGGCCGTGAATTTCTCGGTCAAGGGTAACACGAAATGCAGGGGCAAACCGTTACGATTTACTTTTTCTTGGGTTTCGCCTTGGTGGTTTTCTTCTTGCTGGCAGGCTTCTCCATGCCCAGATTAGGGAAGGGGTAGGGGGAAGCCGGAGTGTCGAGGGGCCGGAATTTCTGCTCTGCCGCTTCAATCTCTTTCAGCTTCTTTGCGGAAACTTTTGTTTTTGCCATAGTGAAATACCTCCAGATTGATTTTACCACACTTCGACTTCCAGTTCAATCACGCGCTTGCCGGAACCGTAGGCGCGGGACGGGCCGGTGCGGGTAGACCGGACACCGGTGATCTTGTGATGGGTGCCGACGGCCAGAACAGCCTCCGACTGACTGGGCTGGATGAAGGCCGCCCGGGTGCTCTTGGCGGTGTGATACCGGATCAGCACCTCACGGTTGCCGGAAACGGAGCCGCCCTGCCCATGCTTGCCTGCACTGCGGCTGCCGCCGGGTTGAGGCCAGAAGGGGTTGTCACGGCTGTCGTAGGCGGTGGACTCTAGGCAGTCGTTCGTCCAGGTCTTGCCCACCAGCGCCTTGCGCAGCTGGCTGTCGCTCATGCTCTGGTAGTTGTTGACCTTCAGGCGCTTCAGGAAGTCGTCGTGGTCGGCGCGGTAGAGGGTCGTCTCCTGCCCGATGGGCTTGGCCAGCTTGTCCACTGCGTCCATCATGGCCTGCTGCCGCTTGGTCAGGGGCAGGCCATTCGCTGCGGCCCAGTTGGCGTTCTGGCTCAGGGCCTTGCCGTTGCTCTGCATGACCGGGTTGATGTAGTCCACGACGCCTGCCGCCAGCGCCGGGTCGCGCTGCATCTGCTGCTGGGCGGCATTCTCAAATGCGGCCACCTGCTGGGGCGTCAGATGGCCAAAGCCGTTTGCGCCGGTGGGCGGGCCTGCCTGCTGCACCGCTGGTGCTGCCTGTACCGTGGGCATCGCCTGTGCAGCGGCTGCGGGCGCTCCTGCGCCGCCTCCCATGCCCTGGGAACCTCTCATGCTGCTGCCTCTGCCGCCCATCACTGCGCCTCCTCTCTGGCCCTTCTGCGGGCCGCCATGCCGTGGGGGAATGCCTGCCACGGGATGTTCTTGCTTTGCAGGAGGCTTGCGATGTCGGGCGTCACGCTGCCGTAGAGCAGCAGCTCTTCAGGCTGCACCTGCCGCAGCAGTTCTTCCAGCCCTGCGAGAAAACCGGCCTCCGCCTGCCTGTGGACGAGACAGCCCACCGTGCTTACCGCCACTGCCCCTCCGGGGGCGATGCCGTCGAAGCACCAGCCAAAGCTGGACTCGTCGGCCCATCCGGCAGCAGGGATGGCGCAGATGCCTTGCCGCTGGAGATACGCGGTGAGCAGCTGGTTGCGGTAGTGGTTCCACCGCTGCAGCGGGGCGGGGAAGTCGGTGTACAGCGAAAAGTCCGGCCCGATGACCAGCGGGCACTTTGCCAGCGCGGCGAGATACCGCTGCGGCTGACGCCAGAACCGCTCGAACTGGTAGTCGTCGAGGAAGAAATGCACCCCTGCGCTCTCCGAGTGCTTGCAGGTCAGCAGCTCGTTGAAGCCGATGAGGTGATCCACCCCGAAGGGCAGCTCCTGCGGCTGGGTGATGGGGTTGCCCGCCGGGGTCAGCTCGAGGCCATCCAGCAGGAACCATCCCGCCAGCTGCGCCGTCCTCATCCGTTCATTCGAAAAAACCATGCTCTGCCTCCTGTGTCGTTATCTCAGAAAGCATAGCATGGGTAAAACCTCAAAAGCGTTACGACTTGCACGGACGGGCGGATGCGAGGCTCTGTGCGGGGCTTTTGGTACTTTAGCGTGAAGTTCGCTGTCTGGCGAGACGGAACGCTCACGGACGTTCTGCGTGGGCGCTCGCGCGATGCAGCTCACGCCAGACCCAGACCCGCAGGGTCTCGGGGGAAATGCCGCCGCCGTAGAGCAGGGCGGCTTTCTGCCAGCTGATTTTGCCGGGGCCGAGGAATACGATCTCGAACACCCGGCGGGTGAGGGGGTCGGTGATGGTGTGGATAAAGGCCCGGCGCTGTGTCCGGGTCAGCCTGCGGAATGCTCGGATGCTCATAAGTGGTCTCCTCTCTGCACTTCCCTGATGCGGGTCTTCACGGCCTGCATCAGGGCGTTCTGGTCGGTGTCTTTGCGGGTGAGGGCCTTTGCCACCAGCGCGTCGGCTCCGCCCTTGACGATGAGGCGGTGGACGATGACGCTCTGGGTCTGGCCCTGCCGGTAGAGTCGGGCTTCGCCCTGCGCGTAAAGCTCTAGGCTCCACGGCAGGCTGTACCAGATGAGGTGATGCCCGCCCTGCTGGAGGTTCAGCCCGTAGGCGCAGCTGGCAGGCTGGGCCAGCAGAACATCCAGCTTTCCCGCGTTCCAGTCTGCGGCATCCTGCCCGGAGCGCAGCACGGCAAATCTGAGGCCCCTGTGGCGTGTTTTCAGTGTTTCGGTGAGCTGCTCCTCGTCGAAGCGGAAGCCGTAAAACACGAGGGCTTTCTGGCCGTCCAGCGCGTCGATTAGTTCATCGAAAGCATCCAGCTTGCACCGGTGGATCTGGTGCACCGTGCCGCTCTCGTCGTAGATGCTGCCGTTGCACAGCTGCAGAAGCTTGCCGGTCAGGGCTGCCGCCTGCTGGGCGGTGATGGTCTCGCCGTCCACATCCAGCAGGTAGTCCTTCTCCAGCTTCTTGTAGGCCGCCTTGGCGGGCTTGTCCAGCACTACCGGGATGTCGTCGATGATCTTCTCCGGCAGGGTCAGGTGGTCGGCGGCTTTGAAGCTGAGGACGATGTCCCGGATGGCGGTATGGATGGCCTCCGCAGCCTCTGCTTTCGGCTCGTAGCTGTACTGGGTGGGCCAGAAGTACTGCTGCCGGTAGTGGGTGATGTACCTGCCCAGCCGCTGCCCCTGATCCAGCAGCCAGACCTGCGCCCAGAGGTCCAGCAGGCCGTTGGGGCTGGGCGTCCCGGTCAGCTCCACCAGCTTGTGGATGCGGGGGCGCACGGCTTTGAGGGCTTTGAAGCGCTGGGCTGCATGGTTCTTGAAGCTGGACGCCTCATCCAGCACCACCATGTCAAAATCCCACTTCCGGCCCAGCGTCTGCACCAGCCACGCCGTGTTCTCCCGGTTGATGATGTAAATGTCCGCCGGGGCAGCCAGCGCGGCGAGGCGCTGCTTCTCGCTGCCCAGCACGGTGGATAGGCGCAGATGCCGCAGGTGTTCCCACTTGGCTGCCTCGTCCTGCCACGTCGCTTCGGCCACCTTCCGGGGCGCGATGATAAGTACCCGACTGATCTCCAGCCGGTCGTAGATCAGCTGGTCGATGGCGGTCAGGGTGACCACCGTCTTGCCCAGGCCCATCTCCATCCAGAGCGCCACCCCGGACTTCTCGAGGATCGCTTCGATGCCCGCCTGCTGATATGGGTGCGGGTGAAATTGCTGCATTACTTTGACCTCCGTTTCTTTTAGGGCAGTGTGTCAGTCAAGGTGATCTTCGATGCACCACGGTTCATCAGCTTCTTGTGATTGCATCATGTACGATGCGTTTGCCAAAGCACGGGTAAGACGTTTTGCCTGCTCGACTGTGCTGATCTCATAGCAGGGAAAACCGAACTCCACCAGCCGCTGCCGCCACCACTCCTGCAGTCCTCCCGCCTTGACCTTTGCCCCGGGTCGCTTGAGTTCCACAAAGGCGATGATGCCGCCGGGGAAGAGGATCATCCGGTCAGGCACACCCCTGTGTCCGGGGCAGGTCCATTTCAGGCACACCCCACCCTCGTCCTCCACAGCTTTGCGCAGCACGTTCTCGATGCTTTTCTCAAGCGGCTTATTTGTCGGCATTGTAGTTTCTCCTTTCGCTCATTTGTCATGTAACAAAACATACCGGAGCTCCTTATATCCCTACGCGTGTAAGCGTGTACGTGCGGGAGCTTTACGCGCACGTCTTATTTCTCTTCTTTTTTCTTCTTCTAGGGGAAAAGATTGTATGTTGAGTTTGTTTTGACCGAAAAAGCCGCATAAACACTCACTTTTTCATGCATACAACTTTCAAAAAGCGTGTATGTCGGCTTTGTATGCACCGTATGCTGGTTTTCTTGAATCCCTCGTGTTTACAAAAAATTCATACTTTTCTGTATGTTCGTGTATGAATTTTTGCCGACCTTGCCGCTGGCGCTTTGTATGCACGGCGGCGGGTTTCGGCGGGCTTTGTATGCACGTTTTTGGCGGGGTAATTACTCCGATTTCCTGCGCCAGATCCGCTGCACCCCGTAGGGTCCATGGCGCTGTGGATACTTCGCGGGCTGCCAGTTCGGGGAGCTGTTCAGCACCGCTGCAATGCGCTTGGACTGCATCCGGTCGGGGGCCTTTCCGGTGCTGTCCAGCGCCTCCCGCCAGATCTCATTGACGCAGATCGCGGTGCGCTGCTGGGTGGCGGTGCCCTTAGCCGGGCCGTTCTCCCACCATGCAACGCGCTCGTCTACCGTGCGCTTCGCCCAGTCCAGCGGCACCGGTTTTTCCAGAAATTCGAGGATGTCACCGTCCCACGGATCGCGTTCAGTGTGTGCCTGCTGCTCTGCCAGAGCGGCCTTTTGCAGCTCGTCCCGGAGGATCAGCTCCTCTCCGGCGTTGAACCGGGCCACCGCTTCGGCCCACAGCTGACCCACTTCTGCAGGGGTCAGCTCATCGTGAACGACCCGTGTGCGGCGCTCAAAGCTGCAATCTATGGGCCAGTATCGGCGGTTTCCGGTGGCATCGCGGAGAAAATCGGAGCTGTTGGAGGTGCCGAAGAACACGCATCGGCGGGGGTATTGCACCGTTCTCCGGCCATAAGCGGCCCGGTAACGGTCCTCGGTCTGGCTCAGGAACTGCTTTGCTGCCTCGCTCTCGGAGCGGCTGAAAGCCGTCATTTCGCCCAGCTCGACGATCCACACGCCGCGCAGGTTTTCACGGGCATCCTTGCCGTCGAAGCTGGTGATGCTGTCGTTGAACCACTCCCGGCCCATCCGGCTGAGCAGCAGGCTCTTGCCGATGCCCTGCCTGCCGCTGAGGATGCAGATCTGGTCGAACTTGCATCCCGGGCGGAAGCACCGGGCCACCGCTGCGACAAACATCTTCCGCGTCACCGCCCGGGTGTAGCTGCTATCTTCTGCGCCGAGGTAATCAATGAACAGCCTGTCCAGCCGTTCAGTGCCGTCCCAGACGAGACCCTGCAGGTACTCCCGCACCGGGTCTTTCGCGTGGTGGCCGCCGGTCAGGGCTACCGCGTCTGCGGCCTTGTTGACCCCGCTGAAGTGGTAGACCGTCTCAAGGTACCACCGCACGCCTGCGTCGTCCTCGTCCGACCAGTCCCGCTCCTGTGTTTTATCGCTCCACGGGAAAGGCCCTTTGCACCGCAGCCGCTCCGAGAAGGTGTCGTTCCAGATGCGGCCCTTGAGCGCCGGATCGTGCTCGAGGATGATCCATGCATTCTGTATGGTGCTGGCCAGTGCGCCCTTCTGGGTACGGTCGAGCTTTTCTTGCCACTTGTCCGGGTCGGTGTCTTCCTCGGGCAGCGGCTCGAAGCCCTCCATCGCGTGGTCTACCGCCTCCTGCCGCAGCAGGGCCGCTGTGGGGCCGTCGCTCTCGGCCAGCGCCCGCATCTGCTGCCAGCTGGGCAGGGATGCGGTGGGCGTGCCGGGAGCGGCATCTGCGTCCAGATCACCGAACTTGTGGATGCGCACCAGATCCCATGCGTTCAGCAGCTTGCCGCCTGCGGGGTCGGTGCTGTGGTGACTGTAAATAAAGGTGTCGTTGTCGTAAAGCACCGCGCCCGCCGTGGTGCTGCCTGCGGCGTAAGTCAGGCGATCCTGCCCGGCATCGACGTACTCCCCGGGCAGAAACTTTGCGATTGCTGCTCGGATGTCGTAAGTCCGGCAGAAAGCGCCCACCACGCCCTGCTTGGCGGTGGGGTCGGCCTGCTTGCCGCCGGGCAGCTTGACCGCCTCAGCGGGGCATGCAGGCCATTGCCGCACGTCGTGCCAGTCCTCGTAAAGCCAGAGGGTGTCGTCCACGCTGATCCGGTCACCGTCCTCGGTGGCCTCGCAGACCCACTGGCTGTCGCTGCTGCGGCTGGGCCAGTACATCAGGCGCTCGGCTTCAAAGGTGGTCTTGTCGAACACCTGCATGGTGGGGTCGAGCATCTGGGCCACCATCCGGGCGCAGGGCTGGTACTCCTCCGGCTGCATCATGCGATCTGTGGGAAAGATTGCCCGCAGCCGGGGGTGCTCCGGGTCGTGTTTCCGGGTGGAGTAGACCGCTGCCGTGCCCATGCCCCTGATGACCTGCACCCATTTGGCGGTGCTGCCGGGCTCGCAGTTGTCCATGTCCAGCGTGATGAGGCTGCGCCCGGTGCAGCAGCCGCGGCGGCGCAGGCCATCCCGGTAAGGTGCCGCCCATGAAGCCGCCCACGTCCTTACGCCTGTCCCGCTCAGCCTTGGGCAGGGCCATGTACTCCGCGTGGGTCTCGGTGCCGCAGTTGCGTTTCATCCGGCCTTTCAGGGTGAGAATAAAATCCCCCCATGAAAGGGTTCGGCTTTCCCAGCTGGATGCCCACCGGCTGCCGCCTACGCTGATAGTAATCGGTGTAACGCTCATTCTTCTCCCTCCTTCAGCGGGCCATACTTGTACCGCTTTGCGTTCCATCTGGCTTTTGCATCGATCTGCGTGCTGCCGCGCTCGCCGACCCTGCCGCAGCGGGTGCAGACCACCGACCAGCCACCGTCGCTGGCGTACCTGCTGCTCTTGCGGTAGCGGGTCAGCCCGACTTTGCCCTTCGGACGTTTCTCTGCATCGTAGGGCACCGCCCCGCAGGTGCAGGGACACACATCTGAGTTGTCAGGTGGGTAAGTCTTTCTCATCGTCATCAATCCTTTGTAAAGAAGTCTCCGTGCCAGCCTGCTGCGTTCAGGGGCAGCCCCTCGGCCCAGGGAGGCACGATGCTCATAATGCGCACCACGTTGTCCAGCGCGGCTTCCGCGTCCTGCGTGGTAGGCAGCTCGATGATGACCTCGTCGTGGACGTGGAACACCACCTGGTACCCAGCCCGTCGGAGGTTATCCAGCGCGAAAGCCAGGCAATCCCGGCCCACAGCTTGGGTGAGGTTCTCGGTCAACTTGCCGCCGTAGGTCTCGGCTTCCCGCCAGCTGCCCGTGTCCCACTCCTTATAAGTAATGCGGTCATCCGGCGTGGTGCCGGGGTCGGCGTAGAAGAGCTTGCGCCCGCTGGGCAGCTGCATCGTCAGAAACGGGAAGGGGAACCCCCAGGCCACCTCTTTGCGGAGCGTCACCCCTACTCGGGGAACCGTAGTCCTGCCGGTGCGGATGGTATGCACCGCTGCGTCCTGCATCCTGCGCCAGAGCTTGCAGATGCTGGGGTTCTGCCTGCGCCAGCGGTTCACGATGTCCTGCAGGCCCTCGTCGTCCAGACCCAGCTGATCGCCGCCCATCCGCTTCATGGCCCCCACGCCGCCCTGGTAGCCCAGAGCCAGCGTTGCCACTTTGCCGCGCTGGCGGTACTTGTAGTTGGGGTTGCCTTTGACGATGCTGTCAAAGGGCACGCCGAAGATGCGGGCTGCGGTGGCTTCGTAGATCTTTCCGGTGGTGCGGAAAACGTCCAGCACCCACTCCTCACCGGCCAGCCATGCGATGAGCCGGGCTTCAATGGCCGAGAAATCTGCATCCACGAAGGTGCAGCCTTTGCCGGGCACCAGCGCTGTGCGGATGAGCTGGCTCAGCGTATCAGATACATTGTCGGTCAGCAGAGCTAACGCTTCGGGGTCGTGTAGCTTTACAATGCTGCGCCACTCAGCCTGATGGTCAAGATAAGTGCGAGGCAGGTTCTGCACCTGAAGCAGCCGCCCGGCCCAGCGGCCTGTCCGGCTGGCCCCATAGAATTGCAGGGTTCCACGCACCCGGTGGTCAGGGCCTGCGCTGGCTGCGATGGTCTCATACTTGGTGTTGCTGGTCTTGCCCAGCTGCTGCCGGAGCTCCAGCACCCTGCGCACGTCGCTGGGCAGTTCTCCGGCCAGCGCATGGGTCACATCCTCTTTTGTCAGCCCCGGCAGCTCTACGCCCCGGTTGTGGAGCCAGTCGAGGAGCTGGGCACGGCTGCCGGGGTTGGCCAGACCGGTCAGCGTCTTGCTCTCGGCGGTCTGCTCATCCGTGATCAGCGCGGAGCAGGCGAGGGCACCCTCTACCAGCTCCATATCCACGGCCACGCCCCGGGCATTCATCTCCACGTCCTCCCGCCACTGCTGCATGATCTCCTCCGGCACCGGCCATGGAGCCAGCTTCCGGTCGTTGGCCCGCTCGGCGATGACGTCCATGCCGTTGTACTTGCAGAACAGCTTCCACTTTGCGGGTCGTGCCGGGGCAGGTTGCGGGTGCGTCCGCCGTTGGCCTTGGTGGCCTTGCAGGGCTTGCAGAAGTAGGTGATGAGGGGTCTTGCCCTCTTCATCTTGAGGGCATCCTCCGGCTGCTGCAGCGCCTTGCCGAGGGCGCCCAGCTGGGCGGGCAGGCCGCAGTAGAGGGCGTGGATCATGCTGCACTCCCACTGCTGCAGCCAAAGCACCCGCTGCGCCCAGTCAAGCCCCATGGCCTCCGACAAGCACCACCACTCAAAAGTGGCGTTGTGCGCCCGCTTGGTGTAGCTGGCATCCAGCAACCACGGCAGCTGCTCCCGAAGGAAATATGCCGTGTCCGGCCAGCTTGTCAGGTCGATGACCTTTGGAGTGTCCAAGCCCTCGTTGACATAGCCCAGCAGCAGGATCTGAAAGTCTGGGTCTTGGGCGTACCGGTAGGCACCGACCTTGGCGATGTCCTGCGGTGAGTAGGTCTCTATATCCACCGTGATGATCGGTTTCACGGGTTCCTCCTTTCCTGATAAAAGACCGGAGGTCCTTTGCGGGGGCCTCCGGTGTACGGGTGTTTAGTCGAGGAAACTGTCATCATCGTCGTCGCTCAGGATCTCGAAGCCGTCCGTGGAGTTGCCGCCGGAGAGCCGCTCGCCGTCGCGGACCTTCTGGATGACCTCCAGCCCTGCGCCGATGCCCTTGTTGCCGCTGGCGCTGTAGGAGAACAGGCCGATCTTGACCTTGGCGTAGCAGCCGCTGTACACCTCGTCCTGATCCAGTACGTCGTTGCAGGCGCGGTCGATGATCTTCGGACGGCGGTTCTCGCTGGCGTTGGCGTTCAGAAAGTAGCAACCCTCGTAGTTCTCGTCGTCCTTTTCGGTGTCGCCGTCGCGCAGGGGCAGCTTCAGGTTCTTGGGCACTGAGCCGCCCCAGCGGGCCAGTGCCCTGGGGTCCTTTTTGACGGCCTCGATGGCGGCCTTGAGCTTGGCGATGGCCGCCGTGTCGCTTTTCTTGATAAGCAGGCAGCAGCTGTACTTGGGGTCGCCGGTGCCGTTGACCTGCTTGGGCTCCCAGATGTTGGCGTAGGAAAGGCGGCAGGGGATGATAACTTCGTTTGTGTTCATACTAGTCCTCCTCGGGCGTGAAGCCCTCTAATGCGTTGTACTCCGGGCGGGGGTCGCTGGCGGTGGCCAGTTTGGGTGCTCCCGGGGCTTTGGTGATAAAGGCCGACATCAGCTCGGCGAACTTCTTCTTGCCGATCATCTTCTCGGCCACGGTCAGGGGAGATGGGGGGTGCGGGTGTACAGCAGGGCCTCGTCGATGCCGCTGCGCTCCATCCGCTGGAAGGCCGCGTCCTGATCGGTCCATTTGCGGGTGCTGCGGCCCTGCACCAGCTTCCAGCCGGGCAGGCTGCGCCCGGCCAGAAGGGCGTTGTGGGCGTATTCCTCGAGGTCTTTGGCGTAGGCGGCGAGGCCCTGCACCTTGGCCAGCCATCCGCCCAGCTCCTCGTCGCTCAGTGTAGCGGGCTCCGGCAGCGGCTCGAAGCCGGCCAGTGGGCCGTATTTATCCTGCCATGCCCGGCAGTTGGGGTAAGCCTTGCAGAAGGTCTTCTTGCAGTGGTCGCCAGGGCAGAAGCCGCCCTCGCCCTTCCACGCCATCTCGGCCCGGGGCCGCAGCACCTCTCTGGCCCAGCTCAGAAGGTCGGCGAGGGGCAGCTGCCATGTCTCCGGCTCGGTCTGAACGCGGGGCTGCACGATGCTCATGCAGACGGTATCGATGTCGTCGATGTCCCGGAAAAGCTCGTAGGCCCCGAGAGCGTAGTACATGAGCTGCGGGTTGCGCACCGGGCTGACCGGAACGCCCTGTCCGTACTTGAAGTCTACGATGTGGAGCAGCCCGCCGCCGATGAGCAGGCAGTCGCAGGTGCCGAAGCCGCCGGGTACCCACTCGCTGACGTCCACCTTCTGCTCGATGAAGACGCCCGGGTGGCGGGGAAAGCCGACCCACAGCTCGTGGATGAAGCGGGTGTACTGGTTGGCGGCATTAAACATCTCTGTCGGCATTGACTGCTGCGCCCAGTCGGACAGCAGATCAAAGGGTTTTCCGTCTTCCCACTTTGCCAGCTTGCGCCGGAGGGCGGTCTCGCACATCTCATGCGCCCGGGTACCCTCGGCGGCATACGGGGTCTCGTCGTCCGGCAGGCCCTCGGTGGCCCGGGCCGAAGCGGGGCAGGCCAGCCACCGGGCCGCGCTGGAGGCCCCCAGCAGGGCGTGTTTAACCGGCGGCATCTGCGTCCACCTCGTCTTTCAGCTTGAGCAGCTGCTCCCACACTGCGGTGTAGCTCTCCGGCGGCAGCTTGGAGATGGCGGCAGCGCCGGCGCTCTTGATGGCCTGCTGGACGCCGTCCCGCTTGCCCTGTACCGATGAGGCTGCGGGCAAGGTCGCGGATCTTGTCCAGCACGGCGGGGTCAGCCTTGGGTTCGGGCGAGGTGGTCGAGGACGCCGGTGCGGTATCCGCCTGCGCAGGAGACGCCGGGGCTTCGGCCGCTGCGGGCTTCTGTGCGGCCTTTTTGGACTTGACAGGTGCCGAGGCCTTGGGCTTGTCCGGCTGCGCCACAGCCTCGCCCTGGGGCTGTGCAGGGTGCGGGGCGCTGGGGGTGTGTTCGATGGTGAGTCCACCCGGCAGGTCTGCCAGCGCGTTGATGAGCGCCCGCAGCTCGGCGGGGGAGTCACCGTAAAGATTCAGATTGAAAGTCATTGTAAATCGCTCCTTTTATAAAAAAGATTCTGTTGAATCTACGCTTTGCAGTTCGGAGCTGTTCTGTCCTGTGCCATTGCTCTGCCTCTCCTAGCGTCCCAATGCTATGCCGTTGCCTCTCCTAGCGCCCCAATGCTATGCCGTTGCAACGCCGCGCAGAGCCTCGCTTTGCCTTTGCGATGCGTATCAACGCTTGGCCATGACGTGCTTTGCCTTTGCGGTGCTGTGCTAATCAGAACATGGCTTTGCCGTCGCTTGGCTAAACCTAGCCCTGCTCAACATAGCCGTCGCAATGCTCATCAGGTCCATCCAATGCCGTTGCATAGCTGGGCCATCCAATGCCCTCGCAGACCGTGGCTGTACTATCCTCTGCCTTTGCAAGTCGGTGCTATGCCTCCCATTGCCCTTGCGGGTCAAAGCGAGGCTGTCCTGAGCAAAGCCATTGCTATGCTTCGCGGGGCCTAGCCATTGCCAGACGAAGCGGAGCAATGCCCTTGCACTCAGCCCAGAAGGGTGTAGCGGAACCGGCCCTTGCCGGAGTTGCGCCACTGGCCGAGGCCCCGGAGCTGGCCGTAGTCCAGCCACTCCATCACCGCAGCTGCGTGGGCGTCGTCCATGCAGAGGACCTCAAACTCGCAGGTGCTGCCTGCGGGGATCTGCTCGCTGTTGGCGAGGCTCACCCGCTCACCCTGCGCCGTCTGGGCGCGGAGAGGGCGCTGGCACTCGTTCATCTCGCCGATGACCGTCAGGGGAATCTGACGGGGGCTGACAAAGATGAGGCCGTCGATGATCTTCTTGTAGGCGGTGAGCTTCCCGCTCTCGTTGATGGCCCGCTTCTTGCCCTTCTCGTCCTTGCCGCCGATGCGGCCCAGCATCCCGCAGGCGTCCTTGAAGAAGCCCTTGATCTGGTAGTCGTAGAGGATGGGCTGGCCCTCGGCGCTGCGGGGGAACACGGTCATCGCCTTGTCAGCTGCGGCCTCTGCGCCCAGCGCGGCTACCTCGTCCTCGATGCTGCCGGCGTCCGGGGATTTGCTGGCAATGTACTCCCGGGCCACATTGGGGTTGGCAGGCCAGGTGCCAAGCAGCGGCTCGAGGAAGGTCAGTCTGACTTTGATGGTTTTCATGGTAGTTCGCTCCTTTTGATTCGTTCCGTAACGACGATGTATTTTGGGTATTGCTCCGGCTGGTGCCGGGCGTGGCTCACGATGCTGCGGAAAACAGGAACGCTGGACAACCCCAGCGTCTGCACGCAGTCCTCGGCGGTGCCGCAGGCCACGATCTCGTCGGAGGCGGCGAGGTAGATGGTGTACCACGCGACGGTGGGGCGGCTCATGCGTCCCGGTGCTCCGGCGCTTCGGTGTATCTGTCGTCGTCATCGTACAGCCCCTGCAGGAAAATGATAAGCCCGCCGGCTGCTGCCGCGAGGATGACCGGTGCCGCCTGCGCGGCCTCTGCGATGTCCCAGCCGCCCCAGCGGGTCAGTGCGAGGGCGGTGAGTGCGCAGGCGGTCTGGGCCACCTTGACGGCCCCGATGAGGGCCAGCAGGGCCACCACACCGGTGACGGCGATGTTATCATGCTTCTTCATCGGTGGCCTCCTCCATGCTATCCATAAGGTCTGCGGCGGCAGTCACTATGCTGAGCAATGCTGCCGGGTTACTTTGCCTCATGCAACCCCGGCAATCAGCGCGGCGCAAGGGCTTTCTGTTCCATCTCAGTGCCGCAGATGTAAATCGTAGGGTTTTTCATCCTCTCCCATCTGGATTTGCAGCTGAGCGTTCGGGCTAATTTTCATTTGTGATTCCTCCTCAGTAACAGTTGAATTCCTGATCCAGCAGGGTGTCCAGCCGGATGGTCTTGCCCCGGCCCCGCCCACTCCAACCGTCCGGGTACTGCTGGGTGATGCGCTTCGCGGTGGTGCCCATCTGGGCGGCGGCTTGCTCCACCGTCAGGCGGATGCAGCCGAGGTTGCCGTAGATGGCGCTGTAGGCGTCATGCCATGCTTCCGGACGTTTCATGGGTGGGTCACTCCTTTACTTGCGCTGTCCTCCAATTTCAATGTTGTTAAATCACAACTTTTTTCGGCAAAAAGAAATACTGACCGATGTCCGTGGGCTGGATGCTCAACAGGGCGCAAATGCGGTCGATTTCATCCTGTCGGAAGACATAGTTCCCGGCCAACTTCTGACAGAACTGTCCCTCGCTGATTCCGGCTTTTTCCGCCAGCTCTTTTTGGGTCAGCCCGCAGTCCCGGATGCGTCCTCGCAGCAGGGTATAATCCATGTCGGGCATATGTTTCACCTCCTGTTTGAAATGTTGTGGATTCGCAACCACGGCCTCAGTGTATCACCCCGGTTCCTGATTGTCAACACAAAAATAGAGATTTCACAATTTTTATCGCAAACGGTATTGATTTTTCGCAACTGATAAATTATACTTACACTAGACCGAAAAGAAAGGGGTTATCCTTATGGCAAAAAAGACAGCAACTTTCGCTCAACGCCTACGGGAGGGCTTGACGATGCGGGGGATGAAGCAGATTGAGCTGGCTACGCTATCTGGCATCTCGAAGTACAGCATCTCGCACTACCTCAAGGGAGATTGGGAAGGGAAACAGGACGCAGTGTATGAACTGGCCCGGGTACTGGACGTATCGGAAGCATGGCTCATGGGGTATGATGTCCCGCCTGAGAGAAAGACGGGGGCAAAAGGTGCTCCTGCAATCCCTCCCGGTTTTATTCCTCTGCCCAAGATGAAGAAGGTGCCGCTCATCGGTGCCATCGCCTGCGGCGACCCCATCACCGCCCTCCAGAACCGGGAAGGGGAGGCGGACGCCCCGGAGGATATGCGCTGTGATTTCGCCCTCAAGTGCCACGGCGACAGCATGATCGGCGCGGGGATCTACGACGGGGACACGGTGTTCATCCGCATCCAGCCCGAAGTGGAGAACGGCGAGATCGCTGCGGTACGAATCGGCGAGGAAGCTACACTGAAACGGGTCTACCTCCACACGGACTATATCGAGCTGCGTCCCGAAAACCCGGCCTTTGAGTCCATCATCCGCCACAAAGAGGACATGAACGACGTGCAGATCGAGGGCAAAGCCGTTGGCTGGTTGCACTGGGTCTGACTACAGGACTACAAAACTACGTCAATCCCTATAAATCCCTCACGGGAAGGCTATAAGGCTATATATACGCGTGTATATTCTTATTTTCTTCTATTCAGGGTCTGTATAAGGATTATGGTAGACAACGTAGACAAAACCCAAAAAACCCGCATGAACACTCACTTTTTTCTGACTACAAGCGTTGCGCAGGTTTGTAGTCGCCTGAAAGAGGTCTTTGTAGACAAAAAAATGCCCCCGGTGCTGGAACACCGAGAGCGTTTTGATAGACTGGCTTACCTGATGGAGGTACAACACAGAGCTACACGACTGTATTGTACCACCATCGGGCAGGCTTGTCAAAGTGTACCCTGATGGAGGTAGTAAAAATATGGGAACGACAAAAAAGAAACCCGTCCGCCGGGTGAGCATCAACCGCCGGGTCGGCCTGCCGAAGCCCCGCGTCTTCTATGGAAAGACCAAAGCCGAGGCAGAACGCAAGTATCAGCAGGCGGTGCGGGACTACCAGCTGGAATGCTTGTCGCCAAAAGAAAGGCGCTACACCTACCGGCAGATAGCCACAGCCTACGAAGATTATATTACCGGGCCGCTGCACCCCATCCGCAAGGGGACCGTCAATGCCTACCGTCTTCACATCAAGCCTACCCGGGAGTACTTCGGCGACACCGTGATGAACGACATCGACGCACAGGCGGTGCGCGGGTATCTAGAAAAGATGAAGGTAGCAGGGAAGAGCAAGCATACCATCGCAAATGCGCGGGGTGTCATCTCCTGCATCTTTTCCTATTGGTGCGCGGAGTACCACGGCACCAACAATCCGGCGCTGCTGGCCAAGCTGCCCTCCGGGATGCAGTATGGCCGCCGGAAAGAACCCACCGAAGAACAGCGCAGGCTCATCAACGCCACCCCGAGGGCTGCGGCTTCTGGGCGTGGCTGTTCGAGTATACGGGGCTGCGGATGGGCGAGGCCAACGGCCTGCGCTGGCAGGATGTGGACCTGGCTGCGGGTACGATCACCCCGATGCAGGCGATGCCTTGGTATAAGAACCAGCCCTATAAAGAAAACTGAAAACGGAAAATGCCTACCGGAGCATCCCCATCCTGTCGCCGCTGCGGCCCCTGCTTGAGGCAGGCAAGGCAGCACACCGCCCCGAGGATTATGTCATGTCCGGTGCGGATACGCCGCTCACCCAGTGCCAGTACCGGCGGCGCTGGGTCATGTACTGCCGTCAGTTGGGCCTCTGTGAGAGCTACATGGCGAAATATAAAGTACCAGCCACCTCGCTGACGCCCGCCCATACCGCCGAGCGCTTGGAGTACAAGCCGCTGGTGACAGCTCACCAGTTCCGGCATCTGTTCGCCACGAACCTGTTTTACGCCGGCGTCCCGGACATGGTGGCCCAGCGGCTTCTGGGCCACGCTGACATCATGACCACCCGGCGGGTCTACCAGCATATCCGGGAGGCCGAGGACGCCAAATATACGGCCCAGCTGGACGCGTATGTGAGCGGTGTACACTGAGCTGCACCCTGCAAAATCATAGCATGACAAAGCCCCCGCCGCGGAGAACATCCGAGGTGGGGGCTTTTTTCATACGCCGTGCTCCGCGGAAGGTGCTTTTTTCCTTGGACTGGTGACCACTTTTTGCATACGTTTATCATACGCAACCGGGCAGAATCCCGCAGTATCTGGCAGTATTCGACATTCCATGAAAAGAAAAAATCCACGATGTTTCGAGTTTTTATCGACTCATCGTGGATTCTTCCTCATGCGGGAGAAGGGGGTCGAACCCTCACTCCGTTGGAACTGGTGCCTAAAACCAGCGCGTCTGCCATTCCGCCACTCCCGCACGGAAACTTTATTTATAGTAGCAAGATTCGCCGCAAAAGTCAACTGCCGAAGGATAATTCCCTCTCTGCGTCCGCATAATAACCCCAAAAACAGCGAGGGAGGCCATGGGCGTGAAGAGAATGCAGCGGGCAAAGCTTGCGGCGGCATATCTGCTGCTGGCTCTTGCGGCAGCTTTGGGCTGGTTGTACAGCTGTCTGCCGGACCGGGTCTATCTGGAGCCGGGGCAAGCCTTATATCTTCCCCGCTTTGCATGGGTCGAGCCGCAGCGCGGCCATGGGAGCCGGAATGTCGCCAGCACCCGGGCGGTGGGCAGCTACCAGACGACGCTGACGCTGGGCGGGTGGCTCCCCATCAAGACCATCCGGGCGGTGGTGACAGAGCGGCCCAGAGTGACCGTCTGCGGTACACCGTTCGGCGTCAAGATGTTCTCCGAAGGGGCGCTCATCGTAGGATTTTCGGAGATCGGGCAGGCTGGCGGCGGGACATCGAATCCCGCCAAGGAGGCCGGGCTTCGCCTCGGCGACCGGGTCATCTGCATCGGGCAGACCCGCACCGAGAGCAATGACGCCGTAAAGGAAGCTCTGGACGCTGCCGAGGGGCAGTCCGTGGAGGTCGTGTATATCCGCAGCGGTGAGCAGAAGCTGACTGCCCTGACCCCAGTGTGGGACGATGCTGCCGGGCAGTGGCGGGCCGGAATGTGGGTGCGGGACTCCTCCGCCGGTGTGGGTACACTGACCTTCGCCGACGAGGAGCTCGGCGTATTTGCGGGACTGGGCCACCCCATCAGCGACAGCGACACCGGCGAAAGCGTCGCCCTGCGCAGCGGCGAGATCGTTCCCTGCGAGATAACCGGCTGCAGCGCCGGAACGGCCGGAAGCCCCGGTGAGCTAAAGGGTCATTTCCTGAGCGCCCACGCCATCGGCACCATCCGCATCAACGGCGAGAACGGCGTCTACGGCACGACGCGCACCCACTTCTCGGGCCAGCTGCGGGAGATCGCGTTCGCGCAGGAAGTCGTCACCGGCCCCGCTGAGATATGGGCCACCATCGAGGGGGAAACGCCCCGCGCATACCGCATCCAGATCGAGCGGGTCAGCGACGCCGACCCCCGCCGGAATCTGGTCATCCGGGTGACCGACCCTTCGCTTCTGTCTGCGACCGGCGGCATCGTGCAGGGCATGAGCGGAAGCCCCATCCTCCAAAATGGGCGCCTCGTGGGTGCTGTGACCCATGTTCTGGTCAATGACCCCACCCGAGGCTACGGGATTTTCGCCCAGACGATGCTCGAACAGGCAAAAAAAGCCGTTCAAAACGGTGCCGAAGCGCGGACCGCAGAATGAACAAGAAGATTTTTTGTGAAAATTCCAGAAAATGTAAAAATTTCCTGTTGCAATCCATGGTAAATTATGGTAAAATCTAGACTGTAAAGGGAACTGCACACATTGGAGGATAGTACGATGGATAAAGTAAGATTTTTGATGTCGGATACCAGCGCGGATGTTACGGCAGCCTGCCGAGAGGCGCTGGAGCAAAAAGGCGTAGAAGTGACCGTCGTGGAAAAAGACGGCCTTCAGATTTTGCAGAAGATGCTTGTGGTGCGGCCGCAGGTGGTTTTGCTGGATGCCTTCATGCCCGGGCTGGATGCTCTGGCCGTCAAGCAGAAATATGTCGCCGCCGGCGAAACGCACACCACGTTTTTCGTCACCGGCGCCTTCCAGAGCGAGGAAATGGTCCAGGAGCTGCTGGATGAGGGCTTCGCCTACTACTTTGTCAAACCCTTCGACGAGAATGTCCTTGCCAGCCGGGTGCTCAAAGTCGCCCACGGCCACCAGAAGCGGCTTATCACGGCCAGCGTGGACAGCGACGAGCTGAAGGTCACGGACATTCTGCATCAGATCGGCGTCCCTGCCCACATCAAAGGCTACCAGTTCCTGCGGGATGCCATCCTGCTCACCATGAACGAGCCGGAGTACATCAACGCCGTCACCAAGCGCCTGTACCCGGAGATCGCCAAGAAAAACGGCACCACCGCCAGCCGGGTAGAGCGGGCCATCCGCCACGCCATCGAGGTGGCATGGGACCGTGGCGATGTGGATACCCTGAACAGCTACTTTGGCTACACCATCCACAATCTGCGCGGCAAACCGACCAACTCGGAGTTCATTGCGATGATCGCCGACAAGATGCGCCTGGATAAGCGGCAGCAGGCGGGTTGAAAAGAATATTTTTCTGCGTCATTTCCTTGTGGCATTTTTCATTGATTGCCGGGTGCGAAATTATAAATTACGGTTCCCTCATAATATGGTAATAACAGGCCTCCTGCATCGATTTTCCAATGCAGGAGGCTCGTTTTCTGTGCAAAAGTGATCGTTGGCGGATCAGCACGGCCACCCGCAGGCGGCAAGCAGTCAGCCAAGAGGACTGCCATCACAACTTGACGAAAAATGCAAGAATCTCTATACTATAGAAGAGAATAAACAAAGAAGGGAATGGATCGATCCCCTTATGCTGAAGATCGCATTTTGTGACGACGAGATCCAGGAGACCAGACGGCTGGAAGCTCTGCTGGAAGAATATGCGGCTGACCGCGGGCAGGACTTTGCCCATACGTCTTATCAAAGCCCGGTCGAGCTGATGGCGGAGGTGGAGAAGGGAACGCGCTTCGACATCATCCTGCTGGATGTCCTGATGCCGGGCGAAAACGGGATGGCTGCGGCCCGGGAGATACGGGAATATGACTCGAATGTGAAGATCATCTTCCTTACTTCAAGCACGGAGTTTGCGGTGGAATCCTACGCGGTGGATGCATGGTATTACCAGCTCAAGCCCATCCGGAGAGAGGACTTTTTCCGCCTGATGGACTCGGCCTGTGCGGCCTGCACCAGGGAGCAGAAGCACAGCCTCATCCTCCGGAGCAAGAGCGGCATCGTCCGCCTGGAGCTGGAAGAGCTGGTCTACTGCGAGGTGATGGGGCGGACGCTCACGTTTCACCTGAACAACGGCGTCGTGCTGGAAAGTATGGGCCGGCTGGACGACCTCTGCGACCAGCTCGTGGAATACCCGAATTTCCTCCGTCCCCACCGCTCCTTCCTGATCAATATGGAGTATATCGCCAACATCGCAGCCCGCTCCATCACGATGCAGGACGGAGCCGTGGTGCCGCTGCCCCACGGGAAGTATTCGGAAACGAAGGACCGCTACCTGAGCTATATTTTTGACCGAAAGCAGGTGGTCATGGAGTGAACGCTCTTACTGTACCAAACGGCGTTGCCGTGGCGCTCTTTGGCATCGCACTCTCGGCGGCGTTCTGTGACATCCACTGGACGAAGAAGAACTGCATCATATTGGCGGTCGGCTCAGCAGCCATACTCTTGATGCAGGCGCTCATTACTTATATGGATAGCTGGACGGCGATGCAGGAGACGTATCCGCTTATCACCCATCTGCCGCTTACCATCATCCTCAGCGTCCTCAGCGGAAAATGGCTCTGGCCCACCATCTCGGTGCTGGCGGCATATCTGTGCTGTCAGCTCCGGCGCTGGGTGGCACTGCTGGTCATTGCGATGGTGCCGGGCATCGACTGGCTGCAGCCCGCCGTCGAGATTGTGGTCACGCTGCCGCTGCTGGCAGTATTGCTGCGCTATGTTGCCCCGGCGGCCCGCAGCTTTGCCCGGTATCCGCGCTCGATGCAGCTTCTGTTCGGCGTAGTGCCGCTGGCAGGCTACCTTTTCGATTATGTGACCCGCGTCTACACCGACCTTCTCGCCCAGGGCAATCAGGCGGCGGTGGAATTCATGCCCTTCGTGTGCAGCGTAGCGTATATCGTCTTTGTCCTCCGGGTCTCGGCAGAGGAGCGCACCCGCAGCCAGCTGGAACAGACCCGGAACAACCTCAAATTGCAGGTCGGCCAGGCGGTGCGGGAGATCGAGGCCCTGCGCACCTCCCAGCAGCAGACCCGCGCCTACCGCCACGACCTGCGCCACCATCTGCAATACATCTCCGCCTGCATTGAGAACGGCAGGGGAGAGCAGGCACAGGAGTACATCCAGAGCATCTGCTCCGAGATAGAAGCCAGCAAGGTGACGACCTACTGCGAGAACGAGGCTGCGAACCTCATCTTCTCGTCCTTTGCAGGCCGGGCGGAGAGCTGCGGTGTGCCGCTCAACATTCAGGCTCATATCCCGCAGCTTATCTCGGTGGCCGAGACAGACCTCTGCGTGCTGCTCTCCAATGCGCTGGAAAATGCGCTCCGGGCCTGCCGCAGGATGAAAGCGGAGAATGGCCCTGCATACATTGAAGTCACTGCCCGGGAAAAGAATGAGCATCTCTTTTTGCAGTTCGTCAATCCCTGCCCTGAGGGGATACAGTTTGAAAACGGCCTGCCGGTGACCCACGCCGAAGGACACGGCATCGGTGTGCGCAGCATCTGCGCTATCGTGGAAAAATATAAAGGGCTTTCGGATTTCTCGGTGCAGGACGGCAGATTCATCCTCCGCGTTTCCCTGTGAGCCGGGTCGATTGAGCGCAGTTTCGGGGCGAATCGTGTCAAACTGTCCGCCGCAGGGGCAGAAAAGAGTATACTGGAACCAGACAAAATGTGCTCTCCGAATATCGCACAAGGAGGAAAAAGTTTTATGAAACGTATCACTTCTCTTGCACTCAGCGCGGCACTTCTGGCCTCGCTTTCGACACCGGTGCTGGCCGCGCCGGCCATCTCTGTGGATGCGGTCCCTACGGCAGCTGTGCTGGAAGAGGAAAACTCTTTGTGGGAGCTTCCGCAGGCAGACACGCCGGACATGAGCAACACGGTCTGGTCGTTTGCCGGCGGCTACATCGACGGCGGCGAGATGACTCAGGCCGAGATGGACGAGTCTCTGGCGGCATACGGCGGTACGCTGCAGTTCACCTTTGATGCCGCAGGCGGCGCAAAGATGATCCAGGGCGGCGGCACGCTGAACGGCACTTACCAGTATCTCGACGACGGCAGCGTGGGCGTCATCTTCGACTACAACGGCGAGGAGCTGCGCTACGCCTGCATCTTTACCTGGACGGACGAGGGCGAGCTGCTCATGGTCGCCATCTCGGATGTGGAGGGTGCCGACGGCATTTACTTTGTCCAGTAAACTTGTTTCATCGTGTCTTTCGGATGCGATGCAGATAAGCCTTGTCCTGGAACTCTGGCTCTGACAGCTGCTTTTGCGGAAAGCAGCTGTCCTGCGGGAGCCGGAACGCCCATTCCCAGGTGAGGCTGGAGGAATCAGAAACGGCCCGGCAGAGTTTTCTGCCGGGTTTGTTCGTTCTCCGGGGGAGGAGAGAAGGACTTTCCAGAAAAAAGTGCAAAAAAGTCAAAATATCCTCTTGCAATTTTTTCGGAGAGTGATATAATATTAAGGCAATCGTTTCCAAGGCCGCTCGAGGGGGTAGCCGATATTGAAGGTTGTGATGGGCACATACATTAAATATGGCCCCAATAAGTCAGAACCAGAAATGAGGTGAAAAGAATGAAACAGGGTATCCATCCGAACTACGTTGACTGCACCATCACCTGCGCATGCGGCAACGTCATCAAGACTCGTTCCACCAAGCCCGAGATCCACGTCGAAGTTTGCTCCAAGTGCCATCCTTTCTACACTGGTAAGCAGAAGCTGGTCGACACCGGCGGACGTGTTGAGCGCTTCAACAAGCGTTTCGGCCGTAAGTAATTGCAACGATTACAAGGCTTCCAAGAGCGTCGTTCCCTTTGCGGGGAGCGGCGCTCTTTTTGCGTCCGGCCGCGAAAACTGCCGCATCAGCGCAAAAGAAACAATATTTGGAAACGCACACAGGTTTATCTTATTTCTGACACATTTTCGGGCTAAAATGATGCAGATATTCCCGGGGACACCCGCAGAGAAGGAGCGTTTGTTGTGATAGAAGTATCCCACCTTACCAAGAAATACGGCAGCCGCCTTGCAGTGGACGACATCTCTTTCACGGTGGAGGACGGCGTCATCTACGGCCTGCTGGGGCCGAACGGTGCCGGCAAGTCCACCATCATGAACATCCTCACCGGTTATCTTGCCGCCACGGAGGGGCAGGTGACAGTGGCGGGCCATCCGCTGCCCGAGGAAGCCGACGCCGCCAAGGCCTGCGTGGGCTATCTGCCGGAACAGCCGCCCCTTTACCCGGAGATGACGGTGGCCGAGTACCTCGACTTTGCCGCCGAACTGAAAGGCGTCAAGAAAGCCGACCGCCCGGCACAGGTGCAGTCTGCCGCCCGCCGTACCGGTCTGGAAGAGGTCCTGCCCCGGCTCATCCGCAGCCTCTCGAAGGGCTACCGCCAGCGGGTGGGCGTGGCGCAGGCGCTGCTGGGAAGTCCGCAGCTCATCATTCTGGACGAACCCACCGTGGGCCTCGACCCGGCGCAGGTCATCGAGCTGCGCCGCCTCATCCGGGAGCTGGGCCGCACCCACACGGTCATCCTGTCCAGCCACATCCTCAGTGAGGTGAAGGCCGTCTGCGACAAGGCGCTCATCCTGTCGCAGGGGCACCTGGCCGCCGTCGTGGACCTTGCCGCCGAAGAGCGCGATTTGGAAGAGCTCTTCCTTGAGCTGACGGCTCCGGAAGAGACTTTGGATAAAAAGGAGGACTGATTCGATGCTTGCCATCTACAAGCGGGAGCTGCGCAGCTTTTTTCACGGCATGATGGGCTATCTGCTCACGGCCTTTCTGCTGGCGGCTTCCGGCATCTATTTTCTGGCCCTGAACCTCGGTTACGGCCTGACGGATTTTGGCTACTATACGCTCTACCGCACGATCTTCATGCTGCTGCTCTATTTCCCGGTGCTGGCCATGCGCTCGCTGGCCGAAGAGCGCCGCGCCCGCACCGACCAGCTCCTTCTCACCAGCCCGGCGTCCGTGTGGGGCATCGTGGTGGGCAAGTATCTGGCCCTCTGCACCGTGTTCGCGCTGCCCTGTCTGGCCGACGGCATCATGATCGTCGTGCTCTGGCTGCTGGGCGGCACGGCCTCGGCCTGCGGGGCGAATTTCGCCGCGCTACTGTGCTATTTCCTGCTGGGCTGTGCAGCCATTGCCGTCTGCGAGTTCTGCTCCGGCCTCACGGAGAACCAGATCATCGCGGCAGTCATGGGCTTTTCGGCCCTGCTGCTGGCCTATATGATGCCCAGCCTCCGCAGTATGTTCAACGCCGGGAGCGCCGTGGCGCTGGTGGTCTTTACGGCTCTGTCGGCGGGAGCCTCCCTTGCGGTGGGCCTGCGCACCCGGAGCTTCACGCTGGGCTGCTTCTGCTTTGCGGCCCTCTGTGCCGGGCTGAGCGCCCTGTTCCTGCTGCGCAGCGCATGGCTCACCGAGGCGTTCAGCGCTGTCTTGAGCGCCCTCTGCCTGTTTGCGCCCTTTGAGGAGTTCGTCAACAACAGCTTTTCCATCCCGACGCTGGTCTATTATCTGACGGTGACGGTGCTCTTCCTCTTCTTTACGGCGCAGGGCATCGAGAAGCGCCGCTGGGACTGAGAGGGGGCAGACTATGAAGAAATTTGAGAAAAAGAGCGCAGGCCCGCTGGAACGGCTGCGGCTGCGCAGCGGCATCTATGCCTCGGCGGTCACGGTGCTGGTGGTCGTGCTGGCCGTCCTGCTCAACCTCATCGTCCGGGCCGTTCCGACGAAGTACACCGAGTTCGACCTCTCGGAGGCCGGGCTCTACACCCTCAGCGACAGCTCCAAGGACATCGCCCACGCCCTGACGCAGGATGTCACCATCTATTATCTGGCCGAGACGGGCAGCGAGGACGCCATCATCACAAAGCTGCTGGACCGCTACGCCTCCGAGAGCAGCCACATCAAGTGGGAGACGAAAGACCCCGCCGTCTACCCGACCTTCGCCGCCCAGTACGGCGTGCAGTCGGCTGAGAACGGCAGTCTCATCCTCGTCTCGGGGGAGAAGAGCGCCGTGCTGGCGGCGTCTGACCTCTACGATTATGACTACTCCGACTACTACACCACCGGCAGCTACAGTGTGACCTTTGGCGGCGAAAATAAGCTCACCGCTGCCATCTACCGCATCACCAGCGGCGAAGAGCTCCACGCCTACTACACGACGAACCACGGCGAACAGCGCCTCACCGACACCCTGACCGACGCGCTGGAAGACCAGAACCTCTCCGTCAGCCCCCTCGACCTGCTGACGGACACCATCCCGGACGACTGCGACCTGCTCATCATCAATGACCCGCAGCAGGACGTTGCATCGGCGGGCGGCCTCGTGGATGAGATGTCGGCCCTGCGCGCCTACCTGAAAAATGGCGGACATCTGATGCTCACCACCGACAGCTATTACTCCACCCCGAATCTTGACGCCCTGATGGCCGAGTTTGGCCTGACCCGGATGCCCGGCCTTGTGGTGGAAGGGGACAGCGGCCACTATCTGAACGGTTACCCCTACTATCTGCTGCCGGATTACGCCACCGACACCGAGAGCGGCACGCTGGACGGCATCGACACCCGCCGCCGCGTCCTGCTGCAGATGGCGCAGGGCATCACCATTACCGAGACGGAGGGCATCACTTCGGAAGCCCTGCTGGTCAGTACCGAGAGCTCCTACAGCAAGGCGGCGGGTTATGAGATGACCACCGCCGAGCAGGAGGACGGCGACCCCGACGGCCCCTTTGCGCTGGCAGCCTATGCTTCTAATAACAGCACCGGCGCAGAGGTCATCTGGGTCAACTGCGGCAACATGGACAACGAGGCCGTCTACCAGACCGTTCCCGGCAACGTGACCTTCCTGCAGGGCTGCGCAGCCTCTCTGGCCGGGCAGGAGGGGGCCACCCTCGTGGAGTCCAAGGCGCTGGAAGCTGCCCCCATCACCATCTCGGGCCACACCGCCGCTGTGCTGGGTCTGGTGTTCGTCCTCATCCTCCCGGCGGCTGTGCTGGCCGCGGGCGCAGTGGTGGTGCTGCTGCGACGCCGCAAGTAAGGAGGCACGCCATGAAAACAAACG
>ENA-OQOA01000129-OQOA01000129.1-human-gut-metagenome-genome-assembly--contig:-NODE-129-length-43225-cov-3.149334_pt1 | contig 43225 bp, 51 predicted proteins | sample MGYA00242633_ERZ504888 | MGnify/ENA primary metagenome ERZ504888 (study PRJEB26092, sample SAMD00036372) | human gut metagenome | host: Homo sapiens | study: EMG produced TPA metagenomics assembly of...
TATGACGTACTTGGCAGACAGGACAGACAGATTACCAGACTGTCTGATACAAAGACAATGGAAGTAGAATATACCTATGTTCCGGGAAAAGAAAAGGGACTTACAACGACATTGATTGAGTCTGTGAAAACAGAAGACGGAACATTGTATTACAGCTACGATGCTGCCGGGAACATTACAGAAATCTGGGAAAAGAAGAGAAACGAAAGCAGTAAAGTCCGCAAAGTAAGATATTTCTATGATGAGCTGAATCAGTTGATTCGAGAGGATAACAGATGGCAGAACCAGACGATTGTGTATACATATGATGCCGGAAGCAATATTACAACCTGTAAGACCTATGCTTATACAGAAGCTGATACAGTGACTGGTACAGCAAAAACTATAGAAACTTATACTTACGGAAACAGTGCATGGAAAGATCAGCTTACTGAGTACAGAGGTCAGAAGATCCGCTATGATGCAATGGGGTAATCCAATTAGTTACCGTGGAATGACTATGGAATGGGAGCAGGGCCGCAAACTGAAAAAGATTACAGGAAATGGTGTGACGCAGAGTCACAGTTATGATGCAGATGGAATTCGTATCAGAAAAGTGGTAAACGGAGTAACAACACAATTCTACACAAACGGAACATCGATTCTTGCACAGAAGAGCAGCGAAGGAACACGACTGGATTTCTTATATGATGATCAGGGCAAACTTTTTTGCTATGGAGTATGAAGGAGAGCGATACTTCTATAAGAAAAATATCCAGGGAGATATTATAGGACTTGTTGACAAGACTGGAACAGAGGTAGTAACTTATACTTATAATACATGGGGACTTCTGACGGGAACAACCGACCGTTCAGGAAAAGGACTGGCAGAGAAGAATCCATTCCGTTATCGTGAGTATTACTACGATGTAGAACTTGGACTTTATTATATATCCAGCCGTTATTACGATCCAGAGACAAGAAGATTTTTGAATGCGGATGATCCAGATGTTCTAGAAATTCAGTCAGATCTTCAGGATAAGAATTTATATGTGTATTGTGATAATAATCCAGTTGTCCGAGTAGATGAAGATGGAGAAAGGGTTCCTTTAACGATCGCAGATTATGATCGTGAGAAAGAGACAGTAACGATCATTTATCAGGTTGTAGGATATACAACAGAATTGTTAAGCAAGAAAGCAGAAGGAGATTATGTACAGGATTTCGTGGGACCATTAGGTCAGCCAGCTCCTTTGCACAAGTGTGACCGTGTCATCGGTGTAGCCGGTGGTGTAGGTGCAGCCCCATTATATCCACAGCTTCGTAAGTTAGCGAAGATGGGAGTACCAGTTGATGTGATCATTGGTGGTAAGAGTGCAGAATTTGTTATTCTTAAGGAATTATTCGAAGAATTCTGCGATAATGTATATATTGCAACAGATGACGGAAGTCTTGGAACCAAAGGTTTCGTTACAACAGTATTAGAAGACCAGATCAAAGCTGGAGTAAAATACGATGAAGTTATCGCAATCGGGCCACTTATCATGATGAAGAATGTGGTTAAGATCACAAAAGAATATGACATCCCAACTATGGTATCTTTAAATCCGATCATGATCGACGGAACAGGAATGTGCGGTGGATGCCGTGTCAACATCGGTGGAGAAACAAAATTCGCATGTGTTGACGGACCAGATTTTGATGGATTTAAAGTAAACTTTGACGAATGTATGCAGCGTCAGGATATGTTCAGAGAAGAAGAACATGAATGTAGAATTGGAAGGGGGATGTAAACGATGGCAAATATGAGTCTTAAGAAGGTAGCTATGCCAGAACAGGACCCAAATGTCCGTAATAAGAACTTTGAAGAAGTTGCTCTTGGATATACAAAAGAGATGGCAATGGAAGAAGCAGCTCGTTGCTTAAACTGTAAGAATAAACCTTGTGTTGGAGGATGTCCGGTTAACGTACCAATTCCAGCATTTATCGAGAAAGTAGCAGCAGGAGATTTTGAAGGTGCATACGAAGTGATCACAACAGAGAATGCATTACCTGCAATCTGCGGACGAGTATGTCCACAGGAGAACCAGTGTGAAGGAAAATGTGTCCGTGGTATCAAGGGAGAGCCTGTTGGTATTGGACGTATGGAACGTTTCGTCGCAGACTGGCATATGGCAAACGCCAAAGAAACAGAAGTTAATATTGAGAAGAACGGAATGAAAGTAGCAGTTGTCGGATGTGGACCTGCTGGTATCACATGTGCCGGAGAACTGATCAAGAAAGGTTATGATGTAACAGTCTTTGAAGCATTACATAAACCAGGTGGAGTATTAAGTTATGGTATTCCAGAATTCCGTCTGCCAAAAGATCTGGTAGCAAAAGAGATCGAAAGCGTTCAGAAGTTAGGTGTAGATATTGAAACAAACGTTATCGTTGGACGTTCTATCACAATTGATGAATTAATGGAAGATGGATACAAAGCAGTCTTCGTAGGAAGTGGAGCAGGACTTCCAAGATTTTTAAATATTCCTGGAGAAAACCACTTAGGAGTATATTCTGCAAATGAATTCTTGACTCGTGTAAACTTAATGAAGGGATACAAATTCCCAGAGTGCCCAACTCCAGTCAAAGTTGGTAAGAAAGTAGCAGTCGTAGGTGCTGGTAACGTAGCAATGGATGCTGCCAGAACAGCAAAACGATTAGGTGCAGAAGAAGTTTATATTGTATACCGCCGTAGCGAGGAAGAAGCACCAGCACGTTTAGAAGAATTACATCACGCAAAAGAAGAAGGAATTATCTTCAAATTCTTAAATAACCCAGCTGCGATCAAAGCAGATGAAAACGGATGGGTAAGCAGCATGGAGGTCATTAAACAGGAACTGGGTGAACCAGATGCATCTGGAAGACGTTCTCCACAGCCAATCGAAGGATCTAACTATGATCTTGATGTTGATACAGTCATCATTGCGATCGGACAGAGCCCTAACCCACTGATCCGTCACACAACACCAGGACTTGACACTCAGAAGTGGGGTGGAATCATTGTCAATGAAGAGACAATGGAGACAAGCAAAGATGGTGTGTACGCAGGTGGAGATACAGTAACTGGAGCAGCAACAGTTATCCTTGCCATGGGAGCAGGAAAGAAAGCAGCAGCAGCAATCGATCAGAAATTACAGGGTAAATAAAAGGAGGATTCCAAATGGGAAAAGCAATATTTCAGACTGAGATTATCGAACTGGGAGAACAGGTAGATGCTTTTTTTGAGGAAGGTATGTTTGTATTATTCGGAGACAATGTACCAGATACATTAAAAGATTTCTGTCATTTCATCGATCAGAAGAAGGTAGACGGAACAATCAAAAAAGGAGATAAACTGGTTGTGGATCAGAAAGAATATCTCATCACTGCCGTAGGAGATATTGCCCAGTCTAATTTGGAGACACTGGGACATTTAACCGTTGTCTTCAGTGGAGCGAAAGAAGCAGGTCTTCCTGGAAGTATTTGTGTTGAGGCAAAGCCAATGCCAAAACTTGCGATTGGAAGTAAAATTTCTATCGTAGAAGAGTAGAGATTACAAGAGATATCAAGCGGATTGATATCAAGATCATAGAAAAGGAGTTATTGTGAAAGCAGTAATTCCTTTTCTTGTACTTAAAAAGATGTAAAGTGTGGATTGTTATATTTAGAATATTCAGATAATTCCACACATGTACAGAAAATAATCCATACGTTTAAAAAAAAGTATAAAATAATCTGTTGACATCAAAGAAACTATTTGTTAACATATCTAACAATACAAATCAGATATTAAAATACAAGAAAGTGAGGAAAACAAGAAAATGGGTAAGTTAATTGGTGAAGGAATTACATTTGATGATGTTTTATTAGTACCAGCATTTTCAGAAGTAATTGCGAATGATGTGGATACACGTACACGATTGACAAACAAGATTCAGTTAAATATTCCACTGATGAGTGCCAGTATGGATACTGTTACAGAACATCGTATGGCAATCGCAATGGCAAGACAGGGTGGAATTGGTATTATACATAAGAACATGTCAATTGAAGAACAGGCAGAAGAAGTGGATAAGGTAAAACGTTCTGAAAACGGGGTTATCACAGATCCATTTTCATTATCACCAGAACATACCATTCAGGATGCTGACGACTTAATGGCGAAGTATCGTATTTCCGGTGTACCAATTACAGAAGGTACAAAGCTTGTTGGTATTATCACAAACCGTGACTTAAAGTTCGAGACAGATTTCTCTAAGAAGATCAAAGAATCTATGACTTCTGAAGGACTAGTAACAGCCAAAGAAGGAATTACATTAGAAGAAGCAAAACAGATTTTAGGAAAAGCAAGAAAAGAAAAATTACCAATCGTTGATGATGACTTTAATTTAAAAGGATTGATCACGATCAAAGATATTGAGAAACAGATCAAATATCCAAATGCAGCGAAAGATGATCAGGGAAGATTATTATGTGGAGCTGGTGTTGGTATCACAGCAGACGTTTTAGATCGTGTGCAGGCATTAGTGAATGCTCATGTTGACGTTATCGTTGTTGACTCAGCACATGGACATTCTGCAAACGTATTAAGAGTCGTAAGAATGGTCAAAGACAAATTCCCAGATCTTCAGGTGATCGCAGGTAACGTTGCAACAGGAGCAGGAGCAAAAGCACTGATCGAAGCAGGAGCTGACTGTGTGAAGATCGGTATCGGACCTGGATCTATCTGTACAACTCGTGTCGTAGCTGGTATCGGTGTACCACAGATCACAGCGATCATGAGTGCATATGAAGAAGCTAAGAAAGCAGGAATTCCAATTATTGCCGATGGTGGTATCAAATATTCAGGAGAACTTACAAAAGCGATCGCAGCTGGAGCTGATGTATGTATGTTAGGAAGTATGCTTGCAGGATGTGACGAAAGCCCTGGAGACTTTGAACTATACCAGGGAAGAAAATACAAAGTATATCGTGGAATGGGATCCTTAGCAGCTATGGAGAATGGTAGTAAAGACCGTTACTTCCAGACAAACGCTAAGAAGTTAGTTCCAGAAGGTGTCGAAGGACGTGTTGCATATAAAGGAACTGTTGAAGACACAATCTTCCAGATGATGGGTGGTCTTCGTTCTGGAATGGGATATTGTGGAGCAAAAGATATCAAGACATTACAGGAGACAGGAGAATTTGTTAAGATTTCTGCTGCATCCTTAAAAGAAAGTCATCCACATGACATCCATATCACAAAAGAAGCACCAAACTACAGTGTAGAATAAGAAATCAAGAATATACAGAAGCCAGAGTACATAAGAAGATGTATTCTGGTTTCTTTTTGTTGTATGAAAAAGAGTTCATAATCCGATACATTAATTGACAATTATCAATAAAAGTGATTGACTTCTTTAAGAAACAGGAATATCATTAAATTACTTTGGTTATCAAAATAGTAATCAAAAGAGATAAATAAGGAATAAGAAAAGAAATATGAGAAAGGTAAGAAAATGATCTCAAAATTCAGCGTAAAGAAACCGTATACAGTCATTGTAGCGGTTGTACTAGTTATCATTTTAGGAATCGTGTCATTTACAAAGATGACAACAGACTTGCTTCCAAGTATGGAACTGCCATATGCAATCGTTATGACGACATATCAGGGAGCATCTCCGGAGACTGTGGAAACGACAGTTACAAAACCAGTGGAACAATCAATGGCAACGATTTCAAATATCAAAGAAGTTAATTCAATTTCCAGTGAGAATATGTCAATGGTCATTTTGGAATTTGAAGGTGACACGGATATGAATGCAGTATCTCTTGATATGAGAGAGAAGCTTGACATGATCAAAGGCTACTGGCCAGACGAAGTAGGCAATCCAACGATCGTGAAATTAAATCCAGATATGATGCCGGTTATGGTAACAGCTATGGATTCTGATAAGTTAAGTAATACGGAATTATCAGAGTTGATCAATGATAAGATTGCACCATCTTTAGAAGCTGTTGACGGAGTCGCATCCGTAAGTAGTACAGGACTTGTAACAGAACAGATCAATGCGATCATCAGCGAGAAGAAGATCAATAAATTAAATGAGAAGATCGAGAAGGCATTGAATGGTCAGTTTGATGAAGCTCAAAATAAGATTGATCAGGCAAGAGCCCAGATGGAATCTGGAAAGAACACATTAGATGCACAGAGAACAAAGGCTAATACTCAGCTTGCGAAAGCTCAGACTGCACTTACGGATGGACAGTTAAGTCTTGCTCAGAAAGAGGTGCAGGTAACGAGTTCAATCACGAATTTGAAGGTGCAGAAACAATCGTTGCAGACATCCCTCAAGACATTAAAAACACAGATCGCCAAGATGGAAGAACAGGCAAAACAAGTTCCGGATGCAGCAACAAAGATGCAGCTTGCGGCTCAGATCGAAGAACTGAAAAAGCAGGAGACAACAGCAAAAAGTTCGATCAAAGCATTGGATAAGAATTTAAAACATTAAACAATGCATTAAAACAGATCAAAAAAGGAAGAAAACGATCAATTCTAAACTGACACAGTTTAATGTACAATCAGCAACGGCAACCCAGAAGATGAATGATGGGGAGATCAAACTGGCACAGGGAGAAGCACAGTTGAATTCCAGCCAGCAGCAACTTGATTCCAGTAAAGAGCAGGCAAAAGAAGCTGCAAATATTAAGAATAAGCTGACAGTTGCGAATGTCAAAGCACTGTTAACAGCACAGAACTTTGAGATGCCGGCAGGATATATCAGTGAAGGGAATACACAGTATCTGGTACGTGTTGGAGATAAGGTGACGAATCAAAAAGATCTTGCCAATATGGAATTATTAGATCTTGGAATCAAAGGAATCCCACCGGTCAAACTTTGTGATGTAGCAGACGTAGCGATTGTAGATAACTCAGCAGATACATATTGTCGTGTGAATGGAAATAACGGTGTTGTATTAACAGTCCAGAAACAGAATAATTATTCTACAGCTGATGTAGCAGACAAAGTTGCAGTGAAGATGAAGACACTTACCAAAGAAAATAAAGGATTCCATTATGTTAATATTATGGATCAGGGTGTATACATTGATATGGTGACAGGTTCTGTCATCCAGAATCTGTTAATGGGAGCAATCTTTGCAGTCTTTATCCTATTATTATTTTTGAAAGACGTCAGACCGACGATCGTTATTGCATGCTCCATTCCATTAAGTGTCATTTTTGCGGTGGTGTTGATGTACTTTACAGGAATTACGCTAAATGTAATCTCCTTGTCGGGACTCGCACTTGGAGTGGGAATGCTTGTGGACAACTCGATCGTAGTTATTGAGAATATCTATCGATTAAGAAAAGAAGGAGTTCCAGTTAAAGAAGCAGCGATCACAGGAGCAAGAGGGGTTGCAGGAGCGATCACATCTTCGACACTAACAACAATTTCTGTATTCCTGCCGATCGTATTCACGACAGGGCTTACAAAACAGCTCTTTGTGGATATGGGACTAACCATCGGTTACTCTCTGGTAGCCAGCCTGATCGTAGCGGTGACATTTGTGCCAATGATGTCAGCTGGAGTACTCAACAAAGTCACACAAAAAGATAGTAAAGTGATCAATAAACTGCAGATATTATACCGTAAAGTTATGACACGGTTGTTAAATCATAAGATTATTGTGGTAGCTGTAACACTTGCACTGTTTGTGGGAAGTATTTTTGGAGCAATGAATATTGGAAGCTCTTTAATGCCAAGCATGGACAGCACACAGATGACGATGACGATCAAAATGCCAAAGGGATCTTCAATGGAAGAAACAGCATCAATGACAGATACAGTAATGAAGAAAGTAAAAGAGATCAAAGATGTTGATAGTGTAGCAGGAATGATATCCTCTGGCTCTTCCGGAATCTCTTCAATGACATCAGGAGGATCTTCAAATGAAGACCAATCCAGTATGTATGTTTTATTAAAAGAAAAGAAGAAACATACAAACAAAGAGATCAAGAAAGAAATCCTAAAGAAAACAAAGAAATTTGATTGTGAGGTTGAAGTGCAGGAATCCAGTATGGATATGAGTGCACTTGGTGGAAGCGGTATTTCCGTACAGATCAAAGGAAATGATTTAAATAAACTAAGATCTATTGGAAAAGATATTGCCCAGATTGTAGAGGATACGAAAGGAACACAGAACATCTCGAATGGAAGTGAAGAGACAACACCAGATCTTTATGTTGTGGTAGACAAGAAAAAGGCAGTAAAAAATGGTTTAACAGTTGCAACGATCTATCAACAGTTAAGTGAGAAATTAAAAGATGCCAGTGAAGCAACAACGATCACGATCAATGAAAAAGAGTATAGTGTCAATGTTGGAAATAGTGCAAAGAATACATTGACAAGAGATGATCTTAAGAAAGTGAAACTTACAGGAACAGTAAGTGGAAAAGAAAAGAAGTTACATTGGATCAGGTAGCGAACTTCAGAAATAGTGACAGTTTATCTTCTATTAATAGAAACCAGCAGGAAAGAACATTGAGTGTAACATCAGAGATCAAAGATGGCTACAATGTAGGAAAAGTCAGCAGCGCTGTACAAAAGAAGATTAAGAAATACAATGCACCAAAAGGATACAGTATTACAATGAAAGGTGAGATGGAATCCATTCAGGAAACAACAGGACAGATTGGCCTGATGTTATTGCTGGCAGTAGCATTTATGTATTTGATCATGGTAGCACAGTTCCAGTCACTGAAATCGCCATTTATCATTTTATTTACGATTCCAATGGCATTTACAGGAGGATTCTTAGGACTGCTGATCACTGGAAAAGACTTAAGTGCGATCGCAATGATCGGATTTGTTATGCTTGCAGGTATCATTGTAAATAATGGTATCGTGCTAGTAGATACGATCAATCAGTTAAGAGAATCGGGATACGAATTTGAAGAAGCAATCCTGACAGCAGGTACGATGCGTGTACGCCCGATCTTGATGACAGCCCTTACAACGATCCTTGGATTATCTACAATGGCGATTGGTTTAGGGCAAGGTGCCGAGATGATGCAGCCGATGGCGATCGTTACGATCGGTGGTTTGATTTATGGAACTTTACTAACATTATTAGTGGTTCCATGTATTTATGGACTCTTCAATAGAAGAAAAAAGAAAGCAGAGTAAATCTTACAAAACTATTAAATATGACCGCTTTCCTTTACTTTTAAAAAGAGAAAAGATATAATAGTACAAGAATCATGTCAGAATTGACATGATTCTTTGATATATGGAAGAACCATAAGAGAGAAAAGAAAGAGGATAGATCATTGGAAGGAGCAGACATATGAATCAGAAAAAGATTATGTTCTGAGATGGATTCCGAAGTATTCTATCATTCCGCTGATCACAGCGTTAGTACTGAATACGTTGGTTTACAGTGGAACAATGGTGCTTTGTAAAGGATTATATCATCATGATTTTACAACAGCATTTGACCGGATGGTACCGGTGATCCCAGAATTTACAAGTATTTATTTGATATGTTATGTGTTTTGGGTTGTGAACTACATTATGACTGCGAGAATCAGTAGAGAACATATGTATAGATTTTTGACAGCAGATTATCTGTCAAGGATCGTATGTGGGATTTTCTTTGTCTTTTTGCCAACAACGCTGGTAAGACCAGAGATCACAGGAATAGGATTTTGGGATCAGGCATTACGATTTGTGTATTCGATCGATCAATCGGCAAACTTATTTCCATCGATTCACTGTTTGGTAAGCTGGTTTTGTTATATTGGAATCAGGCATCAGAAGAAGATTCCAGTGTGGTATCAGAGATTTTCACTTGTTTTTGCAATTTTAGTCTGTATTTCCACGCAGGTAACCAAGCAGCATTATATCATAGATGTGTTTGCGGGATCATTTTAAGTGAAGTTTGTTATCTGATCGGAAGAAAGACCAATTTGTATCAAGGACTCTGGAAGGTGTTTGAGAAGATCAACCAACGAGTTGGTTTAGAGAGAAGATCTGTGAAAATACAAAGGAAAATTATCGGAGATCAAAGGGTAGGAAAGATGAAGAATAGAAAAAAGTCATCGGTAATACAGTCTTTTTCTTTGCATTATTTGGATTGACTGCATATGCCGTATTGAAAGGAAAGGAACTTTCTGAGCTGGCGGAAGTTCTAAAATCAGTAAAACCTGCATATTATATTGCGGGATTGGTTATGATCGTTGTGTTTGTGTGCTGCGAGTCGTATATTATTTATCGCATGCTACGGCTGCTTCATTACAATGATGTGCCGAAGAGAAATTGCGTCAAATATTCGTTTGTAGGTTTCTTTTTCAGTTGTATTACACCGTCTGCAACTGGCGGACAGCCAATGCAGCTTTACTACATGAACCGCGATAAAGTTGACATATCCGTGGGAACCGTCATTTTGATGATCGTTACCATTTTATATAAATTTGTTCTGGTATTTTTAGGAGCACTGATCTTTTTATTCCGTCATTTTCTTGTGGCAGAATATATTGGGAAGGCAGCATTCTTCTTTTACCTTGGAATGGCATTGAATGTGTTTTGTGTTGCGTTCATGCTGATTCTTGTATTTGAGCCAACGTTAGCATCCAAAATCGTGCTGTGGCTGTTTCAGAAATTAGAAAAGTTCCATATTTTAAAGAAAAAAGAAGAACGTCTTGAAAAACTTCAGAATTCTATGATCGAGTATCATAAAGCAGCAGCAATCATTCAAGGACATCGGATTTTTATTTTTCGGATGTTCGTTGTCACATTGATTCAGAGACTGATCCATTTTTCAATTACATATCTTGTATACAGAGCAATGGGACTTTCTGCATTAGGATTTATTGATGTAGTTGCTTTACAGAGTGTTATTTCAATTTCTGTGGATATGCTTCCGTTGCCAGGCGGAATGGGAATCAGTGAAGGCTTATTTTTAAATATCTTTAAGAAGATTTTTGTTGGCGGATTATTATATCCGGCAATGCTGTTAAGCCGAGGAATCAGTTATTATGCACTGGTATTGATCAGTGCAGTGATGACAGGAGTCGCACATGTTACGATAAAGCGTAAAGAATAGAGGGAAAAAGGTATGATAGGATTTTATAATGCATCTGTAATACTGACATATTTAGGAGTTGTCAGTGCAGTATTTGGAATGTCACAGGCATTCAATGGAAACTTTAAGATCGCAATTTTATGTTTGATGATCTCAGGATTAACAGATATGTATGATGGAACGATCGCAAAGATGATCAAGAGAAGCGAAGACGCCAAGAAGTTTGGAATCGAGATTGATTCTTTATGTGATCTTGTCTGTTTTGGAGTGTATCCGGTTGTGATCGGTTACTGCCTTGGAATGGACCAATGGTATGCAAGGATCATTTATATGTGTTATGTTTTAGGCGGAGTTATTCGTCTGGCATATTTTAATGTTACAGAAGAACAGCGTCAGGCACACAGCAGTTCCAGAAGAAAACATTATCAGGGACTGCCAATTACATCGGTTGCACTGATCATTCCGATCGTATATCAGCTTCGAAGATTCTTTCCAGAAGAATTTCCATACATATATGTTGCAATGTTAGCAGTGATCGCTTTCTTATTTGTATTTGATTTTAAAGTCTTTAAACCAGATAAGAAATGTATGCTTGCATTTGTAGTTATTGGAGCATTGATCGCAGTAAAGATGTTCTTACTGTAAGATGATAGGAGAATCGTAGATGAGATATGCCGATAGAGATGGAAATATTTACGAAGAAGAGAATGGGCAAGATCGTTTGCTTCATTGGATGTATACAACTATGGCAGGACGAGCCAGTCTAAAAATATTAATCAGACCTTGGGTATCCAAACTAGGGGGAGCTTTCTTAAGTTCTCCCATCTCCAAATGTCTGATCAAAGGATTTGTCAAGAATAATCATATTGATATGAGTGAATATGAGAAGAAAAATTATAAATCTTATAATGAATTCTTCTCAAGAAAGATCAAAGAAGGAGAACGTCCATTTCCGGAAGATAAAACAATCTTAGGAAGTCCTTGCGACTGTAAAGTAAGTGTGTATCCGATCGAAGAGAAGACATCTTTTGTTGTAAAGGATACAAGATATACGTTGGATTCATTGATCAGAAACCGTAAGATTGCAAGACATTTTCAGGGCGGTTATGCCGTGATCTTACGCCTGACAGTAGATGATTATCATAGATATTGCTATTTTGATGATGGAATTAAGAGTGAGAATCATAGGATTGATGGAGTTTATCATACCGTCAATCCGATCGCAAATGATCATGTGAAAATCTATAAAGAGAATACCAGAGAATATACATTGATGAAGACAAAACATTTTTGGAGATGCACTCCAGATGGAAGTTGGAGCATTGATGGTTGGAAAGATTGTTAATCACGATGGAGCCGGATCTATGAGGCGCGGGATTGAGAAAGGATATTTTCAGTTTGGAGGTTCAACGATCATTTTATTATTAGAAAAGGATAAGGTTGAGATCAGAGAAGAACTGTTAGAACGTACCAAGAACCAGTGTGAGACAAAGATCAGGCAGGGTGAGATGATCGGGAAAGCATTGGTATGACCTTAAAATAAATATTGACAGAGTGGTCATATATGGCTATACTGAGTTCATAAGTTGAAGGAGCAACGAATTTTCGTTGCTCCTTTTTTGCATTTTAGAAATGAAAATAAGATCAGAGAGGAGAGATAGTATATGTTAAGTAAGATCATATCTGATGTGGATGCTTTTGTATGGGGACCAGTGATGCTAGTGCTTCTCGTGGGAACAGGAATCCTTTTAACAATTCGATGCAATTTCCTAACCTGGAGAAACCTTCCTTGGGCGATTATAAAGACATTAAGTAAAGAATCCAGAACAAAAACAGAGGAGAGGGTGATGTATCACCATTTTCAGCATTGACAACAGCACTGGCGGCAACGATCGGAACTGGAAATATCGTAGGAGTAGCGACAGCAATGGTTTCAGGAGGTGCTGGAGCATTGGTGTGGATGTGGATTTCTGCATGTTTTGGATTATCATCTAAATTTTCAGAATGTATGTTGGCAATCAAATACAGAGAAGTCAATGAAAAGGGCGAGATGTCCGGTGGACCAATGTATACAATGAAAAAGGCACTCAAGAAAAAAAGCTTGGAGCCGTACTTGGATGGCTGTTTGCTTTATTTGCCGTGATCGCATCCTTTGGAATTGGAAATATGACACAGGGAAATTCAATTTCAACAGCAGTTCATGAGACATTTGGAGTATCGGTTAGTACTGTTGGAGCAGTGATCACTATTTTAGCCTTACTGATCATCATCGGTGGAATAAAAACGATATCAAAAGTATCTTCTGTCGTAGTTCCAGTGATGGCAATCTTTTATGTGATCGCAGGAGTCATCGTCATTCTTGGGAATATCAGTAATCTTCCAGCAGGACTTTCTATGATCTTTCATATGGCATTTAGTGTGAAAGCGGTTGGTGGGGCTCTTTGTGGAAATATCGTCGCATCTATGATGAATGCAGCACGTTACGGAGTTGCCAGAGGATGTTTTTCAAATGAAGCTGGAATGGGATCTGCAGCGATTACAGCGGCAGCAGCAACAACAGATCATCCGGTTCGGCAGGCATATATCAATATGACAGGAACTTTCTGGGATACGATCGTTGTCTGTACGATCACAGGTCTTGCGATCGCAAGCTCCGGAGTGCTCGGACAGATCGATCCGGCAACAGGAGAGATGTACATAGGTTCTGCATTAACGATTGCGGCATTTTCCACAGTTCTTGGAAAAAGTTGGAGGATATCTGGTAACGATCGGAATTGCACTTTTTGCATTTTCCACAATTCTTGGATGGGAGTATCATGGAGAAAAGGCGTTTGAGTATCTGATGGGAACTCATAAGTTCAACATGATCTACCGAATTATCTTTTCTCTGGTAGCTTATGTCGGGGCAACACAGACATTGGAGCTTGTATGGAACTTCTCAGATATTGCAAATGCATTGATGGCAATCCCAAATCTGATCTGTATGCTGTTATTAAGCGGTGAGATCGCAAAAGATATGAAAGAATTTCAGAAGACCATAGAAGAAGAGAAAGCGAGAAAATAGATATAAGATAACTTAGAAAAAGAGATCATCCAAGCAAAATCTCTTTTATTCAGAGTGAAAATAGATTATGATAAGATTAAGTACTTGATCAAAGAAAGTAATTGGAGGATGTAAAATGTCATATGAAATGAAGCTGGAACAAGGCTTGTCACAGCAATTAAATCAGTTTCAGGTACAATCATTAAAGATCTTATCGTTTGATAATTATGAACTTGAGAAGTTTTTTGCAGGATGAATATGCAGAGAATCCATTGATGGAACATAAGGAATCTGGAAAGGAATTCTTTACATTGCATGGAAATGCAGGCGGATATCAGGATATTGAGCAAAGTGATATTGAAGATAAGAAAATCGAAGATCCCGAAGCCTTCTTTATGGAACAGTTAAATGCAAAAGATTATACAAAGAAAGAGTGGAATGTTATGAAATACATGGCACAATGCCTAGAGGAATCCGGGCTTTTGCTTGTTTCCACAAAAGAGATCAGTCACAAGCTTGGAATTGAAGAAAAAGATTGTGAAAGGCTTTTAGATCATCTCAAGCAATTAGAACCAGCAGGTGTATTTGCAGAAAGTGTATCGGAATGTCTCCTTCTTCAGCTTGAAAGAGAAGGAATATTAGATGATGACCTGCGATATATCGTAGAAAATCACCTGGAAGATATCGCAATGGGACATTTATCGACTGTTTCAAGAGCACTTGATATTAAGACATCACAGGTAAGAAAGTATATTTTTAAAATTCAAGAATTAAATCCAAGACCGTTAAGTGGATATACAGGGGGAACCGATCAGTATATCGTCCCAGACATTTTAATGGAAAAAGATTGGGAGAAGAACTAAAGATTCGTTAAATGATGACTGGATCGGTGATTATTCAATCAATGATTATTATGTCAAAATGATGGAACAGGCAGAAGATTCTGAGCTAAAAGAATATTTCAGAAAGAAATATGAGAGATGTCGTTTTATCATTACAAGTATTGAACAAAGAAGAGAGACGATGCTTAAGATTTCAAATGCAATCCTAGATTGTCAGAGAGAATATTTTATGAACCATAAGCAGTTGAAACCAATGACTATGCAAAATATAGCAGATGATATTGAAATGCATGTATCAACGGTAAGTCGCGCAGTCAAAGGAAAGTATATTCAATATCCAGGTGGAACGATCGGAATGAGAGACATTTTTAATAATACACAGACATTTGGAGACCAAGATTCGACGACAGAAGAGATTAAGGAAGAAATCAGACGGCTTGTGAAAGAAGAAGATAAGAAAAAACCATTAAGTGACAGTAAGATCGTAAGTTTGTTAGAACAAAAGAATATGAAGATTTCAAGAAGAACCGTAGCAAAATATCGTGCACAGCTTGGAATTGCAGGAACGACACAGCGAAAAATTCATGAATAAATGTAAATGAGATTTAATAAAAATTTAACAATTGAAACACTTGATTAACAAACTACCCTCTGTTATAATTAATAACTGATGTATTATGTCAAAAGCAGAAGTTATCTGGAGGGTACTATGAGATTGAACAAGATGACTGGCAGAGTGATCGCAACGATGGGGATCGCAGCAATGATGATGACACAGACAGCAGGGGTTATGGCTGCAGAGCAGACAGAGAACAAGCAATTAAAAGTTGTTTATTATAATCAGGCAGATTATCCGGGAAAAGAAGATCGGCGGAAGTACGATTCAGGCAGCAGGATGCGGACCAACCGCAGTTGCTGTATGCTACAGTTCTTTAACTGGAAAGAAAGCTGATGTTCCAAAGATGTGCAAACAGGCATATAAACATGGATGGTATTACACAGGACAGGGATGTTCTCATAGCGTAGTTCCAGGATTATCCAAATTATACGGAATGGAGTGTAAAGGTCTCGGAATGAATAAAGATGCTGTAGAGAAAGCATTAAGAGCAGGACATCCAGTCGTGGCACTGATGGGGCCTGGAGATTTTACAAAGAATGGACATTTTGTTGTATTAACAAGAATGGTCGGCAAAGATAAAGTAAAGATTGCCGATGTAGGAAGCAGAGCCAGAACAGCTGAGACGTGGTCGCTTAAGAAAGTGATCCGACAAGGCAAAGAAGGTGCTAATGCAGGGGGACCATTCTGGGAGATCAGTGTAAAAGAAGAGAAGCAGGAAGAACCAGATTATAAACAAAAGATGTTAGATGGTCACAAAAACATAGATGCTGTGACAAATGCGATCGATAAGATTGCGGATTAGAATTAAAAATAAAAATGTAAAAATTATGGAAAATACATAAAAATTTATAGATTCGTCATAATGCACAAAAAAAGTTTGTGAAATTAGAATAAATGACGAAAATAGAAAAAACAATGGACAAATAAAAAGTTACCTGATATTATAATAGCAGTAAGTTTGTTATTACGTAATGGTAAGCAAGACTGTTTATGACATAGGAAGAGAAGTATGTCTTAAGCAGTCTTTTTTTATATCATAGGAAATTTCGATGGAATCCCTTATGATATGAAAAAGAGCTCCGGGCAGGATCGCACTGCGGCGGAAGGGTAATATGTCGCAGAAGCGACCCGCCGCAGGCGGAGAATCCTGTAAATCAGGATTCTTTCTTGTACATTTATAGAGATACAAAAAATGATGAAAAACTTAGATAAAATTAGAGGAGAGGATGAACGTGAAAATAATCAGAGTTCTGAATACAAATGCTGTTGTCAGTGTAGATTCACAAGGAATGGAATTGATCATGACAGGTCCGGGAATTGGATTTAAAAAAAGAAAAGGTGAAAATATTGATCAGTCTCTGGTAGATAAGACATATCATCTAGAGAATAAAGAAGAAAGCAAGAGACTACAGGAAGTAGTAAAAGAGATTTCGGAAGAATACCTTGGAATTGTGGATCGTGTAGTAAAAGAGGCAAAAAAAGAAAATTAGAAATAAGAGATTCCTTATATGTGACATTGACGGATCATATCAATTCAGCAGTCGCTCGTTATCGAGAAGGAATCGCATTAAAGAATATGATGAAAATCGATATTCGTAAGTTTTATCCAAAGGAATATCAGGTTGGTATGCATGCGATTGAATGGATTAAAGAACAGACAGGAGAGGATTTGGGAGATGATGAAGCTGCATTTATTGCAATGCATATCGTGTCTGCAGAATTAAATGCACAGAATATAACCGATGTGAATCAGATTACAGAGTTGATCAATACAGTCTTACAGATTGTAAGGATTCATTTTAAGATAGATTTAAATGAAGAATCTATTTCGTATGAGAGATTTTTTAACACATTTAAAAGTTTTTTGCGGCAAGAGTCTTTGACCATATGGAATATGAAGATACGATGCAAGAAATTTATAAAGTGATGGTAGAACAGAATGAAAATGCTTTTTCAGGAGTAAAAAAATTGCAGAATATATTAAAAAGCAATATAACTATAAATTAACAATTGATGAACAATTATATTTATTAATTCATATCAAACGAATTTTAGATGAACAAACAAAATAATCATAGGTTTGTTATTATTAAGTTAAGCAAGACCTGACAATAGATGGAATAACCCCGGGAATTATTTTATCTATTGTCAGGTCTTTGTTATATAAAGAAAAATGAAAATTTTTAAATCCAGAAAAAAAGGAGGAAAACAAAATGGATTATGAAAATACAGCAAAAAAGATCCTTCAAAGAGTTGGAGGAAAAGATAATGTCATCAATCTGGTACATTGTATGACAAGACTTCGTTTCACATTAAAAGATGAATCCATCGTTGATGATGAAGCAGTAAAGAAAACAAAAGGCGTTATGGGAATCATGAAAAAGGGCGGACAATATCAGATCATTATTGGAAATGATGTTGGAAACGTATTTAACGAATTAAATAAACTTGGGAATTTTTCTAATGAAGTAAAAGAAGTACCAGCAAAATCGAATGAAAAGAAAAATATCTTTACAATGCTGATGGATACGATTTCAGGTATCATGGCACCTGTTATTCCAGCAATCATTGGTGCAGCTATGATCAAAGTATTGCTTACATTACTTCCTATGATCGGTGTGTTAAGCACAAATGGGCAAACATATCAGTTATTAAGTGTTATAGGAGATGGTGCGTTTTTCTTCATGCCAGTACTGATTGCAATTTCAGCATCCAAAAAGTTTGGAACAAATATGTATTATGCAGCAAGTATTGCACTGATCATGTTACATCCAAACTTGATCACACTGATGAATACAGCACATGATGCAGGACAGACTGTGAAATTTTTGAAATATATTCCGGTAACTTATGCATCCTATTCTTATTCGGTTATCCCAATCATTTTGGCAGTATATTCTCTAAGATATGTAGAACGTTTTGTAGATAAAATCACGCCAGTTGTCACAAAGAACTTCTTAAAACCAATGTTAGTTGTTTTAATTGAAGCACCGATCGCATTGATCATTCTTGGACCTTTAGGAGCTATTTGCGGTAATGGATTATCAACAGTAGTTTATGCAATTCATGATAAATTAGGATTTATTGCCATTGGTCTTGTGGCTGGCGTTTATCCATTCGTTGTTATGGCAGGTATGCATCATGCATTTACACCGATTAAATTAGGGATGATCGCAACAACAGGATATGAGAACTTTATCTGTATCGGAGAATTATGTTCTAATATGGCACAGGGTGCAGCCTCCCTTGCAGTTGCACTTCGAAGCAAAAACAAAGACTTTAAACAGATCGCAGGATCTTCTGCGTTTTCAGCATTATTTGCTGGTATCACAGAACCTGCACTTTATGGTGTAACACTTCGTTTAAAACGACCAATGTTAGGAGCATGTATTGGTGGTGCTGTTGGTGGATTAGTCGGTGGATTTTTCCAAATGAAATGTTTTGGAATTGCAACACCAGCAATCGTAACAATTGTTCAGTATGTAGAAAAAGGAAAACCACAGACATTATTATTTGCAGCACTCACAATTTTGGTCACAGTAGTTGTTACATTTGTTGCAACACTGATTATTGGCTTTGAAGATATTGTAGATGAAGATGATGATTTAGATTTTGTAGAAGAATCTAATGCACAGTTATTAGATAATGAGATCAGCATTACAAGTCCAGTTGAAGGGAAAGTGATTCCTTTAACAGAAGTGAAAGATCCAACATTTTCGCAAGAAATCTTAGGAAAAGGAGCAGCGATCATTCCTGAAAAAGGAGTTGTCTATGCACCATTTGACGGAAAAGTAGATGCTGTTTTTGAAACAGGACATGCATTAGGATTAGTAAGTGAAGATGGAGTAGAACTTTTGGTACATGTAGGAATCGATACAGTAAATTTAAAAGGAAAATATTTTACTCCAAAGAAAAAATCTGGAGATACAATGAAAAAAGGGGATATCTTACTAGAATTTGATATTGACAAGATTAAAGCAGATGGATACGATGTAACAACACCGATCATTATTTCCAATACAGAACAATTTGCAAAAGTTAAAGCATGTGAAGATAAAGTAGTAACAAAGGAAAGTAAATTATTAAGTGTACAGTAGCAGAAAGGAAGCGTAACATTTATGGAAGAAATGAAAGTTACAAAATTTCCAGAAGGATTTTTGTGGGGAAGTGCTTCAGCTGCCTATCAGATTGAAGGCGGCTGGAGAGAAGATGGAAAAGGGATCACAAACTGGGATCAATTTGTAAGGATTCCAGGAAAAACATATAAAGCGACAACCGGAGATGTTGCAGTTGACCATTATCATCGCTACAAAGAAGATATCGCGTTGATGGCGGAAATGGGATTAAAAACTTATCGTTTTTCTGTTTCATGGGCAAGAATCTATCCGGAAGGAAGAGGAGAGGTCAATCCCAAAGGAATTGAGTTTTATGAAAATATTATTGATGAATGTTTAAAATATGGGATTGAACCAATGGTGACAATCTACCATTGGGATCTTCCTCAGGCATTAGTGGATCTCTATGGAGGATGGGAATCTGAGGAGATCATTGAGGATTATGTAAATTATGCTAAGACTTTATTTAAGGCATATGGAAGTAAGGTAAAATACTGGATTACATTTAATGAACAAAATATTTTTACATCACTTGGATGGCTGACAGCACAGCATCCTCCAGGAAAGTTTGACGATCAGAAAACATTTTATCAAGTGAACCATCACGTCTTTATGGCACATGCAAAGGCTGTTTTGGCATATCGCGAGATGGGTGGAACAGGAAAGATTGGTGCAAGCTTTGCTTATACACCATCTTATGCACTTGATTGTAAACCTGAAAATGTTATGTCAAAACATGATTATGATGAACTGAAGAATTTCTGGTGGATGGATGTTTATGCATATGGAAGATATCCCAAAGCAGCCATGAATTATTTAAGAAAAAAAGGATTTGCACCAGTTGTCACAAAAGACGATCAGAAAATTTTAAAGGCAGCAGCGGCAGAGATTGATTTTATGGGAGTTAATTATTATCAAAGTTGTGTATGCGAGTATAATCCGATGGATGGAGTAACACCATATGGTACAATGAATACAACAGGAGTGAAAGGTTCTGCGCAGGTACTTGGAGTTCCTGGAAATTTATAAAAAATCCAGGAAATCCATATTTGATGACAACAGACTGGGATTGGAGTATTGATCCAGTTGGGCTTCGCTATTGTTGTCGTGAGATCACAAGTCGTTATGATCTGCCAATCATCATTTCGGAAAATGGACTTGGAGCATTTGATAAGAAGACGGAAGATCATAAGATTCATGATGAATATCGAATTGATTATCTAAGAGAACATTTAAAAGAATTAGGAAAAGCCATCGAGGAAGGCTGTGAAGTGCTTGCATATTGTACATGGTCTTTTACCGATTTGTTAAGCTGGCTGAATGGATATCATAAACGATATGGATTTGTGTATGTAGATCGCGAAGAAGAAGAGGGCGCTACATTAGATCGATATAAGAAAGATAGTTTTTATTGGTATCAAGATGTGATCAAACAGGATGGAGAGAATCTGTTTAAAGAATAAATAATTAGAAATTTTGGATAAAGAAAAAAGAGCAGCAAAAACCAGACTATAAAAAGAAACATTCTTAAAAAACTGAATAACTTTGATATAAAAATGAAATCCTAGGATCTTTTCAGTGAAAAGACTCTGGGATTTTTTATATATTGTATACAAAAATAAAACACAAAAATCGTTAAAATAAGACAAAAATAACAGTATAAATTGCATCGAAAATCATGTAAATGTGCAGTTTTTATAATGAAAAACGAGAAAAATGAAAAAATTATGTAAAATACACAAAAAAGTTTTGCAAAATCTGAAATTTGTGGTACAATAAGTTCAATGACATATGAATGTGACATAATTAATTTTAGGAGGTATTGACATGGCAACAAAATGGGTCTACAAATTTAGTGAAGGAAATGCCGAGATGCGTAACCTTCTTGGAGGAAAAGGTGCAAACTTAGCAGAGATGACAGGACTTAATTTACCAATTCCTCAGGGATTCACAGTTACAACAGAAGCGTGCACAAACTATTATGACTGCGGTGGAAAGATCAGTGATGAAGTAGCATCACAGGTAATTGAAGCAATGAAAGACTTGGAAGAGATTCAGGGAAAGAAGTTCGGAGACCTTGAAGATCCTCTATTAGTATCAGTAAGATCAGGAGCAAGAGTATCCATGCCGGGTATGATGGATACGATCCTTAATTTAGGATTGAATGATGAAGCTGTCGAAGGATTTGCGAAGAAGACAGGCAATCCTCGTTTTGCATATGATTCTTATCGTCGTTTTATCCAGATGTTCTCAGACGTTGTAAAAGAAGTGGATAAAGCGAAATTCGAAGATGTCTTAGATGACATCAAAGCAGAGAAAGGTGTGAAGTTTGATACAGACTTAGATGCCAATGATCTGAAGGAAGTGATCAAGAGATACAAAGGTATCTATCGCAAAGCTTTGAATGAAGAATTCCCTCAGGATCCAAAGGACCAGTTATTTGAAGCAATCAAAGCGGTATTCCGCTCTTGGGACAACCCACGTGCTATCTATTATCGTCGAATGAACGACATTCCAGGAGACTGGGGAACAGCTGTTAACGTTCAGACAATGGTATTTGGTAACATGGGAGATACATCAGGAACAGGTGTGGCATTTACAAGAAACCCATCTACAGGTGAGAAACAGATCTACGGAGAATACCTGATCAATGCACAGGGTGAAGATGTAGTAGCTGGTGTTCGTACACCACAGCCAATTACTAAACTGGCAGAAGACTTACCAGATTGTTATAAACAGTTTATGGACATTGCTCATACACTGGAAGAACATTATCGTGATATGCAGGATATGGAATTTACAATTCAAGAAGGAAAACTGTACTTCTTACAGACAAGAAATGGTAAGAGAACAGCTCCAGCTGCACTCCGTATCGCCTGTGAATTAGTAGATGAAGGAAAAATCACAAAAGAAGAAGCAGTTTCAAGAATCGATGCGAAAGCATTAGATCAGTTACTGCATCCAAACTTTGACCAGGCAGCATTGAAAGCCGCTCTTCCAATCGGAGAAGCACTTCCAGCATCTCCAGGAGCTGCTGCTGGTAAAGTATATTTTGATGCTGAGATGGCGAAACTGCATCATGAAGCAGGACTGAAAGTTATCTTAGTTCGTTTAGAAACATCACCAGAAGATATCGAAGGAATGCATGCAGCAGAAGGTATCTTAACAGCTCGTGGTGGTATGACATCTCACGCAGCCGTTGTAGCACGTGGTATGGGAACAGCGTGTGTAGCAGGATGCGGAGATATCAAGTTTGCTGAAGATGGCAAATCTTTCACATTAGGTGGAAAGACAGTACAGGAAGGAGATTATATTTCCTTAGATGGATCCACAGGTAAGATTTATCTGGGTGAGATCCGTACAGTACCTGCAAGTATCAGTGGTAATTTCGATCGTATCATGACATGGGCCGATGAAATCCGTACATTACAGGTAAGAACAAATGCAGATACGCCTGCCGATGCATTGAATGCAGTGAAATTCGGAGCACAGGGTATTGGACTTTGCCGTACAGAGCATATGTTCTTTGATGCAGAGAGAATTCCAAAAGATTCGTCGTATGATCCTCTCTACAACAAAAGAAGCAAGAGAAATCGCATTAAATCAGTTAATTCCTTATCAGAAGAAAAGACTTTTAAAAGATTTATATGAGGTTATGGAAGGAAGACCGGTCACAATCCGTTTCTTAGATCCACCTCTTCATGAGTTCCTTCCAAATACAATGGAAGAGATCACAGCTCTTGCCAAAGATATGGGAGTTACAGTAGAAGAGATCAATATGAGACGTGCAGCTCTTCATGAATTTAACCCTATGATGGGACATCGTGGATGCCGTCTGGCAGTTACTTATCCAGAGATTGCCAAGATGCAGACAAGAGCCGTTATGGAAGCAGCGATCGAAGTAAAACAGGAAAAAGGATATGATATTGTTCCTGAGATCATGATTCCATTAGTAGGAGAGAAGAAAGAGTTAGCATATGTTAAAGAAGTTGTTGTACAGACAGCTGAGAAGTAAAAGCTTACTATGAATCTGACATTAAGTACAAAGTTGGTACAATGATTGAGATTCCTCGTGCAGCATTATTGGCAGACGAGATTGCCGAAGAAGCAGAATTCTTCTCTTTCGGAACAAATGACTTAACACAGATGACATTTGGATTCTCTCGTGATGATGCAGGTAAGTTCTTAGAGTCTTACTATGAGAACAAGATTTACGAATCTGATCCATTTGCTAAATTAGACCAGAAAGGTGTTGGACAGCTGATCGAGATGGCAGCTAAGAAAGGAAAAGCAACTCGTCCAGATATCCACTTAGGAATCTGTGGAGAACATGGTGGAGATCCATCATCTGTAGAATTCTGCTACAGAGCCGGATTAGACTATGTATCCTGCTCACCATTCCGTGTACCAATTGCAAGATTAGCAGCAGCTCAGGCAGTATTGAAAGACAAATAAGTCGATCATTATTCATATAATCTATAACAATTCATTCTAACGAAAAGAGATTCATCAATTATGATGAATCTCTTTTTGGATATATGTGCAAGAACAAACATAATTTATACTTTTGATACTTACATCATGTTATAATATCACTATATATTAAAAGGGAGATTGATTTATGATCGATACATTATTATTTGATTTAGACAATACATTACTGGATTTTGATAAAGCAGAAGCCAATGCAATTACAAGGGCATTAGGTGATGTAGGAATTTCTGCGACGAATGAGATGCGTGATTGCTATCATAAGATTAATCTTGCTCAATGGAAATTGTTGGAACAAGGGAAAATGACAAGAGAAGAAGTAAAAATGCGCAGATTTAAGCTTTTATTTCAAGAATTTGATATAAAAGTATCACCACAGGAAGTGGCAAAACATTATCAGGACTATTTAGGACAGGGATACTATTTTATCGAAGGAGCCGAAGAAGTTTTACAGGAATTATCAAAGAGATTTCGTATCTATCTTGTAACGAATGGAACATTGTCTGTACAAAGAGGAAGATTAAAAAGTTCAGGAATTGAGAAGTATCTGCAAGGTGTTTTTATTTCAGAGGAAATTGGATATAACAAACCAAGCATTGAATATTTTGAGAAATGTTTTTCTAAGATTCCAGATTTTAAGAATGAGAACACAGCGATCATTGGAGACAGCTTGAGTTCTGATATTCAAGGCGGGATTAATGCAGGGATCAAGACAATCTGGTTTCACAGAGGACAAGATCTGACAGAAGATCCACAACCAAAACCCGATTATGAAATCAATAGTTTAAAATTTTTATTAGAGATGTTAAAATAAAGACAGTAAAATTATTTATCTAAATTAAAATAAGGATTTTAGAACAATGAAGAAATTAAAAATAGCAGGAATCGTTCTGGTTTTGTTTATTTTGTATGTGATCATTGGAATGCTTGTACCATTTGTACATATGAAATCGGTAAGCAAAACAAATAAGTCAAAGATTCATACGGAAACATTTTATTCAACATCAAACGAAAATGGATCAGACCGAGCAAAGATCGTCAGTGATAATCAGGAAGCACTTGATCTGCGGTTGGATATGATACGAAAAGCAAAGAAAGAGATCATTCTATCAACCTTTGATATCCGTGAAGGAAGCAGCAGTGATGATATTTTTTCAGAATTACTCAAAGCATCCAGACGAGGCGTCAAGATAAAGATTCTGGTTGATGGGCTTTATGGAACGATCCATATGACAGGAAAGGATATTTTTGCAGCAGTTGGAAGTGAGCCAAATGTTGAAATTCGTTTTATAACACGCCAAATCTTTTGAAACCATGGACGATCAATGGATGTCTGCATGACAAATATATTGTGTCAGATCATAAGTATCTCTTAATGGGTGGTAGAAATATGTTTGATTATTTCCTTGGAACACACAAAGGAAAAAGCAAAGGTATAGACAGGGAGATTCTGATCGTCAATCAAGGATCAAAAGATCAAGGTGCAGTCGGACAGATCAGAAGATATTTTCAAAAAGTCTGGAACTTAGAAGTCTGCAAAACAAAATTTAGTACATGCTCAAAGAATAAAAAAGAGAAGGAAGTCAAGCGCCTTTTATCCCATGCAGAGAAAGTGAAAGTTCCAGATTATGATTATCAAAAGATTACAGTTCCAACGAAGAAAACAACACTGGTAACCAATCCGACAACAATTTATGGAAAAGAACCAGTTGTATTTGAAACGCTGAAGCAGTTGATGTTACAGGCAAAAAGCAAAGTTATCATTCATACACCATATGCAGTGTTTTCTAAAGAAATGTACGAAGGGATCGCGCAGGTGAAACAACAGGTTCCGAACACAACAATGATCTTGAATTCAATCGCATCAGGAGATAATATTTGTGCATCAGCAGATTATCAAAAGACCGATCAAAGATTTTAGGTACAGGAGTGTCACTGTATGAATATATGGGCAGACATTCCACACACGGAAAATCTCTGATCATTGATGATGATATAGCAGTGGTTGGTTCTTACAACTTTGATTGCAGAAGTACCTATGTAGACACAGAAACGATGCTTGTTGTACAAGGAAAAGAGATCACAAAACAGCTGGAAGAAGATTTTAGCAGATTAAAAAGCGGATCTTTGAAAGTGAATCAAGATGGAAGTTATCAAAATGATAAGGATGTAGCAGAACGCACGATGGATAGCAAAAAGCAGGGTATGATCAAGATTTTGTCTTATATCATACAGGCATTTCGTATTTAGCGTAAACTCTCATCATAATATAGAAGGAAAAGAAAGACATGAAAGATATTAAAATCATATTTTTTGACATTGATGGTACATTGATCGCTATGGATCAAGATACGATTTCAGAAAAAACATTAGAAGCATTAAAGCGACTACAGGAAAAAGGAGTCAAACTTTGTTTGGCAACAGGAAGAGGACCGATGCTTGTCCCACATTTTGAAGGAGTTGAGTTTGATGCATTTCTTACATACAATGGGTCTTATTGCTATGATCACAGTGGAACACTCTATAGCAATTGTATTCCATTAAAAGATATTGAAAGGATCATTAAAAATGCAGACAAAATGGGAAAGCCAGTTGCATTAGCAACAAAAGACCGTATGGCTGCAAATGGAAAAGATCAGGACTTGATCGATTACTATGCATTTGGGAATGCCGAAGTTGATGTAGCAGAAGATTTCGAAGATATAAAAAAAGAAAAAGTTTATCAAGTGTTGATGGGTGCAAGAGTAGAAGAGTATCAAGAGATCTTAAAAGGTGTCCAGGGAGCTGAGATTACGGCATGGTGGGATCGAGCAGTTGACATCATACCGGTCAATGCAGGAAAAGGAGCAGGGATTGAGAAAATGTTAAAATATTATGGCATAGATAAATCTCAGGCTATGGCATTTGGGGATGGCAATAACGATATCGAAATGTTAAAAGCAGTTGGCAATGGAATTGCAATGGCAAATGCATCCGATGATCTGAAAGCAGTGGCAGATGAAATCTGTGGAGATGTTTCGGAGGATGGAATTTATCATTATTGTTTGGAGAAGAGACTGATTTGAGCAGCAGATGAGGGCGATGAATTCTGTCCTCGTTGTGATGCAAATCTTACATTGCAGAAAAGATACTGAATATGGAAAAGCGTACGATGAAACCATTATATGCAAAAGACAAGCGGGATGCATGCATCATCGTAGCAGTGAACCACAGAAAATATGATCTGGGCGATATTGATGAAATACTGGAAAATCAAGGGTTGACGAAATTATCAAAAGGAATTGAATAACGGATTATTACATCCTCACCATTATGGTGGGGATTCTTTTATTCAGAAGTGTACAATTGTAACCAAACAAAAGAAGGAGAAATGAATATGAAGAAGAAAATATTGTTAGGATTAGTGCTCATTTTATGTTGTTTTACCGGATGCAGCAGCAATAGTAGTAAAAATAGAGACGACAATAATCCGCCAGAAATCAAAATGTCAGATATTGATTGGAGTGTGAAAAGTAGAATCATTGATGATGAACGCAAGCTGACTTTTTCTTATAAAAATAATACTGATTATACTATAGCATATATTGAACTGACATTTACAAGGAAAGATATGGTGCTAGATGATTCAAACAGTGATATCAATATATATCAATGGTCATCAAATGATATGGCGAAAAAAACTGCAAAACCAAATTTCGATTGTGTTGTGGTTAATAGCGATGATAATGCTTATTTTTCGTTTAATGGATATGGGGTTAGTCGTAGACAATTTGAAGCATATGTAGAAAAAGTAAAAACAAAATTTTCAGATATTGAAACTGACGACAGTGACATAAAATATTTTGAAGCAAAAAATAATAATGGTGATGAAATAGAATTATCATACTATACGGAAATTCAGGTTAGAGTTACAAAGAAATTAGCGGATATTCAATAAATACATAGGAAAATATTTTACAAAAAAATTTCACAAGAGTATAATTAAAGAAATTTAAATTTACGGAGGAAGACCATGAGCAAACTTACAGATTTTATAAAGTTAATGACTGGTCATTTTGACAACAAAGAACAATTTGACAAAATGCAGGCAGAAGGAAAAACATATCCATATGCAAAACACATCAATACAGCATGTAACGATAAAATCAAAAATCTCCCAGAAAACTTCAATGGTACATTTGTTGTAGAAGAAAGTTACTATAAAACAGATGGAAAAAGCCACACATCACCGCATCTTTTTCTTATTTCAGAAAATAATGAAGGAATTGTACTTTCTTCCTACGATATTCCGAATGGAGAAGATAAGAATACATTTTCTTATGATTCTATGAAAGCAGTAGATTACAGTGAACTGAACGAATCAAAAAAATTCACACCAGCACTTTATCGCGAGAAGGATGGTGTCTGGGAAGGCGGCAGTACAAGCCAGTTTTCACCAGTTATGATATTTAAATTATGGGAAAGATTTTCAGAGGATAGTCTGGAGGTATCAGAGATCATAGAAGTAAATGGAAGAAGAACATTTGGATATGATGATCCAATCGTGTATAAACGGAAGATTTTTGTTTGATTGTATCTCACTACACATCATGTTATAATGTTTTGTAAATTATAGCATAAAAGAAAGATTTCCATGGGCGAGCATAGTGGAGGTGTATATGGCAGACACTTTGAAATTACCAGTAGGTGTTGATAGTTTCGAAAAAATCAGAAGAAACAGATTTTATTATATAGACAAGACAAAGCTGATAGAACAACTTGTAGAAATGGGTGGAGAGGTAACACTGTTTACGCGTCCTCGTCGTTTTGGAAAGACATTAAATATGAGTATGTTGCGTTCCTTTTTTGAGATAGGTGCGGATGCTTTATTGTTTGAAGGGTTGTATATTGCTAAAAACAAATCCCTTTGTGAAGCGTTATTATCAACAAATGATTTCTATGATCCGAGGGATTTTGGTTTTACAGATCATGAGGTAAAGAAAATACTGGATGATTATGGATTGACATCACATTTAAAAGAAATAAAGGAATGGTATGATGGATATCATTTTGGTAATGCTGATATATATTGCCCATGGGATGTCATAAATTATATAGATCAGCTTAAGTATGATCAGTCAATGGATCCACAGGATATCTGACACACAAAGGCCGTACAGAAAGTGGAAAATACCATCTGGTAATTCCAAACTGAGAGATCAGGAATCTTTTTGTAAAGAAGATCAGAGAGTGGTTTTCCGGATGTCTCAAGAAAAGATGGAAAGACACTGGAGGAATTTTGCAGTGCATTTATCAAAAAGGATTCCAAAAAGATAGAATAGATTTTTGGAGATTATCTCTGGAACACGATCAGTATAAGGGATACAGCAGTTGCCAAAGAAAATTTCATCAAGTACGGGATTGCATGTTATAAGAAATTTTCTAAAGTAGTGATAGGGGAATAAAAGTTTATGTCTGATACGACAAAAAGAAAAAACCAAATATGATCCGTATCGGCATCGGTATTCTGACGGTACTTTTAGTGGTCTTTATCGTCATCCTGATGCAGTTGGTCTCGAACATTCAGGGAACAGCCCGCGTTGTAAATTATGCGGGGTTAATAAGGGTTAATAAGGGGAGAAACACAAAGGATCATTAAGTTAGAGAATTCCGGACAGCGAGAAGATGAGCTGATCAAGGAAGTGCAGTCCTTTATCGAAGGGCTGCGTCATGGCAATGACCAATTAAAACTCGTACGGTTAAAGGATGATGATTTTCAGGATAAGATGAAGGAACTGGATGAATATTTTATTTCCTTACACAAAGAAATTTATCGTGTGCGGACAGTCGGCTATGAGCATACAGATATCATTTCAAAGAGCGAGAGATTCTTTAAGATCTGTGATGAGGCAACAGGTCTTGCGGAAGTATATGCACAGAGAAAAGCAACGTCATTAGCAACTCTTGAGAAATTCATCACAGCAGATATCGTTGTATTGATGCTGCTGATCGGATATGAGTTTATTAAAGCGGTCCGTTTTGCGGCGATGAACCGTATATTGCGGCATAAAGCTTATTTAGATAATGCAACAGGACTTCCGAATAAGAATAAATGTGAAGAGATATTAGGTGAACTGAATCCACCAGAGGATATTATCGTATGCAGTTTTGACCTTAATAATCTCCGTCGGATCAACGATAGTATGGGGCATGATGCAGGAGATGCGTATATTTATCGGTTTGCTGTTTGTCTGCGATCTTCCATACCATCGGAACATTTTGTCGGAAGACTTGGGGGAGACGAATTTATCGCAGTGCTGCAGGGGCTTGATAAACAAGCGGTGAGAAAGCTATTTGAAGATCTTCGCAAAGATATAGCAGCAGAATCCAAAGAACATCGAGAGATTCCGTTAAGTTATGCAGCGGGTTTTGCTATGGCAAGTGATTATCCTGGCAAAACAATGAGAGAATTATTCAATGATGCAGATAAAAATATGTACATCAATAAAAACCATGTGAAACGGGAAGAAGCACTTGAAGAGAAGCGGTTGAATTATCAATTATTAAAACTGCTGAATCAACATGGAAAGAACTTTTTAGACTGTTTATATTGTGATGCTAAGCTGGATACATATCGTGTGATCCGTTCCAGTGAAAACTTTTTCTTAGCTTTAGATGGTGCGTATTCCAGTGCAGTAGAGCAGATCGTACAGGAAAAGATTGGGAAAGATGAGCAGAAGAACATTTGGGAAAGGCTTCAGATTACAAGACTTCAAGAGAAGATGAAGGAGAAACAGGATGTACAGGAATATCAATATGATATGCAGGAAGAAGGATTCTATAAGCGTATGACATTGATCCCAGTTGACTGGGATGAAGATAAGAAATTACATCATTTTCTTCTGGCATTTGAAATCATCCGAAAAGGAGCTGACAATCAGACAGGGGCCAGAGAACAGTTACAGATTTATTATGAACAGCTAAAACAATCAATCATTGAAAATGACAGTTATGTCGATGCACTTTTGGAATTATCCGATGTGATCTATACGGTCAATCTAAAGACAGATATTCTGGAGAGAAATATTATTCTAAAGGGAAAAGAGCAAAAGAACAAAGAGATGTTTCTTGATTATCCATTACCATGTAATTATCAGGATTACTGCGCAGAATATGAGAAAAAAAGTCACGAAGGAGACAAAAGCAGAGTATAATATGACAAATGATACGAAAAAACTGCTGGAGAGATACAACAATGGTGACACAAATATTTCTGTGGAATATTGTTTTCATGAAGATGATGGAAGTATTCGCTGGGTACAAAAAACAATTCTTATGACACAGATCGTGGTATACGATGAAGAGACAATGAGCGAGATTCCGACAGTTTATGCGATCATGCTCTTACAGGATACATCGCAAAGACATAAACAAGAAGAATTAGAACACGCACGTTTACAGGCAGCATTTGACGAAATGCGTACAGCAAGTCAGGCGAAGACCGATTTCTTAAGCCGTATGAGCCATGATATCAGAACACCATTAAATGGAATCATTGGACTTCTAAATATCAATGAAAAACATTTCGATGATCAGAAACTGGTATTAGAGAATCATAAGAAAATGGAAATTGCTGCCAAACATCTGCTTTCTCTGATCAACGATGTATTGCAGATGAGTAAGATCGAGGAAGGTCAGATCACACTGGCACACCAAGAGATTACTGTGAAGAAACTGATGCGGGAAGTTGAGACGATGATCAGAGAGCGGGTTCTAGAGGCAGGAATCCGATGGAACTATGAAGAAGATAACATAGATGACAGATATTCATATGTATATGCAAGCCCATTGCATCTTCGTCAGATCTTATTGAATATTTATGGAAACTGTATTAAATATAATCATCCGGGTGGAACTATTTCTACAAAGATGGAACAAATGGATGTTCATGATAAGATCTGTACGTATCGTTGGACGATCAAAGACACGGGAATTGGTATCAGTAAAGATTATATCGATCATATTTTTGAGCCATTTTCACAGGAAAAGACGGATGCCCGAAGTGTATATCAGGGGACTGGGCTTGGAATGTCGATCGTTAAGGGACTGGTAGAACAGATGCATGGAGAAATCAAAGTGACAAGCGAGAAAGGAATGGGGATCTACCTTTGTGATCACGATTCCATTTGAAATCGCACAGAAGAAAGAACAGCCAGTGGCTGAGAAGATAGTGGAGCAAGCAGATATTCGTGGTTTAAACTTATTAGTTGCCGAGGATAATCAATTGAATGCAGAAATCATACAGACACTTCTGACGGATGATGGAGCCAATGTCACTGTTGTGGAAGATGGGCAACGGGCAGTGGATCAATTTAAGAATGCTCCACAAGGAACATTTGATGCGATATTAATGGATATTATGATGCCGGTTATGGATGGATTGACAGCGACCAAGGAGATTCGATCCATCAAACGAGACGATGTAGCACAGATACCGATCATCGCTATGACAGCAAATGCATTTGAAGAAGATGCAAAGAAATGTTTTGCAGCAGGGATGAATGCACACTTAGCGAAACCATTTCAGATTGATAAGGTTGAAAAAACATTAGTACAATGTATTCATAAGAGTATATAATAAACAATATAGTAAAAATCTTTTTGCATGAATTGATATAATGGAATTGGGTGATAATATTGTCATTCTAAAAAATGTAAAAGGAGACCCAATAATGAGTAAAGGAATAAACAGCAGAAAAGTAGCAGTGATCGGAACAGGATTTGTAGGTTCATCTTCTGCATTTGCATTAATGGAAAGTGGATTATTTACTGAAATGGTGTTGATCGATGCTGATAAGAATCGTGCAGAAGGAGAGGCATTAGATATTGCCCATGGACTCCCATTTGCCAGACCAATGAAGATCACAGCAGGCGATTATGATGATATCGTGGATGCAGCGATCATTGTTGTGACAGCGGGTGCAGGACAGAAACCAGGAGAGACAAGACTTGATCTTGTCAAGAAAAATGTAGCAATCTTTCAATCGATCATTCCAGAGATCGCACAGAGAAAATGTGAAGGGATTCTTTTGATCGTAGCCAATCCAGTAGATATTTTGACACAAGTTGCAGTAAAACTATCAGGATTTCCTGAAAACAGAGTCTTTGGTTCTGGTACAACCCTAGATTCTGCCAGATTAAAATATCTGCTTGGAGAACATTTACAGGTAGATGCAAGATCTGTTCATGCATGGATCATCGGAGAACATGGAGATTCTGAAATCGTAGCATGGTCAAGTGCCAATGTATCAGGCGTACCAATTTCAGAATTTTGCGAGATGAGAGGTTACACAGAACACGACGAGCATATGGAAGAGATTGCACAGGGAGTCAAAAACAGTGCATATAAGATTATTGAAAAGAAAAAAGCAACATATTATGGAGTTGCAATGGCTGTCAGAAGAATCTGCGAAGCAATCATCCGAGATGAAAAATCTGTATTACCAGTATCTTCTATCCAACATGATACCTATGGAATTGAAGGTGTTACATTAAGTATGCCAGCGATCGTAGGAAAAAATGGTATTGAGAAACAACTGGCGATCAAGCTGAATGAAAAAGAACAGGAAGCATTGAAGAAATCAGCAGAAGCCTTGAAAGAAGTGTTAGAAAATCTGGATATTTAAAAATTTATTTTTGGCCAGGAGGATTCGTATGTGGTTTATGATCAGGAAATTACAGAAAACAGATATAAATAGAGTTGCAGATATATGGTTAGATACAAATTTAAAAGCACATGATTTTATTTCTGCCAAGTATTGGAAGAACAATTTTCAATTAGTAAAAGAATATGTAATGATATGGTCGCAAAAAATAAATTCACAGGAGAGAAAAGTAATTGGAAGGAAATTTAACAAAAGGACCAATTTTAAAAACACTAACGAAACTTGCGGTGCCAATCATGGCATCGTCATTTTTAGGAACATTATACAATATTACAGATATGGCATGGATCGGACTTCTTGGATCAAAAGCAGTTGCCGGAGTTGGTGTCGGAGGCATGTTTACGTGGTTTTCACAAGGATTAGCTTCGATGTCGAGAATGGGAGGACAGGTACAGGTAGCACAATGCATTGGACGAGGAGACAAAGAAGAAGCCCATAAGTATGCACAGACAGCAGTTCAGCTGGCAACGCTTATGGGACTTTTATTTGCAGCAGTGATGTTACTGTTTTTGCATCCGCTGGTAGGATTCTTTCAGCTACAAGATCCAGAGGCATTGCAGGCAGCATTATCTTACACAAAAATAGCCTGTGGATTGATCGTGTTTTCATTTTTGACACTCACTTTAACTGGAATCTATACAGCACAAGGAGATTCAAAGACGCCATTTATAGCTAATTTTATAGGACTTGTAACGAATATGATCTTGGATCCATTACTGATCCTGGGGCTTGGACCAGTAAACAAGTTTGGGTGAATGGAGCTGCGATTGCAACAGTAAGTGCACAGGCAATTGTTATGACTATTCTGATCCTTGGAATTATCCGACAGAAAAACAAATGTATTAAAAGGAATCAAGTTATTTACAAAAATTCCATTTAAATATCTAAGTGGAATCTGCAAGATTGGTATTCCGACAGCGATTCAGGGAATGGTTTACTGTGGAATTTCCATGGTATTAACTCGTATGGTTTCAGGGTTTTGGAGCAGAAGCAGTTGCAGTCCAGAGAGTCGGAGGGCAGATTGAATCTGTTTCATGGAATACAGCCGATGGATTTGGGACAGCTCTAAATGCATTTATCGGGCAAAATTATGGAGCAGGAAAGATGGATCGTGTCAGAAAAGGATACAAAGCCTCTTTGTGCAGCGTTGGAATATGGGGAATCTTTATTACGATCATGTTTGTTTTTCAACCAAAGGCAATCGCAGAGATTTTCTTCCATGAACCAAAGGCAATTATGATCGCGATCGGATATTTGACGATCATTGGGGTGAGTGAAGCGTTTATGGCTGTAGAACTGATGACAGTAGGGGCATTATCAGGATTAGGAAAAACACATTTATGCAGTGTGATCAGTATTCTATTTACCAGTGCAAGAATTCCGCTTGCAATCATTTTGGGTGGAGCATTGCTTGGACTGGAAGGTATCTGGTGGGCATTTTCTGTAACATCAATTGTAAAAGGAATTATCTTTGTATGTACATTTTGCTGGATCACGAGAGGCAAAGGTACGGTAAAAATGATGAAACTCAATAAGGAATAATAGAATTATTGCCGATAATATAGTTTGATCATGTTTAAGGGATGTCTAAAATATATATGTAGACTGGAAAGGATGTAGCGATGAAAATATATATAGACTTCGATGACGTTATCTGTGAAACAGCGAAGTATTTCACCAAAATTGCAAAAGAATTATTTAATATTGATGTGCCATATAGGGAAGTACAGTTCTTTAATCTTCAGAAATCATTTGATCTAAGTGGAGAACAGTATGATGAATTGATGAAGGCAGGGCATATTCCAGAAAATTTACTAGATTATGAAGAAACACCGGGAGCTTCAGAAGTGATCAACAAGTGGGTTGATGAAGGACATGAGGTTTTTGTTGTCACAGGAAGACCATTTGATTCTTATGAACCATCTAGAAGATGGTTGGATGAACATCACTTAAATAGGCTTCCTATTTATTTTGTTGATAAATATGGACGAGAAATGTTCAAACAGGATCATACCTATAATCTGACATTAGAAGAACTTTATTGCATGCATTTTGATTTTGCAATCGAAGATTCACCAGCTGCGTTTGAGCATGTGCAGCATTTTAAAGATTGTAAAGTAGCTGTATATGATCGTCCGTGGAACAAGCAGGTGGAATTTCCAGATGAAAGCTTTGTGAGATGCCTGGATTGGAAGGAAATAGATAGATTATGGCAACAGCAGGTTGCTTTTCAGATTGCAGATTTATCGATATGATAAAGATGACGGAGGAGACCGGTGTTTTGGTATTCTGGCAGATATGGATTTTATCATCATATGTACATATGAAAAAGATGGTGAAAATCCAGAACTTCTGATTTATAAAAAGAGATAATATAAACAAAAAGAAAAGTATTGACAAATAAACGATCGTTTACTGTTATTAAGATGTAAACGGTCGTTTATTTATTTTGGAGGAAATGTGCATGGGTAATAGGAAAGAAGAAATATTAATTGTGGCACTGCATCTGTTCGCCAGAGATGGTTATGAGGCTGTCTCAGTCAGCCAGATAGCAGGAGAGCTTGATATGACAAAAGGCGCGTTGTATCGTCATTATAAAAGCAAAAGAGATATTTTTGACAGTATTGTAAAGCGAATGGAACAGCAGGACAGCGAACAGGCCAGAGAGAATGAAGTGCCGGAAGAGAGTATTGAAAAAGACACCGGAAGAATACCAGAACATATCATTTGATGATTTTGTGGAATACAGTAAGTCTATGTTTGAATACTGGACAGAGGATGATTTTGCATCATCGTTTCGGAAGATGCTGACAATAGAACAGTTTCGTAGTGAAGGAATGCAGAAATTATATCAGCAATATCTGGGTATCTGGACCGGCAGGATACGTGAAGGATCTGTTCAAAAATATGAAAATAAAAGATCCAGAGGAGAATGCAGTTTAAATTTTATGCAAATATGGTTTTTTCTATTATAACGTGTATGATGGTGCAGCAGATAAGGCGAAAGCAAAATGTCAGTTTGAACAGATGCTAGATAAAATAGTAGAAGAAATGAAACAGTAATATAAGAGCCAGACGCTTAAGACGCAGAGCCGTTAATTCTGATACTGAAAAATTAGGATTATCGGTTTTATTTTTAAGAAAGGACATAAAAGAAATGGAAAAAAGTAATATTGAGATTCGTTTAGAGAAAAAGGAAGAACATCAGAAAGTAGAAAATCTGGTAAGAGAAAGTTTTTGGAATGTATATTGTCCAGGATGCCTTGAGCATTATGTATTGCATCAGCTCCGAAATGATCCGGCATTTGTTCCAGAACTGGATCAGAGCAATGGTAAGTGCAGCTATGAAACAGATAAGAATCTTTTGGACGATTATCTGAAGTGGTTTTGTGAGGAAAATGCCATATGATAAAGAAAAGAATTTATCGAGTTATTGCGGTAAGTGACCTTAGTGCATCGAATGCACCATCGCATCAGTTATGGAATCAGCTAAGCAGTCTGTACAATGTATGTACTCTGGTGTGTGCAATGATGGTATGTATAGGCATTCAGGGTAGAAAAACAGACTCCTGCAGGTAGGCATTAAGATGCATATTTTTTCGACAGTGATAGTTGTTTTATTGTCCATAGTATCTCTGGTTTTGATTATTATTGCCGGAGCAAAGGATAAAAGCTCTCGTTCTTATGGCATTTTTGCAGCAATCGCTCTTGGTATGAATTGCTTGCGTCAGCAGGCGGAGATATGTCTGGATATCCCTAGAGTGATTCACCGGTAGAAACTATTGAAGCAATTATTGATGTTGTGCAGCTTCCGGAAAATGAAGAAAATATAGTGGAAGACCAACCAACAGAAGCGGTTGACTCGGATGCAGATGACAATGAAAACCAAGAGGATTTTTCAGAAGAAATTGAAGACGAGGATACTGAATCCAGTTTAGAAAATGAAGATTATCCCGGAGAGGATGTAGTTGAAATTATAAATCTGCGGGGAGAAACAACTACTGTTTATAAGTTAGTGGATGGCCGTTACATGGATTGTACTAATACTGTCTATATTTATGATGGAAAAGACACATGGACAGATACAAATGGTGTGGAGTGGAACCAGGAAGTGATATAGTTTTGTCAGTTTTGTCAGAGTTTTGTCAGAATCAAAAAACAGGTTGCTGAATAGGCATAATCTATATTATAATATATTTATAGCTAAGCTCACTTGGAGGTGATAACATGCCATTATTGAAAGAAGAAGCTTATACTATAGATGATATATATGCTTTACCAGATGGAGAAAGAGCAGAACTGATTGATGGTCGTATGTATATGATGGCACCACCAAGCCGAAAGCATCAGCGTATCTCAACAAGACTTGTCAGTATTATTGATCGTTATATTGAAGAACATAAAGGAAAATGCGAGGTCTATGCTGCACCATTTGCTGTTTACCTGGATGAAAGAAGTAATACCTATGTAGAGCCAGATATTTCTGTAATTTGTGATCCAGATAAGCTTGATGATAGAGGATGTAAGGGCGCACCTGATTGGATTATTGAGATTGTGTCACCTGCAAGTAAGAAAATGGACTACCTGTTGAAGCTTCTGAAATATCGTTTCGCAGGTGTTAAGGAATATTGGATTGTTGATCCTGAGAAGAATCGTGTTATAGTATATAATTTTACCGGTGATGAAAGTGTTAATGATTATACCTTACAGGATTTTGTTAAAGTGGGAATCTATGAAGATTTTGTGATTGATTTCGGAAGTATGGAATTATGAGTGATAATATGACAAAACGTGCAAAAGAATATATGAATGCAGATTTCGTATACGAGGATTATAAAAAATCTGGCAGAAGCACAGAAAATAGCAGACGTAGAAGATGTGACAGCAATTTCGGAACGATTAATTAAACAGAATATGGAAGCATATAAGGAGCTTGCTAAATGATAATTTTGAATAAAGAACATAGGGAGATTTATTCAAGAGAAGTTACCAGAGAAAATACCAAAACAGTGAGACTATATCTGCAATTAATGAAGTACAACAGATGAAACAGAATCCTTCTTTAGGAAAATCGTATACAGATATAGACAAAATGATGATAGACTTGACAATATAAAAAGCTTTATTTTCATCGAAGGGAGCATATAGAATGGATTGGAATTTAAAGATTACAGATATGGCAGGTGCTACACCAGAACATTCATCAGTTATTGTCAATTTTGTGGCTGCGGTCAGATATCAGTTAAAAAACAGCACTTGTTATGTTTATTCCGATAATGTACAGTACCGTTTTAAAGATGCTGAGGGAAATAATAAGATAGTCATTCCTGATGCCTCTATAAACTGTCGCACTAAATCCAGGAGAGGGAATACATTTACAGATGCCCCACGCTTTGTTATGGAAGTTTTATCTCCATCAACCGAAAAATATGATCGTACAGAAAAGATGGAATTATATGCGCAACAGGAGATAGAGGAATATTGGATTGTTGATTGGCGTACAAAACAATAGAGATTTATGAACTGGACTATGATGAGAATGATATTCCCAAATATTATCTCTGGAAAACTATTAGCGAAGAAAACAAGGATGAATTAAGATTGGTTCATTTTCCCAATATTAAGATAACCTTTGAAGATCTGTTTGATGAGATTGACTACTAAGATATAGTATGGAATTGTAGGAGGTGAGTGAATATGCCATTACTTGAAGAGGAATATAGAAAAGAAGAGAAGATCAATGGTGTGATTTATGATATGTCACCGTCACCAAATTATCAGCATGGGATTGTAGATGGTAATATTTATTCCATTATAAAAAGTGGATTAAAAGGAACATTGTGCTTGGCTTTCATGGAGAATCTGGATTATAAATATCATGCACAGGAGAATAATGATTATGTGATACCAGATGTGATGATTATATGTGACCGTAAGCATTTGAAAGGTGGTTCCTATACTGGTACACCCAGATTTATTGTGGAAACTCTTAGCCCTGCAACAGCATTAAGAGATATGACTGTGAAGAAAGAAATTTACCAGGCAGCAGGTGTAGAAGAGTATTGGATCATCTCACCGAAAGAAAGAGCAGTACAGATTTATTATCTTGAGGATGGTAAATATGATTTGAAGTATAGCTATATCTTGCAGGATGATCCAGAAGAAGAACATTATAATGCAGATACAGTGGTGACACTGAAAGATTTTCCGAAAATCTCCATGACATTAGCAGAGATGTTTGAGAATGTAGAATAATATGAGCAGCATGAAAGCCCTCGGGAGTTAATCCTGGGGGGCTTTTGGTATAGCCAAATCCGTTGAAGTATGTTATTATATGCATCAGTTCTCAGAATCGGGAATATTCAGTTGAGATAAGAAAGGACACAACAATCATATGAACATAGGAAACAATATAGGAAATATCATGAAGATCACAGGCGCATGGAACACCTTTAAGAGCAATCATCCCAAGTTCCCGGCATTCTGTCAGGCAGTTTCACGCAAAGGGCTTAAAGAAGGAAGCATCATTGAAATTGCGATCACCACTCCTGAGGGAGAGAAGATAGAGACAAACCTGAAAGTAAAGGACAGTGACCTGGAATTACTGAAACAGTTGTCTGACCTGAAAATGTGAAAAAGTTTACAAAAATTTTATTTGAATAACAGGTATAAATCTGCTATAGTATTCTATGTTGGTTAAGTTGATTATTATTCGTTCCCATATATAAGAATGATAGGTTCTCAAAAGAAAGAAGAGGAAGAAAATTGCGTAAAAAATCACATATTTTATTAGCAAGATACCTTGCGGATCAGATGCAGACCACAGCAAGCCTGCAGTCTCACAGAAAGGCTTTCTGTCTTGGTAGCATTCTGCCGGATATCAAACCGTCCTTTATCACCAGAAGGCACGAGTTCTACGGAACATTTGAAGATGTCAAGAACCGGATGAAAGAACTGGCAGATATCAGACCGGATGAGAGTAACCAGAGAGTTTACTGGCGGCGGTTCGGCGAAGTGATCCACTATATGGCGGATTATTTTACCTTTCCTCATAACAAAACATATACAGGAAGCTTCAGCCAGCATAATCATTATGAGAAAGTACTTAAGAACAGACTGAAAGAATGTATACAGCAGGGAGAAGCATATGCATATCTGGAACCGGCCATCCGCTTCGCTGATTTCTCCACCCTGATCGATTATATCGAAGCTACTCATGAGAAATACCTCAACAAGCTCCGCAGCGTGGAAGAGGATATCCGCTTTATCCTGAATATGTGTTTTCAGGTAGTGCAGGGACTGATACAGATCTGCATTGGTAATAAGAACTTTGCAGGAGCCATTCAGGCAGCCTGACAGAGATACGCTAAGAATACAGGAAGGCTGTGTGGAAATCATATCCGCACAGCCTTCCTGTATTCTGAAACATATCTTCCTCACTGCTTGTTGCTTTTCGCAACTTCTGCAGGGGGACTTACTTGATTCGGTTAAAATGTGACAAAAAAATGAATTTTGGTCAAATCTGGAATTTACCTGCCCTGAGTTGTTGATTTCAAAAAATGATTATGCTAGAATAAAACAGGTTAATATTTCGGGATAATTCACTTATGAAATAACATAATAATGTGAAAAGTAATTTAGACAGTATGCCCTTATAAACAGGGGGTAAGGACATGCTCACAGTAAGAAGGGAGCAATTTAGATATATGAAAAACAAGTATCTTACCAGATTCTTATGTCTGACATTGATGTCAGGAATGGTATTATCCGGTCCTGCGTCCGTACTTGCAGCAGAGGATACTGCTACGTATACAGCAAACGGTTCTGATTTCAGCGATTCCGGTGATTTTGATTCAGGATCAGAGGATCCGGCGCCGGCAGATCCGACTCCGGCAGAGCCAACACCTGCGCCGGTAGATCCGACACCGGCAGACCCGACACCTGCACCGGTAGATCCGACACCAACACCGGCAGAGCCAACACCTGCACCGGCAGATCCGACTCCGACACCAACAGATCCGACTCCGACACCTGCGAATCCTACACCAACACCGTCTTCACAGATTACGAAGGCAGCCCAGGATGTGATCGACAGAATCAAAGAGTTGAACGCACAGACCATCACGCTGGAGAAGAAAGCCACTGTTCAGAGCATCCGCACTGCATATAATGCCCTGTCTGATACAGAGAAGGCACAGGTTTCTAATTATAATCTGCTGGTTCAGGCAGAAGCGACTATTGCTCAGCTGGAAGCGCAGAAGAACAATGCGAATACGAATAATCCATTTACGAGTAATACCAGTGCTGCACAGACCGGAACTCCGGTATATTATGCGTCCAATATCCACGCAGGTAAGGATTTCTATCTGGACAGCCTGAAGAATAACTACAATCTGACCTTCTCAGATGATTTCGCTTCTGTTATGGATGAGATCGAGAAGGAATATAAAGAGAAGAACAAAGTAGCAGATGCCAGCGATGTAAACGGCAGCAAGACCACCACATCTGCAGACAGTCTTCTGGTAAGAAACTGGCAGGATATCCTTGCAGTCTATGTATATCAGCAGAGCCAGGACGGAAAAACAGAATTTACCCTGGATTCTTCCTGCAAGAAAGACCTTGCGAAAATCTTTGCAGAGATGAACCCGATCGTAAGGGACAAGCAGGATATCACTCACGTTACATACGCTAATCGTAAAATCAACTACTATATTAAGAAAAATAAAATCGCAAAAAAGGATCGTACGATCCTTAAGAAATATGTGGAGACAGACTGCAAACTCCTCTGCGCGGTAGTAACAGCTGCCAACGGTTTTGTCCGCGAGAGTGTAGGGGATGATGTTTCCGAGGAAAGAGTAAATGTTATTTCCGCAGCCTATTCACTGGTTGGTAAAGTCGGTTACTTCTGGGGCGGCAAATCCACAGTGATCGGTGAAGATCCAGGCTGGGGAACCAGCGAGAAGGTATCAGCTGAGGGAAGCAAGAGCACCGGAACCATCCGCGCATACGGACTGGACTGCAGTGGTTTTGTCACCTGGGCAGTGATCAACGGATATCAGGATAAAGCAATGCAGGAAGCTGTAGGCGACGGAACTTCCGATCAGTGGGAGAAAGCAAACGTGGTAACTGAGGCAGATGCACAGCCCGGAGATCTGGTGTTCCAGAAAGGACCGGAAGCAGGAAGCGATAATCATGTAGGTATTCTCTGCGGTAAAACAGACGCAGGTGACTGGATCGCAGTACACTGCTCCTCCGGTAAGAATGGAGTAACAGTAGGCGAAGCATACAGTGCAAGCTTCCGTTACATCCGCCAGCCATCCTTCTACCCGACACAGGAACAG
>ENA-OQOA01000130-OQOA01000130.1-human-gut-metagenome-genome-assembly--contig:-NODE-130-length-42664-cov-6.514775_pt1 | contig 42664 bp, 35 predicted proteins | sample MGYA00242633_ERZ504888 | MGnify/ENA primary metagenome ERZ504888 (study PRJEB26092, sample SAMD00036372) | human gut metagenome | host: Homo sapiens | study: EMG produced TPA metagenomics assembly of...
AGACCATTGCAATTGTGGGACAAGGGAAAACGCCGTTATCAAAGATTGCGGATATGATATTGTATTGTTCGTCAGAAGAGACGATGTTCGAATCAGAATCAGTAAGTACAAGAATTGCACAGTTGGCAATTATAGATGCAATCGTTGCAATTGTGGCATTTGACAACTATGAAGAATCTTATACTGCAATTCAGAGAACAAGAAGGGCAACATCCGAAAATAAATATTAGAAAATAAATATTAAAGAAAACGGACAAGGTTTTGATGATTAAAAATCGCCAAAACCTTGTCCGTTTTTTGTAAGTTGGTATGAAAAAATATTTCAAAGAAATCAAAAGGAAGAGTAAAAAAATTCAACAAAATAAATGCGAAGATGAAAAAATATGCGATAAAAGGGGAAAACGTGAAAACCGGGAGAAATGAAAAAAATTACAAAATACATGAAAATACTTGAAAAAATATTTCAGAAATGATATGATTCAATCAAGTTGAAAAGGAGAGTGAAAGAGATGAAAGCAGTAATCTTGAATGGACCAAATAATTTTGATGTGACAGAACTTCCAAAGCCAGAAATTGGCGACGGAGATATTTTGCTGGAGATGAAAAAAGCAGCAATCTGTGGAACTGATATGAGAATTCTTGCAGGAACAAAAACAAAAGGAGTCAGATATCCATCTGTAATCGGACATGAGATGTGTGGCGTCATTGCAGAAGTTGGAAAAGATGTAAAAGGGATATGAGGTGGGAGAAAAAGTCTCAATCGCAAAATGTAATCCCTTGCGGATCTTGCCCGGCATGTCTCGCAGGAAGAGAAAATGCATGTATGAACAGAAAAGCAATCGGTTATGAATTTGACGGTGGATTTGAAGAATATATTCGAATTCCGGAAATCGCAATCAAGAGCGGAAATGTAGTAAAGCTGCCAGAGGATGTTTCCTTTACGGCCGGAGCACTGATCGAGCCATTAGCCTGCTGTATCAGAGGATTAAAAAATGCCGGAACAGGATTCAATGACACAGTGTTGATCGTTGGAGCCGGACCGATTGGTTTGATGCATATGCAGCTTGCTAAAATTGCAGGAGCAAAGGAAGTTATCGGCGTTGATGCATCAGAGCTCGGTGTAGAGCAGGCACGGAAAAACGCAGCCTTAAATGGTCTGGAAAACGTAGCATCTTTCGTGTGCGAGGATGTCTTTGAACTGTTGCCACGTCTTGAAAAAGAGGGAGAAAAATTCGACGTCGTTATCCTTGATCCGCCGGCCTTCACAAAATCAAGAAACTCTATCAAAAACGCAATCAAGGGATATCGTGAAATCAATTTGCGCGGCATGAAACTGGTCAAAGACGGCGGCTATCTGTGCACCTGTTCGTGTTCCCACTTTATGGACTACGAACTCTTCACGAAAACCATCAACCAGGCGGCTCACAACGTCCACAAACGCCTTCGTCAGGTAGAATACCGCACCCAGGCCCCGGATCATCCAATTTTGTGGGCGGCGGATGAGTCCTATTACCTGAAATTCTATATCTTCCAGGTGGTGGATGAAAAATAGAAATTCTTCCTCTGCCGGAAGCGCCGAAACGGAAAAGCGAAGTGTAAGAAATGGGAGGAATTGCCATATGATAGAACCAACACCCCACACACAAAAGAAAAAGCACTCCCGCCAGATGGCCACAAGCTGTGAGTCGTGCGGCAATTTTGTGTATGATGAGGAGTATGAATGCTACACCTGCGAGGTGGATCTCGATGAGGATGAGATGGCACGTTTTCTGCAGGATAAATTTTACGACTGTCCGTACTACCAGCTCGGCGATGAATATCGGATTGTGCGGAAACAGATGTAGGCAGGCAATGCGTCCGGTATACAAGGCTGCGGCGTTTGCGATAAAACAAAAAAGAACAGGAGGATTTTTACCATGAACAACGAAGTATTAAATGCAATCAAAACAAGAAGAAGCATCCGCAAATACAAAGCGGAGCAGATTACCGATGAGCAGCTCGATGCAATTCTGGAGGCTGGAACGTATGCGGCAACCGGCATGGGAAAACAGTCGCCGGTGATTGTTGTGGTACAGAAACCGGAGCTGATTGCAAAGCTTTCGAAAATGAATGCGGCTGTTATGGGTACAACATCCGATCCGTTCTACGGCGCTCCGACCGTTCTGATTGTGCTTGCTGACCCGGAGCGCGGAACTTATGTGGAGGACGGCTCTCTTGTCATGGGAAATCTGATGCTGGCAGCACATGCCGTTGGTGTGGATTCCTGCTGGATCCATCGTGCAAAAGAAGAGTTCGCGAGCCCGGAGGGAAAAGCCCTCTTAAAAGAGTGGGGACTTTCCGAAAATTATGTTGGCATCGGCCACTGCATCCTCGGCTATCGCGACTGTGAGTACCCGGAGGCAAAAGAAAGAAAAGCAGATTATATTGTAAGAGTATAATCATCTGCGAAAACGGCTCCGGGAGCGGCTGTGCGTTGAAAACACCCGCCCGGAGTCTATATTTTTAACCGAATCAAGCAAGTAGCGAAGCGGATTGCGAATATCCGCTTTGCTAGAGACAACAGAGGAACAGCCATGTATCGAATTATGATTGTAGAAGATGATGAAGTCATCGCCTGCGCCGTGCAGCAGAGCCTGGTTTCCTGGGGCATGGATGCGTTCTGCGTACAGGATTTTTCCAGTGTTCTCGCTGAATTTGCCGTGAAAAATCCGCAATTAGTGCTGATGGACATTCATCTTCCCTTTTTTAACGGATTTCACTGGTGCCAGGAGATTCGAAAGGTCTCGAAAGTGCCGGTAATTTTTCTTTCTTCTGCATCGGACAACATGAACATTATTATGGCCGTTAATATGGGCGGCGATGACTTTATCGCGAAGCCGTTTGATTTAAGTGTCCTGACCGCCAAAGTCCAGGCGATGCTCCGTCGCACCTACGAATTTGCCGGAGAAACGAATTTCCTCGAGCACCGCGGTGCCATGCTCGATACGGGAAGTGGTGTGCTGAATTACCGGGGAAAGCGAATTGAGCTGACAAAAAATGAGTGGCGCATTCTGCAGTCCCTTCTCGAAAATAAAGGAAAAGCCGTCAGCCGCGATATGCTGATGATGCATCTGTGGGAATCGGACAGTTTTATAGATGACAACACGCTGACCGTCAATGTCACGCGCCTGCGGAAAAAACTGGAGGAGGCAGGACTTACAGACTTTATCCAGACGAAAAAGGGTGTCGGCTACCTGATCGCATGACGGAAGCAGAACAGGAGAAAAGGATGGAACAACAGAAAGAGGGAATCCGGCAGGAGTTTATGCTTCTTAACTGGTATTTGAAAGAGCATCTTGCATCGGCCGTGCGGATTGCCGCTTTTATAGGAGTATTTTCACTCCTCTGTTTTCTGCGCAATGTGCCGCAGGATGTCACCGTTTATATGATCGTGCTGATGGCTGCTGTCGGAGCCGCAGGTTTTTGCTTTCATTATGGGAAGTACCGGAAACATCATCTGGTCTTAGCACTCCTTGCCGCCGAACCGCAGGGCAAAACAGAAGCGCTTCCGGAGGCGGACGGGCTTCTGGCGCGGGATTACCAGCAGATCATCGCATCCTACGAGCGGCAGTTTCAGGAAGAACAGATTAAGATGGAGCAGAAATACCGCGATATGATGGAGTATTACACGATGTGGACCCATCAGATCAAAACGCCGATTGCGGCGATGCGGCTGCTTCTGCAGGAGGAGGATACGCCGCTTTCGTGTGAAATGCAGAGCGAACTTTTCCAGACGGAGCAGTATGTGCAGATGGCGCTGCAGTACCTGCGCATGGAAAAAATGACATCGGATCTTGTCTTTGCAAGGTACGATTTGGATGCGCTGATCCGCCAGGCTGTGCGGAAATATGCCCCGCTTTTTATCCGCCGGAAAATTATCCTTTCCTACGAGCCGGTGCACTGCGAGGTGCTGACAGATGAAAAATGGCTCGTCTTTGTGCTGGAGCAGATTCTGTCAAATGCGCTGAAATACACGAAAAGTGGAAGCATTCACATCTATCTGTCACCGGATGCACCAAAAACGCTGGTGATTGAGGACACCGGCATCGGCATTGCGCCGGAGGATCTGCCGCGGATTTTCGAAAAAGGCTACACGGGCTGCAACGGCCGCGCAGACAAGCGGTCAACGGGCATCGGACTGTATCTGTGCCGCCAGATCATGGAGAAACTTTCGCATACCATCCGCATCGAGTCGGAGATGGGAGTGGGAACGAAGGTGTATCTTGGGCTGGATACCGTATCCCTGTAGTACATAGAGAGCTTCGCCGGGAATCTTACAGAAATGTAAGGTTGCCGGTCTTTTTGTAAGATGATCCTAAGGCAGAAGAGGGCGCAGACGGGTATAATAAGCCTTGTCAATTAAGAAAACAGTTCAGACAGAAAGGAAAATGTGACATGGCAATTCTGGAAGTAGAACATCTGAAAAAAACATATACCACGCGCCTTGGCAGCAACCGGGTGGAAGCGTTGAAAGACGTTAATTTTACAGTGGAACGGGGCGAATTTGTTGCAATCATGGGCGAATCGGGAAGCGGAAAAACGACGCTTCTGAACCTGCTCGCAGCACTAGACAAGCCAACCGGCGGACAGGTGCGGTTAAATGGAAAGAATCTCGGCGAATTAAAAGAGAAGGAGATTGCCGGATTCCGCCGCGAAAACTTAGGTTTCGTGTTCCAGGACTTCAACCTGCTCGATACCTTTTCCCTGCGTGACAACATTTATCTGCCGCTCGTGCTGGAAGGAAAAAATACGAGGAGATGAGTCTTCGGGCAGAGCCGATTGCGAAAAAACTCGGCATCACCCAGATCCTCAATAAATACCCATATGAGGTGTCCGGCGGACAGAAGCAGCGTGCAGCCGTTGCGCGTGCGCTGATTACCAATCCGGAGCTGGTTCTTGCGGATGAGCCTTCCGGCGCGCTCGATTCCCATGCAGCGGATGGCCTCATGAAACTGTTCGGGGAGATCAACGAGGAGGGCCAGACGATTGTTATGGTAACGCACAGTGTGAAGGCGGCCTGCTCGGCGAAACGTGTGCTGTTCATCAAGGACGGCGAGGTCTTCCACCAGCTGTATCGCGGTTCTTTAGGGCGCGATGAAATGTATCAGAAGATCTCCGATACGCTGACAATTCTTGCGACGGGTGGTGAACGGGATGAATAATCTGCTGTATGCCAGACTGGCAAAAACAAATTTGAGCAAAAACCATCAGAATATTCTTCCGTATCTGCTGTCATGCATCGGCACGGTGGTGATGTTTTTTATCATGGATACACTGGCGCAGGGAAGTGGCTTTGATTCCATGATCGGAAAAGATACGATCCTGACAGTGATGGGGATGGGAACCTATATCATTGGCCTGTTCGCGGTGATTTTTCTGATCTACAGCAACAGTTTTCTGGCAAAAAGAAGAAAAAAGAGTTCGGTCTGTTCCAGATTCTCGGCATGGAGAAAAAGCATCTGGCGAAGATCCTCTTTTTTGAGAGTCTGTATCTGTGGGCGGCATCGCTTGGAATCGGTATTCTGCTCGGTGTGTTGCTGTACCGCCTGCTGTTTCTGGTGCTGATGAAGCTGACCGGACTGAACGGAACAATTGGTTTTGCGTTCAGTGCAAAAGCCGTGGGAAGTACGATGCTGCTGTTCGGCCTGACTTTTGTGATCAATTTTCTCTTAAGCCTTCGCCAGATCCACGTCTCACAGCCGGTCGAACTGCTGCACGGCGGCGCGCAGGGTGAGCGGGAACCGAAAACGAAGCTTTTGACGGCGGTTCTTGGATTCATGCTTCTTGGTGTTGGCTATTATCTGGCTCTGACCAGCCAATCCTCGATGGACGCACTTGATAAGTTTTTTAATGCAATCGCTTTGGTTATGGTGGGAACGTACTGCCTGTTTTCTGCTGGAAGTATTGCATTTTTGAAAATTCTGAAGAAAAACAAGAATTATTATTACCAGACACGCCATTTTACAAGCATTTCAGGTATGCTGTACCGCATGAAGCAAAATGCGGTCGGTCTTGCGAATATCTGTATTCTGTCAACGGGTGTGCTTCTGGTTATCTCCATCAGCACATGTTTGTGGACGGGAATTGAGGAGGTTACCTATACGCGGTTTCCACATCAGATTTCGATCGAAGCAAATACTGGCGTGAGCGGCATTATGAAGACGGTGAAACCGGTCAGTCAGAAGATGATAGAGGAAGTGAAAACTGGGATTGATCAGCATCTGGAAGAAAAGCAGCTCAGAAAAAAGTATGAAAGTGATCAGAGATACTATGTTATGCTTGCTGCTGTAGATAGAAACAAAGTAGAAAAAACACAGTCAGATGATGCTGCGGCGAGCACACTGATAAAAATCATGGAAGAGTCGGAGTACAATCAGGTAACCGGCGAACAGGTAGAGCTGGAACCAGGGCAGGCTCTGGTTTTTCAGGCAAAACAGAAAAATTATGGATATGACACGATTGAACTGGGAAATCAGACGTATGAAGTAAAAAAATGGAATACCGATAAGAAATCGTACATTCTGGATGAGAAGACGCAGGTGTATGAGACAATGACGGTGGTGACGCGGAATAAGGAAGCAAAGGAAGCGTATGCAGCTGTGCAGGGAAAGGAGCCAGAAGGATACAGTTGGGAATATGCTCTGGATCTTATCGGGGATGCTGGCGAACAGATCACAGTTGGAGATGAGATTGAGACGATACTGACGGAGTCATCTTTTAACGGATGGGTGGAAGTGCGCGAAAAAGAGCGCAATACGGTTTACAGTCTGTATGGTTCACTTCTGTTTTTAGGTGTTTTCGTCGGTGCGCTATTTTTGATGGGTGCCGTTATGATTATCTATTACAAGCAGGTTTCAGAAGGCTTCGATGACCGAAAACGGTTCCAGATTATGCAGAAGGTCGGCATGAGCCGCAAAGAAATCCGTCAGACGATTCAGTCACAGGTGGTAACGGTCTTTTTCCTGCCGCTCGCGGTGGCCGTGGTGCATACAATGGTAGCGTTTCCATTGACCAGGCGTATCATGGCAATGCTGAATTTCCCGGACAGCAATCTGTTCCTGGCTGCAACAGCGATTACGATTGCGGCGTTTGCCGTGGTTTACCTGATCGTCTATGTGCTGACGGCGCGGGCGTATTACAAAATTGTGGAATAAAAAGATGTACTTTTTTCAAAACATCAGCGCGGCTTTGAAAAAACTTACAAAAACGATGAGAAAAAGACATCCGGCGCAGACGGAAAATCTGTGGAGGATGTCTTTTTTGCTGTTCTATTTATAAATGCCGTTGACGGTAACTTTGAAAAGAGCTTCTTTTCCGTTGAGTTCGTCTTTTCCATAGTCTTCCGGGAAAGTGACGGTTACATCTACGCTGTCGCCCGGGTGATGACCGATGAGCTGTTCTTCAAAGTCATCGATGTAAGTATGAGAACCGATCACAAGATCAGCGCCGTTTCCTTTTGTGTTTCCACCTTCAAATTCCACGCCGTCAATGGAGCCGACATAGTCGATATTGACGGTATCACCGTCCTCGATGGTAAGGGAAGTGTCGGTCTGCAAAGAGGCAGAAGCCGAAGTGGAGGCTGATGAGGCGGATGCGGTCGATGAGGCTGTGGAGGTATCCTCCGAGGCACTTTTTGGTAGAGAGTCGTTTGGAATCGAGTACGCTGGCAATAATAAGGCCGACGATCACAACGACAATCAGAGCCGGTCCGGCCCAGCTCCAGATCTTTTTGTAATGCGCTACTTTCGCTTCGTGCTCCCGCTCTTTGGCACGCCGTTCCTTGGCAGCTTTTCTGTTTTCTTTGTTCATAAAATGGATCTCCTTTGCGCTTTTTACGACTGCAATCGTATTTTATAATATCAAGTATATCATAAAAATATGGTAAAAGTGTGAAAAAAATAACACGATCCAACATTGTCAATGCTCAAAAATGACGATATAATGAGTGCAAGTGAGTCAAATGAAAATTTATTTTCATTTGACGAACGACGAATGTCGCTTACGCGATAGCGTAAGATTGAGTGCAAGTGAGTCAAATGAAAATTTATTTTCAATTGACGAACGACGAATGCCGCTTACGCGGCAGCGTAAGATTGAGTGCAAGTGAGAAAACGCGGCGAGTAAGGGAGTGAATAAAATGGATGACTGGAGTAGTTTCAGAACGACGACATCCGAACAGCAGCGCCTCCGGGCTGCACTTTCCAGCTTTTGTGAATCGCAGGATCTTCCGGAAGAACAGCGAGCCGCATATACTGCATACCTGCGGAAACGCATTCGTCCCGCTGTCGAAATGCTGATTCGTGAGGATGATTTTTCAAAGCTGGAACGTATTCTGCAGACCGGATGGCTGTCCGATGCAGACCGAAAACGTTTTCTCAACCTTGCTGCCGACCAGCAGAAATGGCAGGCTTTCCGTATTCTCCTGAACCGGAGCTCACAGGATCCGATGCAGGAGAATACGGAAAGCAGAAAAACAGAAGCTGCGTTTCAAAAAGAAAAGCCCACAAAAGAAAAAGAAGCGCTGGCGCTCCGGCTTTTCGAAGAAGCCCGCAAAAACCTCTGCTGGTTGTACCCGGAACTTGGTGAAGCGATTCTTTTCTTTCAGCATCAGCCATCCGACAGGACAAAAGCCATCACATCCGACGGTCATACGATATATTTTAACTCCGATTTTGTACTCTGCATGTGTGCCGAAAATTCATCGTTCCTCAAGGAAGGCTATCAGCACCTGCTGCTGGAATGCATCCGCCGGTTTGGGAAAGAAACACCGGAGCCGGAAAAAAAAGAACAGCCCCCGGTTTCATGGCTGATGCCGGAAAAAGAAAAACAGTCTCCGGTTTCATGGCTGGTGCCGGGAAAAGAACCGGAACTTATCGAGTCTTTTCAATCAGTCTGGAAACGTGCTTCCCGCAAGTTGGCGGAAAACTACGGCACCGGCGGCCTGCTGCGAGGCCAGAACCGTGGTGGAAAAAAAGAAACCCTGTCCGGGATCGAAAAAAGAGCGTACGATTACCGCCGCTTCCTGAAACGCTTTACCGTTACCCGCGAGGAAATGGAGCTGGATCTCGACAGCTTCGATCCAGTCGCTTACCATTATGGGCTTATGTATTACGGAAATTTCCCTTTCATCGAGCCGCCGGAGACGCGCGAGGGAAACCGTCTCGAAGAGCTGGTTATCGCGATCGACACATCCGGTTCGTGCAAAAAAGAAATTGTAGCAAAGTTCCTTGGTGAGACGCGCAGCATTCTTGAAGAAAAAGAAAACTTCTTTTCCCGATGGAACGTCTGCCTGATCCAGTGCGACAGCTTCGTGCAGGATGTCACGATGATCCATTCACCGAAAGAATGGGAAGCTTACCGTGAAACAATTATCATCAAGGGCCGAGGCGGAACCGATTTCCGTCCTGTCTTTCAGAAAGTGGAAGAGTTGCGGAAACAGCATGTATTCCGAAACTTAAAAGCGTTGATCTATTTTACCGACGGAGACGGAATTTATCCCGAACAAAAGCCCGATTACGAGACGGCATTCGTCTTTGTCAGACAGACCGAAAAAATGAATCTTGTCCCAAAATGGGCAAAAAAACTGCTGACAGAAGAATGTACTCTTTGAACAAAACTGACAAAAAAGCATCTCGCAAAATCAAACACAGAAAGATTTCGAGAGTACATAAAGAGTGCATAAGATAAGAGAGATCATATGAACATACAAGAAGCAAAAGAGACAATTGAAAAAGCCCTGCGCGCATACTTTGCAAGAGATGAAATTGGTTTTCCGCTGGTTCCGCTCCGGCAGCAGCGTCCCATTCTCCTGATCGGCCCGCCGGGCATCGGAAAAACGGCAATTATGGAGCAGATCGCAGAAGAGTGCGGTGTGGGGCTTGTCGCCTACACGATGACACACCATACGCGTCAGAGTGCCATGGGCCTTCCGGAGATCTGCACACGTGGAATCGAAGGGAAAATGGTACATACAACGGAATACACGATGAGCGAGATCATCGCCTCGATCTATGACTGCATGGAGCAGACCGGAAAGAAGCGGGGTATCCTCTTTCTCGATGAAATTAACTGCGTCTCCGAGACCCTCGCTCCGGTAATGCTGCAGCTTTTGCAGGACAAAAAATTCGGCAATCAGCACATCCCGGATGACTGGCTGATCGTGGCCGCCGGAAATCCGCCGGAATATAATAAATCTGTGCGGGAATTTGATGTGGCAACGCTTGACCGTGTGCGGAAGATCGAGGTGCTTCCCGAGCTTTCCGTGTGGCTTTCCTATGCAGAGAAAAATCAGATCCACAGCGCCGTGACAACGTACCTTATGGCACACAGTGACCATTTTTATTCTGTTTCGCATGAAGCGGATGAGAAGCGTTTTGTAACGGCACGCGGCTGGGAGGATTTGTCGGCAGTGCTGAAAAGTTATGAAATCCTGCATTTTCCGGTCGACGAAGCACTGATCGGACAATATTTGCAGGAAGAAAAGACGGCGGAGGAATTCAGCTCATACTACAGGATTTACGAAAAATATGGACAGGATTACGGTGTAGAGGAGATTCTGACCGGTGCATTTTCCGGAAAAATCATGGCAGAAAAACAGAAGATGGCGGCAAATGGTTCCGCAGAAGAGCGATCTGTACTGCTGTCTCTGTTTCATGCGGCACTTCAGAAAGAGGCATCCGGCTGCCAGAAGCAGGAGCACACGGCAAAGGAGCTCTCCGAGTGCTTTCGCCAGTTTACCGGGCTTTGCAGGCAGAAAAAAGATGAGACATACGCATCCTGGCTACAACAGAAAGAGCAGGGATTTGCAGTGTGCAAACAGCAGGGACTGCTGAAAAAGGGCGAGGAAGAAACGAATGCGCGGGTCTTGAAAAAGTTAAAAAAACTCGAGGAGACCGCTAAAAAATGTCGCAAAACCGATTCAGATCAGATGAAAGAGCTTTTTGAAACGGTATGTGAACTGGAACAGGAAAAAGTGGAGAAGGAAGTAAAGGATGTGAAACTGCAGATCCGCCGTGCCGCTGAATTTTTACAGAACAGCTTTCCGGGCGGAGCAGAAGTGGTGCTGTTTGAAGCAAATCTGGCGCGAAGTCCTGCGCTGCGAAGCTTTTTGATTGAGAAAAGCATGGATGCCGAAGGATAAGCTGCCACTTTGGAAAGAAGAAAATGGTTCTGAAAAGCCCATTTCTGGAGAAAAATGATTTGAAAGGAAGAGGAAGAACAGGACAGAGGAAGGAAGAAAAAGATGAATTATAAAATGATCCTGCAGTACGATGGCACGCGCTATAACGGCTGGCAGAAGCAGGGAAATACGGACAACACGATTCAGGGCAAGCTCGAAACGCTGTTGTCCAGGATCGCAGGAGAGCCGGTGGAGATCCACGGCGCGGGCAGAACCGATGCCGGCGTCCATGCGGCGGGACAGGTCGCAAATGCAAAGTTCCATACGGATCTATCCGATGAAGAACTTCTGCAGACAATCAACCATTATCTGCCGGAAGACATCGAAGTCACCAGCCTCGCGCGGATGCCGGAGCGCTTCCACAGCCGTCTGAATGCGGTGGACAAAACATACGAATACCGTATCGTGATCGATGGCAGAAAGCATGTTTTCGAGCGGAAATACGTGTATTTTCCGGAAGCACCGCTCGATGTGGAAAAAATGAAAGAAGCATCGAAAGCGTTTATCGGAACGTATGATTTCAGGAGCTTCTGTGCCAACAAACGTATGAAAAAATCGACAGTACGGACGATTACCGGAATTGATTTCTGCGAGAAAGACGGGATTCTTATCATTTCCTATACCGGAACCGGTTTTCTGTACCACATGGTGCGGATCCTGACCGGAACACTTGTGGAGGCCGGGATGGGAAAACGGGATATCGCATCAATGACGGAGCTTCTCAAAGCAAAAAATCGCGAAAGTGCGGGTTTTCTTGCACCGGCATGCGGACTCCTGTTAAAAGAAGTCCGATATGAATAACCGAAATAATCAGGGCAATGCACCAGCCTTTTTTGTATAAAAACCGAAAAAAGGCTGTGAATTGATAAATGCAGCATAGAAAAGAGAAAGGATGAGGTGAAAAGCATGTTTCAGAAGAAAAGAAATACTTTTCATGGCGGCGTTCACCCGTACGAGGGAAAAGAGCTCTCCAAGGACAAACCGATTGTCAAAGCGCAGCCGGGCAACTTATTGTATTACGCAGTGTCACAGCACATCGGAGCGCCTGCTGTGCCGATCGTACAAAAAGGCGATCATGTAAAAGCGGGACAGAAAATCGCAGAAGCGGGAGGGTTTGTTTCGGCTCCTGTTTACGCATCGGTTTCCGGCACGGTAAAAGGAATTGAGAAAAAAGTTTCCGCAGCCGGTTCCCCGGTAGACTGTATCGTTGTGGAGAACGACGGGTTGTATGAAAAAGAAACATTTGAGGAGTGCCCGCACTGGGAAAAACTCGACGCAGATACGATTCGGAACAAGATCAAAGAGGCCGGAATCGTGGGAATGGGAGGTGCAGGCTTCCCGACACACGTCAAAGTATCCCCGAAAGATCCGTCAGCGATCGACCACATTCTCGTCAATGGAGCAGAGTGTGAGCCGTATCTGACGAGCGACTATCGCAGAATGCTCGAGGAGCCGGAAAAGGTGATCGGAGGCTTAAAAATCATGCTGCATATGTTCCCGAAAGCAAAGGGAATCATCTGCATTGAGGACAACAAACCGGACTGTATCGCGAAGTTCCGTGAGCTGGTGCTTCCGGAGGATAACATTGAGGTTCTGGAGCTTAAAACGAATACCCGCAGGGTGCCGAGCGTATGCTGATCTATGCAGCAACGGGACGAAAGGTAAATTCCTCCATGCTGCCGGCGGACGCGGGCTGTATCGTGGACAACATCGACACCGTAACCGCTATTTACCAGGCAGTCCGCTTCGGCGAACCGCTGATGAGCCGTATCGTTACCGTGACAGGAGATGCCGTACAGAATCCGTGCAACTTTGAAGTGCCGGTCGGCATGCTCTTATCCGAACTTTTAGAGCAGGCAGGTGGTCTGAAAAACGAGGCATCCAAGATCATCTGCGGCGGTCCGATGATGGGAAAAGCCCTGTTTACAATGGAGGTTCCTGTAACCAAGACAACATCTGCACTGACCTGCCTCACCGAGGATGAAGTATCTGCGCTGGCACCATCTGCCTGCATCAACTGCGGACGCTGCGTTTCCGTCTGTCCGGGTCAGATTCTTCCGGCCCGCCTTTCCGTTTTTGCGGAGCACGGAGAGGAAGAGAAGTTCCTGAAATACGGCGGAATGGAGTGCTGTGAATGTGGCTGTTGTTCCTTTATCTGCCCGGCAAGACGTCCGCTGACGCAGGAAATCAGCTCAATGCGTAAAGTGCTTCTGGCAAAGAGAAAGAAGAAATAGGGGGATCTTACATATGAATGGATTATTACACGTATCATCTTCCCCACACGCGCGGTCCAAGGTGACGACAGACAAAATCATGTTTGCCGTCCTGCTTGCCCTTGCCCCGGCAGCCTGCGTGGGAGTCTGGAATTTCGGCCTTCGGGCACTGCTTTTGATTGCGATTTCGATGGCAGTCTGTCCCCTGACGGAATATCTGTATGAAAAAGGAATGAAGAAACCGGTGACGATTGCCGACGGCAGTGCACTGGTAACCGGCCTTCTGCTGGCCATGAACATGCCGGTGCAGGCACCTCTTTGGATGCCGGTGATCGGCGGTGTGTTTGCAATTCTCGTCGTAAAACAGCTTTTCGGCGGTCTTGGCCAGAACATTATGAACCCGGCGCTTGCAGGAAGATGCTTCCTTTTGATTTCCTTCCCGGGTCATATGACCAACTTCGCTGCCCCGGCAGCCGCACATCTTGTGGATACCGTATCCGGTGCGACACCGCTTGCCGCAGCAAAAGCAGGAGAGCAGGTGAATCTGCTGTCCATGTTCCTTGGGAATACGGCCGGAACGATCGGTGAGACTTCCGCACTGGCCCTTCTGATTGGCGGCATTTTCCTTGTCTGCATTCATGTGATTGACCTCAATATTCCGCTCATCTACATCGGAACAGAGCTTTTATTTGCCCTGATTTTCGGCGGCCACGGTTTTGATATCAACTTCCTTGGCGCGCATCTTTTTGGCGGTGGTCTGATGCTCGGCGCATGGTTCATGGCAACCGATTACGTTACCCGTCCGATCACAAAGAAGGGACAGTATATCTACGCGGTCATTTTAGGACTTCTGACCGGTGTATTCCGTATCTTTGGAAATTCGGCAGAGGGCGTTTCCTATGCCATCATCTTTACCAACCTTCTGGTTCCGCTTATTGAGCGCGTGACCGTGCCGGTTGGATTCGGAAGAGGAGGCAAGAAAAAGCATGAACAAAATCATAAAAACGCACTGATTCTTGCGGCGATCACGCTGATTGCCGGATTGCTTCTCGGGGCGGCACATCAGGTAACCCTGGAGCCGATCCAGAAACAGCAGGAGAAAGAAAAACAGGAATCCTGTCAGAACGTATTCCCGGAGGCAGCTTCCTTTGAAGAAGTAACAATGAGCGATGCACAACAGGCAGAGCTTACGGCAGCACTGATCGGCCACGGTTTTGAAGCACAGACGATTGACGAACTGCTGCTTGCAAAAGACGCATCCGGCGCGACGATCGGCCTGGTTGAGATCATCTCCACAACCGAAGGCTATGGCGGCGGCATGCAGTTCTCGATGGGAATTGCATCGGACGGAACGACAAAAGGAATCTCTTTCCTGTCACTTTCCGAGACGGCCGGCCTTGGTATGCGTGCCGACACAGACGATTTCAAGAATCAGTTCAAGGATAAAAACGTAGAAGCATTCTCCTACACAAAATCCGGCGCATCCGCGGATGATGAAATCGATGCGCTGAGCGGAGCAACTCTGACAACGAACGCTGTAACAAACGGTGTCAATGCAGGAATCTGCTGTTTTAACTACTGCAGTGAATCCGGTCTGCTTTCCGGAGAGGGAGGGAACTCATGAGAAAAGATACGCCGCTGGAACGGCTTTATAATGGTATCATAAAAGAAAACCCGACCTTCGTCATGATGCTGGGTATGTGTCCGACGCTTGCGGTTACCACTTCTGCAAAGAACGGTATCGGCATGGGCCTTGCGACGATGGTCATCCTGACCGCCTCCAACCTGATGATTTCCCTGCTTCGGAAAATCATCCCGGACGGCGTGCGTATGCCAGCATACATCGTTGTTGTGGCATCGTTTGTAACCATCGTGGAATTTTTGATGGAAGGTTTTATTCCGGCACTCTATTCCGCCCTTGGCATCTACATCCCGCTGATCGTTGTAAACTGTATCATCCTGGGACGCGCCGAGGCATATGCTGGAAAACATGGTCCGATCCCGTCTTTATTTGATGGTATCGGCATGGGCCTTGGATTTACCGTCGGCCTGACCCTGATCGGTATGTTTCGTGAGCTGATCGGAGCCGGAACCCTGTTCGGTATCCAGGTAATGCCGAGTGCTTACGAGCCGGTCAACATCTTCATCATGGCGCCGGGTGCATTCCTTGTGCTGGCAATGCTTGTTGCGGTGCAGAACCGCATCAAACGCCAGAAGTCAGAGAAAACCGGAAAACCGGCAGTCCCGGCAGAAGAGACCGGCTGTATGGCATGCGCCAATAAGGCATACTGCCAGGCTGTGAAAGGAAAGGAGGAAGCGAAATGAAAGAACTGATTTTGATTGCCATCGGTGCTGCGCTGGTCAATAACGTTGTCTTAAGCCAGTTCCTCGGCATCTGTGCTTTCCTCGGTGTTTCCAAAAAGATGGATACGGCGGCCGGCATGGGCGGAGCGGTTATTTTTGTCCTCACGATTTCTTCATTTGTGACAAGTCTGATTTACAAATTTATCCTGGCACCGGCAGAACTTGATTATCTGAAAACGATCGTTTTCATTCTTGTCATCGCGGCGCTGGTACAGCTCGTTGAGATGTTCCTGAAAAAGACGATTCCGTCTCTGTATCGAGCGCTCGGCGTTTACCTTCCGCTGATTACAACAAACTGCGCGGTACTCGGTGTGGCACTCATCAACGTACAGAAGGATTACACGATTCTGCAGGGTACGGTTTACGGTCTGGCAACCGCAATCGGCTTTACGATTGCCATGGTGCTGATGGCCGGCCTGCGGGAAAAGATGGAGTACAACGATATCCCGGAGTCATTCAAAGGAATGCCGATCGTTCTTCTTACGGCTATGCTGATGTCAATGGCATTTATGGGATTTTCCGGAATGATCTAGGAGGGATGAAGAGATGAATGGTATTTTAGCAGCCACCCTGATGGTGGGTGGAACCGGCCTTTTGATTGGTATTCTCCTTGGAATTGCCGGAAAGAAGTTTTATGTGGAAGTGGACGAGCGCGAGACGAAGGTCCGTGAAGCGCTGCCGGGCAACAACTGCGGCGGCTGCGGTTACCCGGGCTGTGACGGAGCGGCGGCTGCAGTGGTAAAGGGTGAAGCCCCGATTTCGGTCTGTCCGGTCGGCGGTTCTCCGGTTGCGGCAGCGATCGGTGCCATTATGGGACAGGAAGCCGGAGCACAGGAGCGCAGAAAAGCAGTGGTACGGTGCGCCGGTACGTGTGACGTGGCAAAGAACAAGTATGAATACACGGGTGCAAGGGACTGCTCCTACGCCGTTTTTGTACCGGGCGGCGGTCCGAAGAGCTGCGGAAACGGATGTCTTGGTTTTGGAAACTGCGTGAAGGCATGTAAGTTTGATGCGATCCATATTGAAAACGGCATTGCCGTTGTGGACGGCGAAGCGTGCAAGGCATGCGGTGCCTGCGTGAGGGCCTGTCCGAGAAATCTGATCGACCTGATTCCGTATGAGCAGAAGATCACGGTGAAATGCCGCTCAACCGAGAAGGGCAAGGCGGTGATGGCAGCGTGTGAGATCGGCTGTATCGGATGTAAGAAGTGCGAGAAGAACTGCCCGTCGGATGCAATTCACGTTGTGGACCAGCGCGCGGAGATCGACCCGGCAAAATGTACGGGCTGCGGCCTCTGCGCGGAGAACTGCCCGCGGAAGTGTATTATGGTAGAAAAATAAAAATGAGAAATTCCATGCTGTGGGAGGGAACTTCTGCGGCGTGGAATTTTTGCTTTTCGGTGATATCGTGTTAGCCAATGCCGGGGGTGGCTGGCTTGACTTGAATTTGGGAAAATGATAAACTGAAAGTCAGAAAACGAGGGGCGAAAAGCTAAAAAAATATAAAATGGCAGAAAGGACGGGGCAAAAGTATGACAATGACAATGGATGAACTGATGAAAGTGCTCGATATGCAGGAGGATATTCTGCAGTTTACGCATTTTACAAATGCAGACGCATGGGAACTGGGAACGATGATCCTGATGGAGGCAAGACGGCGCGGAGCGCAGGTTGGCATCATGATCCGCAGAAGCAACGGGGAAGTTGTATTCCAGTATTGTGATAACGGCATTACGCCGCACAATGTGGAGCTGATGAGACGGAAGAGCAATTCGGTGCTTCTGACGGAGCGGAGTTCGCTGCAGCTCTACATGGCAGCGACGAATGCGCCGGAGAGCGTAAAACAGATGGTACTGGACCCGAAGGAATACGCAATGCTGGGCGGAGGTTTTCCGATCTGCGTGGAAGAAGTCGGCGTTGTGGCAACCGTAGCAGTGTCCGGCATGGGACAGGTTTCGGATCATGATGTGATTGTGAAATGCATCAGCAAATATTTGCATATCGATGAAGTACCGAGAATCAGAACTGTATGAAAATGATGATTGAAACTAAATTTTGTGTATGATACAATGTCACCGGCAAAAAGACATGACAGTTCCATCAGGGACAACAAAACCCCCGTGAGCGGCAACTCACGGGGGTTGGTTTATGTCAGCAGGTTTTGCATATCTTCCGGCAGTGGTGCGTGGAAGTTTAAGGGTTCTCCGGTGATCGGATGGACGAAGGAGAGCGATGCAGAGTGAAGTGCTTGGCGGGGGAAAGTGCCGGGAGTTTTGTTGTAGAGGGTATCGCCGAGCAGCGGATGGCCGATGTAAGCCATGTGGACGCGGATCTGGTGGGTGCGGCCGGTTTCGAGATTGAGTTCGAGGTGGGAGAAAACGGAGCAGTGCGCGAGGGTGCGGTAATGGGTTACGGAGCGCTCGCCGGAGGCAAAGTCGACGGTGCGCTGGATGAGGGAGCCGTTGAGGCGGGCGATCGGGGCGTCGATGGTGCCGGATGCAGCGGTTTCGCCGAGGGCGAAGGCCTGATACGTGCGGTGGATTTCGCGGGAGCGCATGGCCTGGGAGAGAACGGCGGCGCTTAAGGCGTGCTTGGCGAGCACGATAAGGCCGGTGGTGTCGCGGTCGAGGCGGTTGATACAGCGGTAGACGAAGGGTTCACCTTTCTGTTCAAAATACCATGCAATGCCGTTTGCCAGCGTATTTTCATAATTTCCAATCGACGGATGAATCGGCGTATCAGCGGGTTTATCCACAACGAGGATGTCGTCATCCTCATACACAACCGAAAACGGAACCGGCCGCGGCAGAATTCCGTCGGAGGGTTCTGTTTCGACAAGGTGCGTTTCGATCACATCCCCGGCGTGCACGGCCTGGCTCGTCCAGGCGCGGACGCCGTTTCGGAAAATGCCGTCCTCTGTGCGTTTTAAGCCCGTAATAATATGGCGCGAATATCCATGCCGGCGGAGAAACCATTCCACAGTCAGATTTTCCCGTTCCTCCTCCGGCGAAACCACATATGTAAACCTGTGTCCCATACACAAAACCTCCGTTTCTATAGCTTTTTTATCGAATGAACCCTGTCATTTCGGGGCAAAATTTCAAAAAGAGACTTTCCCAGTCTTTCGCAAGTATAGCCGAAAACAGATGGAAAAGCAAGAAACTTACCTTTCTATATCGAAAATATAAAAAAGTATAAAAGTTTCATGAAATGTCAGAATTTGATTGATTTTAGCGAAAGAAAAGTTTATGCTACTAAAAAGAAAGAAAATCAAGAAACAGGAGGGGATACAGATGAAGCAGGTGCAAAAACCGAAAAACCCATGATTTTTATTATGTGATTGCGCTGATCGTCATTCTGCTGTTAAATCTTCTGCTTTTCCCGAGACTTCTCGAGCCAAAAGTAACAGAAGTTGATTACGGAAAATTTTTGCAGATGGTAGATAACAACGAAATCAGCGAAGTCCAGATCCAGTCAAATGAGATTATTTTCAGCGACAAATCAAGCCCGGCGAATTATTATAAGACGGGTGTGATGAATGATTACAAGCTGGTAGATCGTTTATATGAGGCAGGTATTACCGAATTCGGAACGCCGATCATAGAGCAGATGTCGCCACTCATGGAATTTCTTTTAACATGGGTAATACCGATCGTTGTGATGGTTGCGCTCGGACAGTGGCTGATGAAACGCATGACGAGCAAGATGATGGGCGGCATGGGAAATGCGATGAGCTTTGGAAAGAGCAACGCCAAGGTTTATGTACAGTCCGAAACCGGCATTAAATTTGCAGATGTTGCCGGAGAGGATGAGGCAAAAGAAATTTTACAGGAGATTGTTGACTTCCTGCATAATCCCAAAAAATATGAAGAAATTGGTGCAAAAATGCCGAAAGGAGCACTGCTTGTCGGCCCTCCAGGAACCGGTAAAACGCTGCTTGCAAAGGCAGTAGCCGGAGAGGCAAATGTTCCGTTCTTCTCCATTTCCGGTTCTGAGTTTGTCGAGATGTTCGTCGGCATGGGAGCTGCGAAGGTGCGTGACCTGTTCCAGCAGGCAAATGAGAAAGCACCGTGTATCGTCTTTATCGATGAGATCGATACCGTCGGCAAAAAACGTGACGGCGGCGGATTCTCCGGAAACGACGAGCGTGAGCAGACCCTGAACCAGCTGCTTGCCGAGATGGATGGATTCGATGGAAAGAAAGGCGTTGTCATTCTGGCAGCGACGAACCGTCCGGATTCCCTGGACCCGGCACTTCTTCGTCCGGGCCGTTTCGACCGCCGTGTGCCGGTTGAACTGCCTGACTTAAAAGGCCGTGAGGAAATCCTGAAAGTCCATGCGAAAAACATCCGCGTGGGCGACAATGTCGATTACAATGCGATCGCACGTATGGCATCCGGTGCTTCTGGTGCAGAACTTGCCAATATGATCAACGAGGCAGCACTCCGTGCCGTCCGTGATGGAAGAAAATTCGTCACCCAGGCGGATCTGGAGGAGAGCGTTGAGGTTGTCATCGCCGGATACCAGAAGAAGAATAAGATCATGACCGACAAAGAGAAACTGATCGTTTCCTACCACGAGGTCGGCCATGCACTCGTCGCAGCACTGCAGAGCCATTCCGCTCCGGTTACGAAGATCACCATTATCCCGCGTACGTCCGGCGCCCTCGGCTATACGATGCAGGTGGATGAAGATGAGCACAACCTGATGAGCCGCGAAGAGCTGGAAAACAAGATTGCAACGCTGACCGGCGGCCGTGTGGCAGAGGATCTGGTGTTCCATTCCATCACGACAGGTGCTTCGAACGATATCGAGCAGGCAACGAAGGTGGCAAGATCCATGATCACCCGCTTCGGTATGAACGAGGAATTTGGTATGGTTGCATTTGAGACGGTAACGAACCAGTACCTCGGCGGTGACACTTCCCTGGCATGCTCCGAATCGACAGCAGCACAGATTGATGAGAAGGTTGTTGCAGCAGTCAGAAAACAGTACGACAAAGCAGAGCAGCTCTTAAAAGATAACATGCCGAAACTCCACGAGCTGGCAAAATATCTGTATGAGAAAGAGACGATCACAGGTGATGAGTTTATGGAAATCCTGAATTTATCCCCGGATCAGCTCACGACAACGAGAATGGAAACAAACTAAAAAGCGATAAAAGCAGATGAGAATCCCGCGTTACTGTTCACCCAGCAGTGAAACACTTGCTGTTTCACTGCGTAAGAAAGTGATTCACGAATCCCGCGTTTCAAGGCGACTTCAGCCTTGCGCGGGATTCTTTCTTGTGCTATAATGCTGTAATGCGAAATTATGACACAAAAAGACAGATTTTTTTAGGATAGACCAAGAGAACATAAGGAGAAACGCAATGAAGAAAAACAGGCATGGAAAGTGATGGGTGCTGTCCTTGCGGGCACACTGGTATTTTCCGATGCAGTTCCGCTCCGTGCCAGCGCATCGGCAGGAACGGAAAAAAGCGCAGTACAGAACGAAACTGTCTCCGGAACGGAGAACGGTACAGAGACAAAACGGGCAGCCGTTTATGTGAATCTGAAAACCGGCGATGATACGGCAGACGGTACAACGGCAGAGACAGCAGTAAAAACCGTGGAAAAAGCACAGGAGCTTCTTGCAGTTGCAGCGGCAGAACTGCAGGCGGACGGGAAAACAACCGAAAAAAACACTGCTGCAGATACCAGCAAAACGGCAGCGGAGGAAGCAGCAGAAAAATATCTGGTATTCGTCGGAATGGATGAAAAAGAGCTGGAAACGTATCGAAAGAAACAGCAGAAAACAGACTTTTGGGGAAGAGTAACAGATACCGTTTTTGCGGCAGATGAAATCGTGGTGACAGAAGCCGGATATGAGGCTGTTCTGGCAGCAGAAAAAGCAAAAGAAACGGTTTCGGAAACACCAACGCTTGCGCCAGGCGAGTCTCCGGCACCGGATGCGGCAGAAGATACCGTAACACCAACTCCGGGTCCGACGGAAACGCCGGATGCAGAGCCGACCGCAGAACCAACGGTGACCCCGGACGCAGAGCCGACCGTAACGCCGGACGCAGAGCCGACCGTAACGCCGGCGGAGGAACCAACGGCAACTCCGACACCGGATGCGGACAACGGAGAAGATACAGGGGATACACCAACGGCAGCGCCGACACCGGATGCGGAACCGACCGTAACGCCGGAAGTAACTCCGACGACAGCACCGGGCGAGAATACCGATGACAGTGAAAATCCGGAGAATCCGGAAATTCCGGCAGAAGATCCAACCGTGACACCTGCCCCGGATGATACAGCAAAAGACGATCCTGCAGCAGATGATACAAACCAGGACGATACAAACCAGGATAACCAGAACGGAACGGGAAATGATGCATCATCGGACCAGTGGAAACAGGATGAAAATCTGGATGACCTTGTAAAAGATGAAATTCAGAAAGAAAACGAAACCGTAAAAAATTTCGATGAAATTTCCAATCCATCCGGTACGGACAGCACAGAAGACGGCTATCTGATCTCCAATGTCTCTCTTTTGATCCAGCCGGTGGCAGTAAGTCTGTCCAGAAGCCTTGTATCAGAGGAGCAGACGAAAACAGCAGAAGCTGAGACGGCGGACGAAGGCGAGCATGAACTGCTTGCAGCTGCAGAGCAGAAATCCAACCTGAGTGCAGGTGAAATGACAGCAAGTGCAGCCGATGACGTAAGTACGCTGCGTGCCGCAGGAACGATCCTTGTAGGACCGGACAACTACGGAACGAATAAGACATCCACTCCGACTCCGACAGCCACACCGTCGAAGAGCAGCAGTAACAACAGCTCTTCCAATTCCAATACCGGAAGCACAAAGATTCCGCAGAAGAAGACACAGACCACTGTAAGCATCCGCAGCATCCCGGTCAACACCGGCGATGAGACGATGGTGCTTCCGCTGGCGATCAGCTCCGCACTTTCTGCAGCCGTTATGTTCTGCATGGCATTCCTTCAGATGCAGGCGAAACGCGCAAAGAGCATGGCCGCATGGCTGGAATTCAAAAAGAATCATCCGTTTGACGAAGAATAAAGAAACAGGCATATCCGGAAAAGCCATTCCATACATTTACAGTATGGGAGGGCTTTTTCTTATGGAAGAAAAGAAAACATGGGCGGTGGGTGCGGGCAGCGGGATCAGCTGGCTGAAGGCTCTTCTCGTTTCCTATCTGATCTCGGTGCTTCTTCTTTTGCTGCTGTCTTTCCTGCTCTGGAAATTTTCCTGGAAGGAAAGCTGGGTGCAGGCGGGCATTGTGGTGATCTATCTGGCATCAAGCTTTTCCGGCGGAAGAATGGCAGGAAACATGGCGGGAAAACGGCGGTTTCTCTGGGGCATCTGCTTTGGAATCGTGTATTTTGCCATTCTGATCATCGTCTCCGCAGTCTTCCTGCCGGGCGGATTTGCCGGAGCCGGAAGACTTCTGTGGGCGGCAGCAGTCTGTGCCGTCGGCGGAATGGCAGGCGGAATGACGGCACACGGCAGATAAAAGCGGACAAAACAGAACATTTTTTCAAAAAACAGACTTTTAAATTTGAAAAACCTATGCTATAATGGGAAGAGCTAATGGCCGAAGACTATAAAAAAGTCGCGCGTCAACTACAATGAAGGAGGAATGTGCCATGAAACACATCAAAACTTTAAATACAAAAAGCTTACAGAACACTGTAAAAAAAGGTGGATGCGGTGAGTGCCAGACATCCTGCCAGTCCGCATGTAAGACTTCTTGCACCGTAGGCAACCAGAGCTGCGAGCATAAGTAAAAGTAATCCATAAGGACGAGTAAAAGGTGTTCCCAGAACCGGTTTCGCCGGATTTGGGAACATTCTTTTTGCCAGGCACATCAAAAAAAGAGAGAGTTATAGAAAGGAATACCACAGTGATACATTTATATAAAAGCAATGGCTTCAACATGGTGCTGGACGTCAACAGCGGCTCCGTCCATGTTGTGGATGACTGCGTATACGATGTCCTTTCCTGCATGAACGAAGGAAAAAATGCAGAAGAGGCAGCAGAGGCGCTTAGCAGTAAATATGCCGAGCAGGACATCACCGAAGCCAGAGAAGAAATTCAGGAACTTACAGATAACGGCATGCTCTTTACAAAAGACATTTACGAAAACGCAATTGATCAGTTTTCCAACCGTCCGACCGTCGTAAAAGCACTCTGCCTCCACATTGCACACGACTGCAACCTTGCCTGTCGTTACTGCTTCGCAGAAGAGGGCGAGTATCACGGAAGACGTGCACTGATGTCCCTGGAAGTCGGCAAAAAAGCGCTTGATTTCCTGATCGCAAACTCCGGCAGCAGAAGAAACCTCGAGGTAGATTTCTTCGGCGGTGAACCGCTGATGAACTGGGATGTTGTAAAACAGCTCGTAGCCTACGGAAGAGAACAGGAGAAGTTACATAACAAGAACTTCCGTTTCACCCTGACCACCAACGGTGTTCTCTTAAACGACGAGGTCATGGAGTTCTGCAATAAAGAGATGGGCAACGTCGTATTAAGTATCGACGGAAGAAAAGAAGTTCACGATCACATGCGTCCGTTCCGCAAAGGTGCCGGAAGCTACGATCTGATCGTGCCGAAATTCCAGAAATTCGCTGAGCTTCGTCATCAGGATAAATACTATGTGCGCGGAACCTTCACGCATTACAACACAGACTTTGCAGCTGATGTTCTCCATCTGGCAGACCTCGGCTTCAAGCAGATCTCGGTTGAGCCTGTTGTAGCGCCTCCGACCGAGGACTATGCGATCCGTGAGGAAGACCTTCCGGTGATCTTCGAACAGTACGACATTCTGGCAAGAGAGATGATCAAGAGAGAAAAAGAAGGAAGAGGCTTCAATTTCTTCCACTTTATGATCGATCTGACCGGCGGACCATGTGTTTATAAACGTCTTTCCGGCTGCGGTTCCGGAACCGAGTACCTTGCGGTAACACCGTGGGGCGATTTCTATCCGTGCCACCAGTTCGTAGGACAGGAAGATTTCTGCCTTGGAAATGTTTACGAAGGCGTGAAAAAGACAGAAACGGTCAACGAATTCAAAAAATGCAACGTTTATTCCAAAAAGGAGTGCAGCCAGTGCTTTGCACGGTTCTACTGCAGCGGCGGATGCGCGGCAAACTCCTACAACTTCACAGGTAAGATCAACGATGTTTACGAGATCGGCTGTAAGATGCAGCAGAAGCGGATCGAGTGCGCATTGATGATAAAGGCAGCTCTGGCCGAAGATTAAAGAAAAGAGGAAAATCGCGACATGATGAAAAAGAAACAGAGTATCATCGCGCTCGTCCTGGCAGCCATTGTAACAGTGCTTCTTGGATGGACGATGATCAAAGGATGGGGTCCTACCGGAACCGGTTCGATGAAGAACATCAACCTGGGTCTGGATCTGTCCGGCGGTGTCAGCATTACCTACCAAGCCGTAAAGGACAACCCGACAGACGAAGAAATGTCAGATACCCGCTACAAGCTGGAACAGCGTGCGCAGCAGTACAGCGAAGAGGCACAGGTATATCTGCAGGGCGACAACCGTATCACCATTGAAATCCCGGGTGCAACCGATGCAACCACCATTCTGGAAGAGATGGGTAAACCGGGAAGCCTGTATTTCATCAAACAGACCAACGATGACGGAACAGAAAACTACACCTACGACAGCTCGACCGGCGAGTACGTTCTGAACGGAAAAACTATCGAAGAGCTCGAGGAGGACGGCTCCGTCGTTCTGACCGGTAAAGATGTGGAGAGCGCAGAAGCCATGCATCAGCAGAACTCCACCACAAAAGCAACCGAGAGCGTCGTTCAGCTGAAAATGACCGACGAAGGAAAACAGAAATTTGCAGACGCAACCCAGGAAGCCTACAGCGCAGGAAAGAGCATCGGTATCTATTATGATGAAAAATTCGTCAGTGTACCGAGTGTAAACGCTGTGATTTCCGATGGTACTGCAGTCATCTCCGGCGGAAACATGGACTGGGATGAAGCAACCAGCCTGGCATCCACCCTCCGTATCGGTTCCCTTTCCCTGAAACTTGAGGAGATCAACTCCAGCGTCGTTGGAGCACAGCTTGGATCTGCAGCTGTTTCCACCAGCGTAAAAGCGGGAGCGATCGGCATTGTACTGATTATCCTTTTCCTTGCAATCGTATATCGCCTGCCTGGTATTGCTGCCGGATGGGCACTGCTCATCTATGTTGAGCTGAATCTGATTGCTTTAAATGCATTTGACCTGACATTGACCCTGCCTGGTATCGCAGGTGTTATCCTGTCGATCGGTATGGCGGTCGATGCGAACGTTATCATCTACGCCCGTATCGAGGAGGAGATCGGTGCCGGAAAGACGGTTCATGCGGCAATCCGCGACGGATTCAAGAAGGCAGCTTCTGCCATCCTGGACGGAAACGTGACGACCCTGATTGCAGCAGCTGTTCTGTATGCGCTTGCGAGCGGAAGTGTCCGCGGATTCGCCATGACACTTGCTCTTGGTATTGTTCTTTCCATGTTCAGCGCCATGGTTGTTTCCAGACTGCTGGTCAACAGCCTGTACGGTATGGGACTGAAGGATGCGAAATACTACGGAACCAAGAAAGAGCGCAAGGGATTTCCATTTGTGGAAAAGAGAAAGATCTTCTTCACGATCTCCTGCATTCTGCTGCTTGCCGTTCCGGCCAGCATGATTTTCATGCATCAGACAAAGGGAAGCGCACTGAACTTCGGCCTTGACTTCAAGGGCGGTACTTCCATCAACGTTCCGTTCAACGAGAATTACTCCATCGAAGAGCTGGACAAAGAGGTAGAGCCGGTTGTGGAAGGCGTGACAAAAGATTCCAATATTCAGATGACAAAGGTTGTCGGAGGCAACAATGTCATCATCAAAACACGTTCTCTGACTCTGGAAGAGCGTGAGCAGGTTTACCAGGCAATGGCAGACAATTTCGGTGTCGATACTTCTGAAATCACTTTCGACAACATTTCTTCTACTGTAAGTAAAGAAATGAGCCAGAATGCGATGAAAGCAGTTATCATCGCTGTAGTCTGCATGCTGCTGTACATCTGGATCCGTTTCCGCGACATCCGTTTCGCATCGAGTGCCATCCTTGCACTGATGCACGATATCGCCATTGTATTCGGATTCTATGTGGTATCCCGTATTTCGGTCGGCAGCACCTTTATCGCGTGTATGCTGACGATCCTCGGCTATTCCATCAACAGTACGATCGTCATCTTCGACCGTATCCGTGAGAATCTGCCGGAGTTAAAGAGAGAGCCGATCGAGTCCCTGGTTGACCGCTGCATCACGGACACCCTGACCCGAAGCATTTACAGTTCCCTCACCACCTTTATCACCATCTTTGTTCTGTTCGTGATGGGAGTTTCTTCCATCCGCGACTTTGCAGCACCTCTGATGGTTGGTATCGTATGCGGAGCTTACACTTCTGTCTGCATCACAGGTGCCCTGTGGTATGTGATGAAGCACGTTGGAAAAAACAAATATGTGCCGTCCAAAGCAGTACAGAATAAGACAAAAATAAATAAAAGCAGCAAAAACCATAAAAAGAGAAACGCCGGACCGGAAAAGTCCGGCGTTTCCTGCTAACAGGAAAGAGGAGAACATATGAAGAAAGAACGCTGGGTAGTTTCGGCAAAACGCGCCGATTTCCAGGCAATTGCGGACCGGTTCGGCATCGATCCCGTCATCGCCCGCCTGATCCGGAACCGGGATGTGACCGGGGAGAAAGAGATCGAAGAGTATCTCTTCGGTGATCTGGAGCAGCTCCACGATCCGCTGCTGATGAAGGATATGGAGCGCGCGGCAGATCTGATCGCAGAAAAAATCCGGGAGAAAAAGCCGATCCGCATCATCGGGGACTACGACATCGACGGTGTTACGGCAACGTATATTCTGCTGACCGGATTAAAAGATCTCGGTGCCGATGCGGATGTGCGTATCCCGGACCGGATTGCAGACGGATACGGCTTAAATGAGCATCTTGTGCAGTTTGCCGCGGATGAGGGGCGGGACACGATCGTCACCTGTGACAACGGCATCGCGGCGGGCAGTCAGATCCGTCTGGCAAAAGAACTTGGCATGACGGTTGTTGTGACGGACCACCACGAGGTTCCGTTTGAGGAGGATGAAAACGGAGAACGCCGCTACATCCTGCCGCCAGCGGACGCGGTTGTCAATCCGAAACAGAAAGACTGTTCCTATCCGTTTCCGGGCCTCTGCGGTGCGGCCGTCGCATGGAAACTGATCCAGACGATGGAGGCAAAAGCAGGTATTCCAAAGGAGCACAGCTTCCGCTTTCTGGAATTTGTCGCCATTGCGACGATCGGTGATGTGATGGATCTGCAGGGAGAAAACCGGATTTTTGTAAAAGCCGGCCTTCGGGCGCTCCATAAAACGCAGAACCTCGGCCTGCAGGAGCTGATCCGTGTGCAGGGCATCGAGGCGGAAAACGTGACACCGTATCACATCGGCTTCGTTCTCGGCCCGTGCATCAACGCATCGGGACGGCTTGACACGGCGGAGCATTCGTTAAAACTGCTCTGCGCAAAGACACGTGAGGAGGCCGCAAAGCTTGCCGGGGACTTGAAAGACCTGAATGAAAGCCGCAAAGAGCTGACGCGCCAGGGTGAGGCGAAAGCAATCGAGCTCGTGGAAACCTCCCCGCTGCAGAACGACAAAGTCCTCGTCGTCTATCTGCCGGACTGCCACGAGAGCCTTGCCGGAATCATCGCAGGTCGCCTGCGGGAGCACTTCCACAAACCATCCTTCGTACTCACCAGAAGTGAGGAGGGCGTCAAGGGCTCCGGCCGCTCGATCGAAGCGTATTCGATGTATGAGGAGCTCTGCAAATGCAAAGAACTGATGACGAAATTCGGCGGCCACCCGATGGCTGCGGGCCTTTCCCTCGCAGGAGAGGAGATGATCGAACCGTTCCGCCGGGCACTGAACGATAATTCCACGCTGACGGAAGAGGATTTCGTCGAAAAAGTTGTGATCGATGTGCCGATGCCGATCACCTACATCACCAAAAATCTGATCCGCCAGTTAAGTCTCTTGGAGCCGTTCGGAAAAGGCAACACGAAACCGCTGTTCGCACAGAAAGGACTGACTGTATTAAATTACCGCATTTTTGGAAAGAATAGAAACGTGGTGAAAGTACAGCTTGCCGATGCGGGCGGATACCAGATGGATGGTGTCTATTTCGGCGAGGGAGAAGCGTTCGCCGCATACGTGGATGCACATCCGACCCTCTCGGTAGCGTACTATCCGTCGATCGATACGTGGAACGGACGCGACAAATTACAGATCAATATCCAGAGTTATTTTTAAAGATGCAGAAAAGCCGCAAATACCTGATTTTTCTGCCCTGTTTTCTATCGGAAACAAAATTGACGCAGAAGAATATTGATGCTATACTGTAAGGTGAATTGTCAAACCTTGACGAAACGGAGGAATATTTTATGAAAAAAGTAGAGGATTACGTAAGAAGTATTCCGGATTTCCCGGAACCGGGTATTATTTTCAGAGATGTAACGAGTATCCTGCAGGACGCAGACGGACTGCAGCTTGCCATAGATGAGATGCAGCATTTTGTAGAAGAAGTAGACTGTGATGTAATCTGCGGAACCGAGTCCCGCGGCTTCATTTTCGGTATGCCGATTGCTTACAATCTGCACAAACCGTTCGTGCCGATCCGTAAAAAAGGAAACTTCCTCTGGAGACCATCGAGGAGAGCTATGACCTGGAGTACGGCAGCGCAACGATCGAGATGCACAAAGACTCCATCAAACCGGGCCAGAAGGTAGTCATCATCGACGATCTGATTGCAACCGGCGGTACCGTGGAGGCTTGTGCAAAAATGATCGAGCGCCTCGGCGGCGAAGTAACCAGAATCGTGTTCCTGATGGAGCTTGCCGGCTTAAAAGGACGCGAAAAACTGGCAAAATATGATGTAAAATCTGTCATCCGTTACGATGGCAAATAACGTATCCAACGAAACGCAGGGGTTAATCATGAGAGCGGAGGATACATATGGAAGAAGAGAAAAGAATCAGTGAAGAAGAATTAAAGAAGGATGTGGCGGCGGCAGAAGCCAGAATCCGCAAGACGGACGATTTTACAAGTCCGGAGGAATTATACGGGGAATTGATCGCTTCTGTGAAAAAATATCATCCATCGGACGATATTTCCCTGATCGAAAAAGCATACCGCGTGGCAGCGGATGCACATAAGGACCAGAAAAGAAAGAGCGGGGAACCGTACATCATCCATCCGCTCTGTGTGGCAATTATCCTGGCAGATCTGGAGCTCGACAAGGAGTCGATCGCGGCAGGCCTTCTGCACGACGTTGTCGAAGATACCGTCATGACCGAAGAGGAGCTGACCGAGGAGTTCGGCCCGGAGGTGTCCCTGATTGTAAGCGGTGTCACGAAGCTGGCACAGCTGAAATATTCTGCGGATAAGGTCGAGGAGCAGGCAGAAAACCTGAGAAAGATGTTCCTTGCGATGGCAAAGGATATCCGTGTTATTCTGGTAAAACTGGCGGACCGTCTGCACAACATGCGGACTGCACAGTACTGGTCGCCGGAGACGCAGAAGAAAAAAGCGCGTGAGACGATGGATATTTATGCCCCGATCGCACAGCGCCTCGGTATTTCCAAGATCAAGGTCGAACTCGATGACCTTTCTCTGAAATATCTGGAGCCGGATGCGTACTATGAACTGGTGCAGAAGGTCAGCATGAAGCGGGAGCAGCGGCAGGAGTTTGTCGATGCGATCGTAAAAGAGGTGACCCGTCATATCCACCAGGCCGGCATTGAGGCAGATGTCAACGGACGAATCAAGCACTTTTTCAGCATCTACAAAAAGATGGTCAACCAGCATAAGACGCTGGATCAGATCTATGACCTCTTTGCGGTCCGCATCATCGTGGAATCCGTCAAAGACTGCTATGCAGCGCTCGGTGTCATCCATGAAATGTACACGCCGATCCCGGGCCGTTTCAAAGATTACATTGCGATGCCGAAGCCAAACCGTTACCAGTCCCTGCATACAACCCTGATCGGACCGAACGGACAGCCGTTTGAGATTCAGATCCGTACTTATGAGATGCACCGGATTGCAGAATACGGTATCGCTGCACACTGGAAATACAAAGAGGCCTCCGACGGCAAGAAACCGGGACCGGAGCAGGAAGAGGAAAAACTGACCTGGCTGCGCCAGATTCTGGAGTGGCAGCAGGACATGGCGGACAACCATGAGTTCATGAACCTCTTAAAGAGCGATCTCGACCTGTTTGCCGACAATGTTTACTGTTTCAGCCCGGCGGGCGATGTCAAAACGCTTCCGGTCGGCTCCTGTGCCATCGACTTTGCTTATTCCGTCCACAGTGCGGTCGGCAACAAGATGGTCGGAGCGAGGGTCAACGGAAAACTCGTGCCGATCGAGACGGAACTTCACAACGGAGACCGCGTCGAGATCATCACCTCGCAGAACTCCAAGGGACCGAGCCGCGACTGGCTGAAAATTGCGAAGAGTTCCCAGGCAAAGAGCCGCATCAACCAGTGGTTCCGCCAGCAGAACAAGACGGACAACATCGTCAAAGGCAAGGAAATGCTCACCAGCTATGCAAAGCTGAAGGGCAAAAACCTTGGAATCTATACGAAACCGATGTACGAAGAGGCTGTCATGAGAAAGTACGGCTTCCGCGACTGGGATTCCGTTCTTGCGGCCATCGGCCACGGCGGCTTAAAAGAGGGCCAGGTCCTCAACAAGCTGATTGAGACGTACGAAAAGCAACATAAAAAAGAGATCACCGACGAGCAGGTGCTCGAGGCGGCATCTGGAGAGAAAGTTCTGCCGGTTGGAAAGAGCAAGGGCGGCATCGTCGTGCGCGGTATCCACGATGTGGCAGTTCGCTTCTCAAAATGCTGCAATCCGATCCCGGGCGATGAGATCGTGGGCTTTGTCACAAGAGGACGCGGCGTGACCATTCACCGCACCGACTGTGTCAATGTCCTGAATCTGCCGGAATCTGAGCGGGCGCGCCTCATTGATGCTGAATGGCAGGCAGAGGACAACGGCGGCTCTCTCTATACCGTGGAGATCAGCGTTTACGCAAACAACCGTACCGGTCTTCTGGTGGATATCTCCAAGATCTTTACCGAGCGGAAGATCGACCTTGCGGCGATGAACGTGAGAACGAGCAAGCAGGGAACGGCTTCCATCGATGTGACGTTCGACGTGCACAACAACGAAGAGCTGAACAGCATCATCGAGAAGGTACGCCAGGTGGAGAGCGTGATCAATATTCAGAGATCGAGAGGATAAAAAGGAGAAAAGCGTATGATAAAGGTAAATTACCGGGCACTTGGAATGCTCTCGACAAACTGCTACGTTGTGGAAAATCCGGACAGCCAGAAGGTGCTGATCGTGGACCCGGGCGATTCGCCGCTGGAGATTGAACGCCAGATCGACGAGATCGACGGCGACCCGGAGGCCATTCTGCTGACCCATGGCCATTTCGACCATATGCTGGCAGCGGATGCACTGCGGAAAAAGTACCATATCCCGGTCTATGTCCATGAAAAAGAGCAGCACCTGCTGGGGGATCCAAAGAAAAATCTTTCCGGGCTCTGGAGCAAACCGTACACGATGCAGGCGGACAAAACCGTAAAAGAGGGCGATGTGCTGCATCTCGCAGACTTTGAAATCCACGTTCTTGCGACACCGGGGCACACGGCAGGCGGTGTCTGCTACTATATTCCGGCAGAGAAAGCACTTTTTTCCGGTGATACGCTGTTCTGCGAGTCCTACGGAAGATACGACTTCCCGACATCCTCCGGCAGAGAGCTGATCGCGTCGGCCAAGCGCCTGTTAAAAGAGCTTCCCGGGGATGTGACCGTGTATCCGGGCCACAACGATGAAACTACGATTGAACATGAAAAGAGGTACAATCCCCTTGCTTAATATCAGCCTTTGTTTTAACAGAAAAGATTTTGAATACGATGTGTATTCCCTGATCAAGGCATTCTATCCGGGCTGTGAGATTACCTCATGGTACGAAGAGGATGGGGCGCCGGACGGGGAATTTGCATATTATGATAAGATCCTGTACGCGGCAGACCAGATCTGCTTTTCCATAGAAAATGAGAAGCACGAAGAGCTTTCTGCCGCGTGTGAGGCGGTGGAATATGAAAAAGACCGCCACGAAACGAAAAATGTCCTGAAACGGATGGTCTATCGCACGCTCTCGAAAGTGAGCGGAAAAGAACTTCCGTGGGGCGACCTTACCGGCATCCGTCCGACGAAAATTCCGATGAAGATGCTGGAAGAGGGCAAAACAAATGTAGAGATTGCGAAATACATGCGCGAGACCTACTACACCAGCCCGGAAAAGACGGCACTTGCAATCACGATTGCCAACCGGGAAAAGGACATTTTAAAGACGATCGACTACGAACACGGTTACAGCCTGTACATCGGCATCCCGTTCTGTCCGAGCATCTGCCTGTACTGTTCCTTCGGCTCCCATGTGTTAAGCCGCTGGGAGCATATGGTAGATCCGTATCTCGATGCACTGATCAAAGAACTGATCTTTATCAGTGAGAACATGAAGGATTACACCCTTGATACGATCTACATCGGAGGCGGTACGCCGACCACGCTGAATGCGGCACAGATGGAGCGCCTGCTCACGAAAGTGACAGAGCTCTTCCCGATGGAGCAGGTGCAGGAGTTCACCGTGGAGGCAGGACGGCCGGATACGATCAATGAGGAGGTCTTAAAAGCCATCCGCAAATTCCCGGTCACCCGTATTTCGATCAATCCACAGACCATGAACCAGGAAACGCTGGATCTGATCGGACGCCACCATACCGTGGAGGAGATCGAGGAGAAGTTCCGTATGGCGCGTTCCCTTGGATTTGACAACATCAACATGGATCTGATCGTCGGTCTGCCGGGCGAGGACAAGGAAAAAGTGGCGCATACGTTGGAAAAAGTGGAAGCGCTGAATCCGGATTCCCTGACCGTCCATTCCCTTGCGTTAAAGCGTGCAACGAGACTCAACCTGTTCAAAGACAAATATCAGGAAATCTCGTTTGAAAACTCTGCCGAGATCATGAAAATGACGATGGACAGCGCACACCGCATGGAGATGGGACCGTATTACATGTACCGCCAGAAAAATATGGCGGGTAACTTTGAGAATGTCGGCTACTCCCGCGAAGGAAAAGCAGGTATCTACAACATCCTCATTATGGAGGAAAAACAGTCCATTCTGGCCGCGGGAGCCGGAGCGTCCACGAAATTCGTGTTTGAACACGGAGAGCGCATTGAGCGGGTGGAGAACGTGAAGGATCTGAAAAACTACGTGGAGCGTATCGATGAAATGATCGAGAGAAAACGTATCGGAATGGAGAAGTATCTGCCAAAATGAAAGAAAATTCCAGTCAGCAGCTTCACATGCTGCGCTATACCCTGACCGAGCAGCTCATCCATGGCATGGAAGTGAGCAATTTAGCTTACGATCTTGCGCGGGAACTGGGGTATGAGAAAAAAATCTGCTATGAGCTTGCAAAAGCGGGCGTTCTCCACGATATCGGAAAGATTGTACTGGAGAATTACGTAGAAGAACAGGATACGCTCGTCGTTGAGGAGATGCGCTTTGTGCGGACCCATTCCACACTGGGCTATGAACTCCTGCAGGGACGCGGCTACTCCGATTTTGTGCTGGAGAGTATTCTGTATCACCATGAAAATTATGACGGAACCGGGTATCCGGCCAATCTGGCGGGAGAAAAGATTCCGTTTGGGGCGCGTATCTTACGCATCTGTGATGTGTACTGCGCGCTGACCTCCGACCGCCCGTACCGGAGTGCGTTTACGCGGGAACAGGCGATGGAGCTTATGACAGAAGAAGTCAAAAATTTCGATCTGAAAATGTTCCTGGCATTTCAGAGAGTGATCCACAGCGGCAGCCGGAAAGCGATCGAGCTTTCTGATGTCGATGAATTGATCCGGGAAATCATAAAGGAGAAAACAGAAAATGGCATTAAAAAGAAACCGGTTACCGGAATGAAAGATATTTTACCGAAAGAAATGGCAATCCGTGACTACGTGATCCGTCTGATCAAGGAAACTTACGGAACCTTCGGCTTTACCTCCATGGAGACCCCATGCGTGGAGCACATCGAAAACCTGAACAGCAAACAGGGCGGCGAGAATGAGAAACTGATTTTCAAGATCTTAAAAAGAGGAGAGAAGCTGAAACTCGAGACCGCTGAGAAAGAAAACGATCTCGTAGACAGCGGCCTGCGTTATGACCTGACCGTTCCGCTCTGCCGTTACTATTCCAACAACGCAAACGAGCTTCCGTCCCCGTTCAAAGCACTTCAGATGGGAAATGTATGGCGTGCAGACCGTCCGCAGAGAGGAAGATACCGCCAGTTCATGCAGTGCGATATCGATATCCTCGGCGAGCCGACCAACCTTGCAGAGATTGAGCTGATCCTTGCTACCACCACACTGCTTGGAAAACTGGACTTCAAGAACTTTACGATCCGTATCAATGACCGCCGCATCTTAAAAGCAATGGCAGCCTACAGCGGATTCCCGGAGGAGTCCTATGACACCGTATTTATTATCCTCGATAAGATGGATAAAATCGGTTTTGAGGGCGTTGCAAAAGAGCTCGAGGAAGCCGGCTTTGCAAAAGAGTCCGTAGAGAAATACCTGAAAATGTTCGAGGAGATCACCCCGGATACCGCAGGCGTAGAGTACTGCCGTGAGAAACTCGAGGGATTCCTTGACAAAGAGTACGCAGACGGCCTGAAGACCATCATCGACAGTGTTAATGCCGTGAAGACCGCAGAATTCAAGATCGCTTTCGATCCGACTCTGGTGCGCGGAATGTCCTACTACACCGGACCGATCTTCGAGATCGCTATGGATGAGTACGGCGGATCTGTCGGAGGCGGCGGACGCTACGATGAAATGATCGGAAAATTCACCGGAAACCAGACCTGCGCATGCGGATTCTCCATCGGATTTGAGCGTATCGTTATGCTTCTGCTTGAGAGAGATTACCAGATCCCGGGCGCGCAGAAGAAAAAAGCGTACCTGATCGAGAAAAACATGCCGGCAGAGGGAATGCAGAAGATCATTCAGCAGGCGACAAAAGAGAGAAGTGAAGGCACGGCCATCAACATCGCCGTGATGAAAAAGAACAAGAAATTCCAGAAAGAGCAGCTTGCCAGCGAGGGCTACACTGAGATCGAAGAATTTTTTGTTGACAAAATGTAAGGAATATCCAATAATAGTAATCGCATGAAAAAACGATGTGCTGCGGATGCAGATTCTTTGTGTCCGCAGTTCCAAATAGGAGGAACAAGAAAATGGCTGAATCCATGAAAGGCCTGAAGAGAACCTGCCGCTGTGCGGAAGTCACAAAAGCAGATATCGGAAAAAAGTAACCCTGATGGGCTGGGTACAGAAGAGCCGTAATAAAGGCGGAATTATTTTCGTCGATCTGCGTGACAGAAGCGGTATTATGCAGATTATCTTTGAGAACGGCCCGATCAGTGAGGAAGGTTTTGAGAAAGCAGCAAAACTGCGCAGCGAGTTCGTCATTGCCGTAGAAGGTGAAGTTATGGCCCGCTCCGGTGCTATCAATGAAAATCTGGCAACAGGAGAGCTCGAAGTAAAGGCTGAGTCCTTACGCATTCTTTCCGAGGCAGAAACCCCGCCGTTCCCGATCGAGGAGGATTCCAAGACGAGAGAAGAGCTCCGTCTGAAATACCGTTACCTGGATCTGCGCCGACCGGATATCCAGAGAAACCTGATTATGAGAAGCAAGGTGGCAATGCTCACCCGTGAGTTCATGTCAAAAGAAGGTTTTCTTGAGATCGAAACCCCGATGCTGACCAAATCCACACCGGAAGGCGCCAGAGACTATCTGGTACCGAGCCGTGTTCATCCGGGCAGCTTCTATGCACTGCCGCAGTCTCCGCAGCTGTTCAAACAGCTTCTGATGTGCTCCGGCTATGACCGCTATATCCAGATTGTAAAATGTTTCCGTGACGAGGACCTGCGTGCTGACCGTCAGCCGGAGTTCACCCAGATCGATATGGAGCTTGCTTTCGTTGATGTAGATGATGTTATCGATGTCAATGAGAGACTGCTGGCACACCTGTTCAAAGAGGTGCTCGGCGTTGAGGTACAGCTCCCGATCCAGAGAATGACCTGGAAAGAGGCTATGAACCGTTTCGGTTCCGACAAACCGGACCTGCGTTTCGGTATGGAGCTGGTTGATGTTTCCGAGACCGTAAAAGATACCGAGTTCGTTGTATTTAAGGGCGCACTTGAAAACGGCGGTTCTGTCCGCGGTATTAACGCAAAGGGACAGGGCGCAATGCCGAGAAAGAAAATCGACAAGCTCGTTGAGTTTGCGAAAGGTTACGGTGCAAAAGGTCTTGCATACATTGCAATCCATGAGGATGGAAGCTGGAAATCTTCCTTCTCCAAATTTATGACAGAGGAGCAGATGGAAGCCCTCATCAAAGCCATGGACGGACAGGCTGGAGACCTTCTTCTCTTCGCAGCAGACCGCAACAAGATTGTTTGGAACGTTCTTGGCGCACTTCGTCTGGAACTGGCAGAGCAGATGGGACTTCTCGACAAGAACGAATACCGTTTCGTATGGATTACCGAGTTCCCGCTTCTGGAGTGGTCCGATGAGGAGAACCGTTTCACCGCAATGCATCACCCGTTCACCATGCCGATGGACGAGGATCTGCCGCTTCTGGATACCGATCCGGGCGCAGTTCGTGCAAAAGCTTACGATATCGTCCTGAACGGCACTGAGATCGGAGGAGGAAGCGTTCGTATTCACCAGAACGATGTGCAGGAGAAGATGTTTGAGATGCTTGGTTTCACAAAGGAACAGGCACATGAGCGATTTGGTTTCCTTCTGGATGCTTTCAAATACGGAGTTCCGCCTCACGCCGGACTGGCTTACGGACTGGACCGTCTCGTTATGCTGATGGCAAAAGAGGACAGCATCCGCGACGTCATCGCATTCCCGAAGGTAAAAGATGCTTCCTGTCTGATGACCGAGGCTCCGTCACCGGTTGACGCAGCACAGCTGGAAGAGCTTGGCCTTGAGGTTGAGCCGCAGGCTGAGGAAGAGACAACAGAAGAGTAAAGAAAATTTTGTAATTTACAGGACAGACAATTTTGCAGAAGTGCAGCGTTGTCTGTCCTTTTTAGGTTCACTCGATCGGTGTAAAGAAAACTTAAGAAATTCTTCCACGTCTTCCCCGTTGTTTTGCTGGAAAAAGTGCTACAATATGGTTTGTAAGAAAGATACGGAAACATCCACAGCAAGTGGAACACATAGAGAAAAAGACAAGGAGGGATCACGATGTTAGTTACATTAGTCATGCTGGCAACCTGTTTTGGTCTGCTCTGCGGAATTGGAATTTTATTTGGGATCGTCGGACTGCTGCTGAAATTTGGAGGAAAAGTCCTCGGCGCATGCGCCACTATTCTTCTCCCGATCGGCGTGATCTGGCTTGGATTTAAAATCGTGTTCGCCGTCGTTCCGCTTCTGTTCAAACTGGTCTGTGCAGCGCTGATCTGTTATCTCGTATACCGCATTCTGCGGGAGATGAAACTTGTAGCATAAAAATAAATCTAACAGATTCGAAAGAAACCTGCTTTCCGTCATAAACACGGAGGCAGGTTTTTAATGACAAAACAAAATCTATTTTCAGAAAAAGCCAGTATTTGCTAAAAAAAGAGTAAGGAAAAAGTAAGAAAACAAAAACAAATGTGATACGATAGAACTAACTTGGGAAAGCAGAAAATTAATTTGTAAAATAGAAAAGTGGGAGGAAGCGTATGAAGAAAAAGTAATCGCGATTGTGTGTGCAGTCGCAGTGCTGGCGGCAGCCGGAGGGGGAGTGACATGGCATTTCCTTGGAAACAGTACAAAAGAGGACGATAACGTCGTCTATGTCAATACTGTAAAAGCCCTGACCAATCTGGGAACCGGAAATGGAATGGAAAACCGCTATGCCGGTGTTGTGGAGTCGGAAAATACCTGGAAGGTAGAGAAAAACAGCGAGAAAAAGGTAAAGGAAGTTTATGTGGAAGTCGGTCAGGAGGTTCAGGTCGGAACACCGCTGTTCTCCTACGATACCGAGAAATTCCAGAGTGACCTCGAGCAGGCGCAGCTGGATCTGGAACGTATAAACAATGAACTTTCAAGTATGAATACCAATATCGACCAGCTTTACAAAGACAAAAAGCAGGCATCAAAAGACCAGCAGGCAAGCATCACACTGGAAATTCAGGAAGCGGAGCTGGATTTAAAGAAAAAAGAATATGAAGGAAAATCAAAACAGGCGGAGATTGATAAATTAAACGATAACATCACCAATGCGACCGTGATCAGCGAAATCGCCGGTGTTGTAAAATCAATCAACAACGATGACAGCAGCGCCGGCGCTTACTCCGGTGACAACTCCGACAATTCCTTCCTGACCGTTCTTGCAACGGGAGATTTCCGTGTAAAAGGCCAGATCAATGAACAGAATATGAGCGACGGTTCGATTACCGAAGGAAGCCAGGTGATCGTGCATTCTCGTGTAGATGAGAATCAGACCTGGACCGGAACCGTGACAAAGATTGATCGGGAAAATGCACGGACAGGAAGCAATAACGTTTACAGCAGTTCGGGAGACGGTATGACGCAGTCAAGCAACTATCCGTTTTATGTACAGCTCGATGGAACAAATGGTCTGATGCTCGGTCAGCACGTTTACGTAGAGCCGGATGTCGGCCAGCAGGAAGTCAAAACAGGAATCTGGCTGTCTGACTCCTTTATCAACGATGTCGACAGCAATCCTTACGTCTGGGCCGATAATGGAAAAGGCAAACTGGAAAAACGAAGCGTAACCCTTGGAACACACGATGAAAATATGATGGAATATCAGATCACCGACGGCCTTGCAGAAGATGATGCAATCACCTTCCCGGAGGACGGTCTGGAAGAAGGGATGAAGACCGTAGTCAGCACCGACGGATCACTGGGACAGAGCAATCCGGCCGGCGGCGAGGATGACGGAATGGTGGATGACGGTATGCTTGACAACGACGATGGAATGGTCGACGACGGTATGACGCAGGATGAAAACGGCATGGTTGACAATACCATGGACGGCGCAGAGTACAGCGGTGAGGAAGATACAACGAACGTGATCGGCGGCGCCGACAATGGTAAGGCAGAACCGGCAGACACACAGGAAGCCGGATCAGCAGATGACGGGGAGGTGCAGCCGTGATTCTGGAATTAGAGAATATCTGTAAAGAATATATGCAGGGCAAAATCCCGGTTCCGGTTCTGAAAAACATCAACTTCTCCATGGAAGAAGGCGAGTACGTTGCGATCATGGGTCCTTCCGGTTCCGGAAAAACAACACTGATGAATATTGTCGGCTGCCTCGACCAGGCGACGAGCGGACGGCTGATCCTCGACGGACAGGACATCAGCAAATGCAGTGACAATCAGATGTCGGACATCCGCCTGCAGAAAATCGGCTTTGTCTTCCAGAACTTCCAACTCCTTGCAAGACAGAGCGCAATGGAAAATGTATGCCTGCCGTTGACGTACGCGGGCGTGCCGAAAAAAGAGAGAAGAGAGCGGGCAGCGATTGCCCTCGAGCGGGTGGGGCTCGGCGACCGTATGAGTTTCAAACCGACCCAGCTCTCCGGCGGACAGAAACAGCGTGTGGCGATTGCAAGAGCGATCGTCAACCATCCGAAAATTCTGCTGGCTGATGAGCCGACCGGAGCGCTCGACTCCCATTCCGGCGAGCAGGTCATGGAGCTGTTCCAGAGCCTGAACGATGAGGGCGTCAGCATCTTGATGATTACGCATGACGCGGAGATCGCATCGATGGCACAGCGCACCGTGGAGATCCGCGACGGAATGATGAAATCGAAGGAGGTGGCCGAAGCATGAAAAAAGGAAAAGCCGCAAAGAAAGCAGCGATTGCAGTCGTGACAGCGGTTGCCGTGGGTGGCGTAAGTGTCGGCGGCTATTATGGGATTCGCCAGGCGCAGAAGACAACCGTAAAAGTGTATCCGGTCAGTGACTTTACGAGTGGATACTGGGGAGACAGCATGAACATGGAAGGCCAGATCACCTCGACGGCTTCCCAGAACATCTATCTTTCCGACAGCCAGACCATTTCCCAGGTTCTCGTCAAAGAGGGCGATGTGGTAAATGCCGGAGACACGCTGATGACATACGATACCAGCATGATCGAGCTGGATCTGGAAACGCAGCAGTTACAGCTTGCACAGACAAAGCTGAAAATCCAGCAGAGTGAAAAAGAACTGGAAAAGCTGAAAAAGACAAAACCGGTATCGGATACGCCGCTGAATCCGGTGGAGCCGGATTTCCCGGATTTCCCGGATTTTCCAGATGAACCCATCGATCCGGATTTCCCGGACGAACCGATTCCGACCCCAGAACCGGAGCCGACGTACGAGGATGCTGTTCTGTACAGCAGTACGAATAAGCTTGTATTTGGTTCCAAACCATACAAAGGAGAAGGAACGCAGGAAGACCCATACACCTATCTCTGCGCACCGGGAACAGTCCTAACAGGCGGATTCCTGAATCAGATGGCAGGATACGCGGATGAAAAGGGAACGAAAAAAGAAGAGGACAGCGAAGGATACTGGTTTCGCCTGGAGATTCATGAGGAAAACAAAGCCGCAGAGGCGCTGGAAACCGTGTGGGAGCAGGATGGAACGAAGATTGCGAAAGTATACGAGACTTCGTATGAAGCAGTCCTGAGTCTGAAAGAATCCGAATCGGCGGATGCACCGGAAATAAAAATCACCACGCCGCTTGCCAACACAGAGGTGGCAGAGGGCGGCGAGCTGAAGCTGAAAATCGGAATCAATGAGAAGAAAGATACCGAAGAGAAGCCGGATGAGAAAGCAGACGATAAAACGGATGATAGAACCGAGAGTCCGTCCGAGGACGATGTGACACAGCCGGGTGAAGCCGGAAATGGAAGCGGTGAGGCAGACGATTCCACAGAAAACACCGAAACGGATGGCACTTACACATACGTCTGGAAACACAACGGAAAGACAATCGACGGAGATTTTAAGGATACTTACACAAAAGAAAACATCACAAAAGAGGATGCCGGAATCTATACAGTAGAAGTGACAGCGAAAAATGACAAGGGTACTTCCATGGCAGTCAGCACTGCAAATGTGGCGGTAAAAGAAGGAACGATTACCCCGACACCAAGTGTAACTCCGACCCCGAGCGTTACGCCGGGACCGAGTGTAACTCCAGAGCCGACCGTCAGCCCGGAACCAAGTACAACACCGATTCCGACCACAGAGCCGGTTCCAACAGAAACTCCGGTGCCGAGCGAGACCCCAGTTCCGACGGAAACGCCGACGCCGACTGAAGCCCCGGCAGAACCGGAAGCGGAACCGCAGAGCGAAGATGCGCCGGAAGCAGTGCAGACGACAGCAAAAACCGTATTCTACGGTGAAAAAGCATCGGTACAGTCCCTCTTTACATCATCCACAGGAAGCAGCGCAAATAACAATACTTCTTCCGGTGATGATACCCAGATGACCTACACAAAAAGATGAGTTGAAAAAAGCCATCAGCGAAAAAGAAAGCCAGATCCGTAATCTGAAAGCTTGATCAGAAGGAAGAGGAACTCAAAGTCAAAAATACGCAGAAATCCCTGGATTCCCAGACCGTAAAAGCGACGA
>ENA-OQOA01000132-OQOA01000132.1-human-gut-metagenome-genome-assembly--contig:-NODE-132-length-42569-cov-5.069719_pt1 | contig 42569 bp, 49 predicted proteins | sample MGYA00242633_ERZ504888 | MGnify/ENA primary metagenome ERZ504888 (study PRJEB26092, sample SAMD00036372) | human gut metagenome | host: Homo sapiens | study: EMG produced TPA metagenomics assembly of...
CGTGATGATCAGAAGACTTCCTCCGCATTTTCTGCGGGTATGCCTCAATTCCGGCAGAAACGGTGCGGACCGCATCGACATCCAGGCCGGAGTCGGTCTCATCGAGAATGGTAAGGGACGGCTCGAGCATCAGAAGCTGCAAGATCTCGGCTTTCTTTTTCTCACCGCCGGAAAATCCGACATTCAGATCACGGTCTGCATACGACGGATCCATCTGCAGAACTTCCATTGCTTTTTCCAGTTCTTTCCGGAACTCAAACAGACGCATCCGTTTGCCGGTCTTTAACTCGACGGCGCTGCGGATAAAAGAGCTTAAGGTTACGCCAGGCACCTCAAGCGGATTCTGAAACGAGAGAAACAGTCCCATTTTGGCGCGTTCATTGACCGGCTCTTCTGTGATGTTCTTTCCCTGGAACCAGATTTCGCCGCGTGTCACGTTATATTTCGGATTGCCGAGCAGCGTATTGCCAAGCGTCGACTTTCCGGTACCATTCGGTCCAAGCAGCACATGCGTCTCCCCTTTTCCAATCGTAAGATTGACGCCGTGCAGGATCTCTTTTTCTTCTACATTTACCGTTAAATCTTTCACTGTTAAAAGATTTTTTCCCATATTGATATCCTCCTTATTTTGCTTCGAGGTTAAAATCTCTGTTTTCGCCTCCGATTGTAGATCTTTTTTCCGAGTATTTCAATCGGATTTATATATTTGAAAAATTTTATCAAAAAACGCACCTGCCGCCGGATTTTTTTTCCGCACGACAGGCGCGTTTTCTATCAACATCGTTTCAGCCGATTCCGCCCAGCACGATTCCGAGAATCAGAACCAGCACACAGATCGGCACGTAGATATATTTGCAGATCGGATAATACAGATCCGTGAATTTGCTGCTTCTTCCCTTGTCTACCTGGGACTGCACATACTTCTTTCCGCAGATCCAGAAGAACATGACTCCGGCAAGGCCGGCGCCGAGCGGGCAGATGTAGATCGACAGAACATCCATCCACTGGGATACAATGCCCTGGATCAGAAGAGATACGACCACACCGATAACCCCGATCACACCGCAGGCTGCTACTCTTCCGAGATGAAATTTTTCCTGTACCGTTGCAATCGGTGCTTCGTACAGGTTAATCAGAGAGGTAAGGCCGGCAAAAAAGACAGCGACAAAGAAAACGATTGCGATCAGCGCGCCACCCGGCATAGACTTTATCAAATTCGGAAGGAAAATGAACAGAAGTCCAGGTCCTCCTGTATTTAACTGTGCTCCCGTAGTTGCCATCGCCGGGATAATAACCAGCGCAGCAAGCATAGCAGCGAGCGTATCAAAAAATGCTACTCTTCCGGCGGCGGCCGGAATATTTTCTCCATCTGACAAATAGGAACCATAGATCAGTGTTCCGTTTCCGGCTACAGACAGGGAAAAGAATGCCTGACCAAGTGCAAAAATCCAGGTCTTCGGATCTGCAAGTGCTTTTGGTTCCACACGGAAAATATAACGGTATCCATCCGCTGCACCGGGCTGAAAGGCAACATAGATACCAAGTGCAACAAACAGGAGAAAGAAAACAGGCATCAGCACCTTATTGACCTTCTCAATTCCCTTACCAACACCAAATGCCAGAATGACCATCGCAACCACAAGAGCTACGATCTGCCAGAAATTGTTTCCAAACGCAGATGCCATGGATTCAAACGCTCCGGCAAAATCCTCTACGCTCACAGCTGACAGTGTCTTTCCGGTAAAGGTTCCGATCATGTACCTGAAAATCCACCCCATGACAACCGTATAACCGATCGCCATTGCCAGGGAACCCAGCACCGGAATCAGACCAAGCGCCTCTCCGGCTTTTCGTTTTCCTTTCGTTTCACATGCAAAACCGAACGCATCAACCGGACCGGATCTTGTGGCACGGCCAAAACTCATCTCCCCGCTCACACCGGTAAAGCCGATCAGTGCAACGAACAGGAAATACGGAATCAGAAAGGAACCTCCTCCGTACAAGGAAACCCGGGTAGGGAACATCCAGATGTTGCCCATTCCAACTGCAGAGCCGATGCAGGCCAGGATAAATCCCCACCGACTGTTAAATGACTCTCTCTTTTTCATACTGCTCTCCCTTTTTCTTACTTTTTCTGAAGATATCATGGCCAAAGTACCTTTTGACTCCAACATCTTCTGAATATTTTATCATAAGCTATTGGGAAAAGCTATAGCATTTCTCATCTTCCTGCAACTTCACTTTATATTTTATGCTTTTTCCGCCTTGCTGCTGCCATTCCCGCGGAGAACATCCGCAGTGGCGTTTGAAATAGCGGCTGAAATGAGACAGATTGGAAAAACCGCAGATTTCCGCGGTCTGTCCGATGGAAAGTGCCTGATTTGTCAAAAGATTTTTCGCCTTGTCGAGCCGTACTTCAATCAGATCGCTGTGCGGGGTGCTGCTGAAAAACTGTTTATAATAAGAATAAAACTGGCTTTTTTCCATATTGGCCATCTGGCAAAGCTTTTCTGTCGTCCAGCCTTTCTCATAATGGCTCAACATCTTAAGGCGCAGCTCCTGGAATTCCTGATACAGTCCGGCCGGCTCCTCTGCCGCTTTCTGGTACAGCCGCATACCGCGCGATGCCGTAATCATCATCTGACGAACCAGTGCTTCCTCATATTCCACTGCGTATGGATCTTTCACAATATATTCCCTCTGCAAAAGGCGAATCAGCTCATCAATTGCTTCCGTATTCTGTGGATAAAAAACAGCATTCTGCGGAATTCCATACGTTTCACCCAGATTCTTACCGCACCAGAAATGGACATAGCTGTTGCGAAACTTCTGAACAGCCTGATAATGCTGCTCGTGATCCGGCGTGTAAAAAAGGCAGGCATTTTCCTGTGCAATGAAAAACGCAGTTCTGTCATACACCTTCATCGGCGTTTTAAACAACAGAAACAGATAGTCCCCGCTGCCCTCCGGCCGATATATCGTCTCATAATCGGCGTTGGATCTATTATATTCACAAATATGAACTGAAAATTCCATTCTTCTCGTTTCCCCTTTTCTTTTCTTCTCCCTATTTTACCGCAAAACCGGAAAAAAAGTCAAATTTGCCGGACAAAAATCTCTGGTTTTTTTCTATCTTCCTGCTAAAATTGAAACTATCCAAAGCGAAAGCGAAACGGTGGAATAAAATCATAGACACGCCGGTGATCCTTTGTTTTTCTGGATCGTGTCTGAAAACGAACATTTCTTTTAACAGGAGGATTTTTTAAGTATGAAAAAAGCAGAGATTATCATTGACAAATATTTTCTTACCGGAAAAGTTGACAAACGAATCTTCGGTTCCTTTATCGAGCACCTGGGACGCGCCGTTTACGAAGGCATCTATCAGGAAGGAAGTGCTCTCTCCGACGAGCAGGGCTTCCGAAAAGATACCCTGGATCTTGTCAAAGAGCTTCAGGTACCGATCGTCCGTTACCCGGGCGGAAACTTTGTCTCGGGCTATCACTGGGAAGACAGCGTAGGTCCGAAAGACAAACGGCCTGCAAAACCGGATCTTGCCTGGGGCGTGATTGAGACAAACGAATTCGGTCTGAATGAGTTTGCGGACTGGTCGAAAAAAGCCGGCAGTGACATCATGATGGCCGTCAATCTCGGAACCCGCGGACCGGAAGATGCAAAAAATGTGCTGGAGTACTGCAACTTCAAGGGCGGCACCTACTACAGTGATCTGAGAAAATCCCACGGTTACAAAGATCCACACAACATCAAACTCTGGTGCCTCGGCAACGAGATGGACGGACCGTGGCAGATGGGACATAAGACCGCTTCTGAGTACGGACGTATTGCAGCAGAGACTTCCCGTCTAATGAAATTCATGGATCCGACGATCGAAACTGTTGCCTGCGGAAGCTCCAATCTTACGATGCCAACCTTCGGTTCCTGGGAATATACGGTTCTGGACGAATGCTATGATGAGGTGGATTACCTTTCTTTACACCAGTACTACGGAAATTATGCAAATGATACTGTCGATTTCCTGGCAAGCTCCAAGGGCATGGATGATTTCATCTCCGGTGTAGTTGCGATCTGTGATGCAGTCAAAGCGAAAAAACACGGCAAAAAGCAGATTAACCTTTCCTTCGATGAGTGGAACGTATGGTATCACAGCAATGAGCAGGATCAGAAGCTGGAGAAATGGGTACGCGCACCGCATCAGCTTGAGGATGTTTACAACTTTGAGGATGCACTTCTCGTCGGAAGCATGCTGATCACACTCCTGCGCCACGCAGACCGTGTCAAGATTGCCTGCCTCGCACAGCTTGTCAACGTTATCGCTCCGATCATGACATCCGATACCGGTGCATGGCGTCAGACGATCTTCTATCCATACATGCATGCAAGCGTATACGGCCGCGGAACCGTCTTAAATACACAGGTTCTGACACCGGTTTACGAGAGCAAAACGTACGGCGAAGCTCCGTATCTCGATTCTGTCTGCATCTGGGATGAGGAAAACGATGCACTGACCATTTTTGCAGTCAATAAGAGCCTGGATGAGGATATGGAGGTTTCCTGCGATCTGCGTCAGTTCGAAGGATGCCGTCTGGCTGAGCACATCGTGCTGACAAACGACGATATGAAAGCGGTCAACACCGAAGCAGATCCGAACCACGTTACTCCGACCCATTCCGATGCCACCAAACTGGAGAATGGAAAAATGCACACCGTTCTTGGAAAACACAGCTGGAATGTGATCCGTCTTACAAAATAATGGAACCGTATAAGGTATGGCCTGAAAAACAGAACATCTGAATTTTTCATCCAAACATATGCATAAAGGAGTTTTATTTTATGGCACAGGCATATTTATTTGTTCATTTTCGGGAAAAAACAACACCGGACGGCGAACAGGTTTATTTCGGCATCAGCCGCGATGGTTTCCACTGGGAAGCTGTCAACGAAGGCGCTCCTGTTCTCTGGGCGTATTATGGAGATAAGGGTGTACGCGACTTTACTATCACTCACAGCATAGAAACCGGGAAATATTATATTTTCGCCACTGACCTGAGTCTTTCTTACGGTATGCGGAATCAGTATCACAATTCCTGGGATGAGATCGGCAGAAACGGCAGCAAGTATTTCTCCGTCTGGGAATCAGAGGATCTCGTAAACTGGAGCGACCAGCGTCTTGTAAAAATCGGTGATGATGACTTCGGCTGCCTCTGGGCACCGGATCTGATTTACGATAAAGAAAACGGTGAGTACGTTCTGCACTGGTCTTCTTCCCCTGCAGCAAACGATTACGGTCCCAAAAAAAATCTATTACAGCACAACGAAGGATTTTGTTCATTTTTCAGCTCCGCAGGTTCTGTACGAAAAAGAGGACAGCGGCGTGATTGATTCGGCGATCTATGAAGAGAATGGGGTTTATTATCTTTTCGTAAAGAGTGAAAGCAATCCGGCGAAAATTATTCTGCTCCGCTCCGACCATGCGGCCGGCCCGTATGTGCGGATGGAAAGCTTCGATGAGAGCATGAAAGATGTAGAGAGCGGTCTCTATGAGGCTCCGACCGCAGTACAGCTTGATGACAGCAGATGGTGTCTGTTCCTTGACTACTACGGCGTTCCGGGTGCCGGCCAGGGATATGTGCCGTTTGTTGCAGACAGCCTTGCTTCCGGAAAATTTGTTCGTTCTGATGCTTCCTTCTCGTTCCCATACGGCTACAAGCATGGAACGATTCTTCCGATTACAGAGGAGGATTACGAGCGGATCAAAAACCATGACTGGTCAGATCACGGATATCAGTAAAATCGCTGTCCGCCTGATGGGATTTTCATACAAAAAGAACTGCGGCAGGCTTCCTTTTGGGGAAGTTCCTGCCGCAGTTCTTTTTCGCTTTTCTTTTCCGACAAAACCCATCCGCTTCCTTTTTGTTCTGGCGGACAGTACCTTTTCTGCAGATTGGTAAATGTATCGTTTTGATGGTGTCTGAATTTTTCTTTATCTCTGTGCCTGTGCAGCGGTTCTTGCATGGAACATGCGGAAGACGCCGGTCTGCTCGATCAACTTCGTCAGGCTATAGAAAATGATGGAATCGATCGGCCACATAATCAGGTTCTTTAAGGCACGTGCCGGAAGAAGCACCATGATTCCTTTTCCATACAGCATGCTGATCCACAGGGTGTTCAGCAGTACGTTGACAGTCAGCATAACGATGAACTTGGCTGCAAGCACACGTTTGATGGTCAGTTTTTTGCGATAGTAGAAGCATCCATACATAAAAGATGCCAGCATCGCATTAAAGGTGAATCCGAAGAAGAACGGGCCGCTCGGTTTCAGGAAATATTTTACGACATCAAGAATGCCGGAGAAAAGACATCCTGTCACTGGTCCGAACAGGTAATCGACAAGGCGGTTCGGGATTCCGGAAAATCCAATGCGGACATAAGGTCCGATATCAATCGATGCTACCTGGTTCAGAATCATCGCCAGCGCTGCGAACATGGCACAGGCTGCGAGGGTTGTGACTGCTTTCAGCTCTTTTGCTGACTGCAGAAACATGTTTTTTGTTTCTTTTGCTGTTTCATTTGCATTTTTCTGCATAAAAAATTACCTCCTTTACAGATATCTGACTACAATAGGAGATAATCTCTTGTCTCTATCTTCTGTTGCAGCGAGATGCAATTCATATACCGCAAGATTTTCTCTTTTCGTCTCCCTGGCTACTCTCTATCCCGGGAGCACTTTACGCATATGAACTTACTCTGCAGTTGTTTTTGTCCTGCTCATTATATAGTAAAATCCCCTTGATTTCAAGAGGATTTTACATTTTTTTCTAATTTTTTACGATCAAATATCAGCCCTGCATTTTACGGTCTTTCCGGTGATAAAACGGAGACAAACGCAAACTTTTTATCCAGCAGTTTTCCCATCAGCACAATACCTTTTCCCATCGTAAAAGCAGCTGCTACCGTTCCGATTCCAAGACCTTCGATTCTTCCAAGTCCGAAGAAGGTGAGCAATGCGGTTACCATAAGGCAGGTCACATCGAAGTCGATTTTAATTCTGGAATACGGCACTTTCGTGCAGACTTTTTCGACTTAAAGATTGACTCTATATTTGAAGAGGGCGAATGAAAATGATTAGGAACAAACGAAAGCAGATGAAACTCGAATTTTATCGGAAAATCTCAAAATTGCACATCCCAAAAACCCAGTATTTAAGCCTTTTTATCTATGTATAATTTGATATTAACGTAAAAAAGACCTCATAACCACATTTTTATGATTACAAGGTCTTCATTTTGTGTTTTATGAATGATTCGGCTTGTGTCTGGGCTGTTGATCCGGAAAAGGGACAGTTGGGAGTTGGTCAGTGATCGGGTGATGGGTGATTAGCACTCGGTCACTGGATCAACTGTTTTGCCCTTTTGAGGATCAATTGGGTTGCCCTTTGACACAAGATCTTTCTTCTTTTATTTTCGGATCTGTCCCGTTCCGTATACGATATTTTTAATCGACGTCAGCGCCAGCAGTCCCATTGGGCCTCTGGCGTGAAGTTTTTGGGTGCTGATTCCGATTTCGGCGCCGTAGCCGAATTCGAAGCCGTCGGTGAAGCGGGTGGAGGCGTTGACGTAGACTACAGCTGCATCGATTTCGTCCAGGAATTTCTGGGCGTGGGTGTAGTTGTTGGTGATGATTGCTTCGGAGTGTTTTGTGTTGTAGCGGTTGATGTGCGCGATCGCTTCGTCGATAGAGGAAACCGTTTTAATGGATACGATATAGTCGAGATACTCTTTTCCCCAGTCCTCTTCTGTCGCTTCTTCTGCTTCCGGCATGTATTCTCTTGCCTTTTCGTCTGCGCGCATTTCCACATGTTTTTCTTTTAATCGTTCCTCCAGAACCGGGAGCAGTTTTTCACGTACATTTTCGTGTACCACAATCGATTCACACGCATTACATACGCCGACGCGCTGTGTTTTTGCGTTCAGAATAATATCCACTGCCATGGAAAGATCGGCTGTCTCATCCACGTAGATATGACAGTTTCCGGTTCCTGTCTCAATGACAGGAATCGTGCTGTTTTCCACGACAGCGCGGATCAGTCCGGCACCGCCGCGCGGAATCAGAACATCGACATAGCGGTTCATCTTCATAAACTGCGCCGTCGTCTCGCGGGAGGTATCTTCGATCAGAAGCAGGGCGTCTTCCGGCACCTGCTCCTCTTTCAGTGTTTTCCGAAGAGAGGCAACAATCGCCGTATTCGAGTGGATTGCATCGCTTCCGCCTTTTAAAATCACGACATTTCCCGTTTTGAAGCAGAGTGCAAATGCATCCGCCGTCACATTTGGGCGTGCCTCGTAGATGATGCCGACAACACCGAGCGGAACACGTTTCTGTCCGATCAGAAGACCGTTCGGGCGTTTTTTCATTCCCAGCACTTCCCCGATTGGGTCGTCCAGTTCGGATACCTGACACATGCCTTCTGCCATTGCTTCAATCCGGCTTTTGTCCAGAAAGAGCCGGTCCAGAAGTCCCTGAGACATGCCTTTTTCTTTTCCATGCTCCATATCCAGCGCATTGGCCGCGATAATCGTTTCGGCGTCTGCCACAAGGTTTTCCGCTGCTTTTTTCAGCACACGGTTTTTCTTCTCCGTCTCCATGATTCGAAGCACAGGCTCCGCCTGGCGGGCTCTCGTTCCGATTTCTTCCAGCTTCATCATACTCGTCTCCTCCTCGTGTTGTCTTATCGTAATTGGCTTAACGGTAAATCTTCTGCTCTGTCACCAGCATCTGCGGCAGAACATCCGTCTCTTCAAACGGCACCGCATCAAACAGCTGAAACTCAAACGCCGCTGCAACCGTTGTAAACCCTGGATGTGCGGCAAGAAAGCGGTCATAAAATCCTTTTCCATATCCTACTCTGTGGCGCGCCGGATCAAAGGCCACACCGGGTACCAGCAGAAAGCCCTCTTCCCGCGTGCAGACCTTTCCGCCGTCCGGCTCCATAATGCCAAAATAGCCGGATTTCAGCGTGGAGAAATCTTTGATCTCATAATAAACCATATCATCGCCTTCCACGCGCGGCACAGCGACCGTCTTTCCCATTTGCAGGGCCTTCTCGATCAGATCCCGTGTCATGACTTCTTTTTTGAAGTCCATATACGCAAAAAAGCAGTCCGCATCCAGAAACTCCGGCAGAGCCGTGATTTTTTCATAAATCATACGGCTCTTTTCCTGAATTTCTTCCTGTGTGGCTGCTCTTCTTCGGGCAAAAACTTCTTTTCTAATGTTTCCTTTTGCTTCCATAGCGCTCCCCCAGATTTACGATTGTTCCGTCTTTCTCCTGCACATCAATATTGTCGAGCTGGGTACGGAGGTTCATTTTCACGGCTGCAATATATTCTCTCCGCAGCTTCTGCTGCTCTTCTTTCTCCGCCGGTGTCAGCCCCTCTGCTTTCGCCTTGCGGGCAAGTTCGTTGATTCTCTGTATATTAATTTCCATTTTCTGTATTTTTCTCCTTTGTTTCAACTCACAGTCGGTATTTTCACAGAGTCTGACATGTCGAAAATAGTTCGACTGTGACTCGCCTCATGTCAGTGGAGGATACCGATTTCTCTCCGCCTGCCACTACCGTTATGTTTCTTTTAACAATTCATCCCACCGCTTTAGAAGCGAGGGACTTGCTTGATTCGGTTAAATGACCGGATTTTCTTTTTATCTTACCGCAAAACACAGGATCTGTCCAGCCGATCTGAGAAAAATCCTGAAATCCAGCTTTATCACCGGATTTCAGTCTCATCTGCATAATTATCTAAAACAATCAGAACCCATGTTTTTCCAAGATTCAGTTTAATCTCCTCTCCATTGCTGTCCCGGTACTTTGTGACACCCCACGGATCATCCTTGCTCCATGTCACGTCGATGGCCTTTCCGCTTGTGATATACGTTCCCATTCCGCCGTTTACCACATCAATATCGAGATATTCCGCATTGTCATCATACTTTTTCCAGGAACAGTACTGCACGATAATGTTCTTCACCGCAAGCTGTTCCTGTGTCATCTCATCGATCTGCGGTTCCCCGAACTGATAACGCAAATACGTGCCGCTCGCCTCATCGTACGAAAACCATGGATTATTGTGGAAATATCCGCCCGGTGCCACATAGGCGGCATTTCGTCCCTGTTCCAGCGTTTCCGGTTCTGTCTCGGATGCAAACTGGAAAAATCCGTCATAACCGTCTTTGTAAGATGTCCGGTAGCCGCAGAGATCGATTCCCGCTGCAATCCCGGCCGCGTCCAAATACGCATTGTGCGGCGACGGACGATCCGACGTCCGGTAATACACCTGTTCCGAATACTCCATGCCATTCACATTGTCTATGTGATCCGATTCGAGCAGCGGAATCGCATACGCCGCCTGTCCATAGTGGTAATACAGAGCGTCAAATCCCGCTGCCAGATACACATAATATTCGCGGCAACTCCGCACCGATCCGATCTTTTCGAGATCATCATAGTTTTCAAACAGCCCCATCAGGCGCGTAATGCCGCCTTCGACCGGCGCTTCATAGATCACTCCCGCACGGCTGATACCGCTCTGCGGGCAGGCGCTGATGATATTGCTCAGCATAACCGCCACCGGGCGCCTTCTTCCCTGTACTTCGGCGACAGGTTCTCCTGTCAGATAACTTTTCACCATACCTTCCGGCAGCGCATCCTCCGCGGGTGTCGGCTCAATCGCTTCCGGAACCAGCGGTTCCGGTGCCGGATCTTCGGTCGGGGCCGGTGGTTCCGTAGCTTTCGTTTCTGTCTTGCTTTCCCCTGCTGTCTCTTCTGAGACATAAGAAGTTCCTGCCGATGCAGTTTCCGGTGCCGTTTCCCCAATTTTCCGGCATCCGAACAGCATCATGCTTCCCAGCAGAGCAATCCCCAATGTGTAAAACCCTCTCTTTTTGATAAAGACCCCTCCTTTTCTTCTTTCAATCAGTCTCTTGTGATACCGAGACGCTGCAGCACCTCTTCCTGCTTTGCCTCCATCACGGCTGCTTCCTCCGGTGTCATATGATCATAACCCAGAAGATGCAGCATACTGTGTGCAACAAGAAAAGCAAAATTCGCGTCTTAAAGAATGACCGTATTCCTCCGCCTGCGCTCTTGCGCGCGCAACAGAAATCACAATATCACCCAGCATCAGCTCACCGCTGTCCGGGTTAAAACAGTCATCTCCCTCTTCCGTCTCCAGAAAATCGAACGAAGCCGGAGAAGGATAATCTACCATCGGGAAAGAAAGCACGTCTGTCTCCCGGTCAATGTTTCTGTGTTCCCGGTTCATGGTGCGGATATTTTCCGGATCAGTCAGAATCAGTTCTACTTCTGCCTCATACGGGCACGCTTCCTGATCCAGCACACCATTGATTACCGCTGCTGCAACCTCTTCCGGATCAAATCCAAGGTCAAAATCCTGTTCATTTTCAAACGTCAGTGTCATTTATTTTCCCTCCGTTTTCTCGTCGTACTTTTTGCTCTGCCGCTGTGATTTTCCGGCTTTGCTTTCTTTTCATATTCATCGTAAGCCTGTACAATCTTCTGCACCAGCGGATGACGGACAACGTCCTTGCTTGTCAGCTCGCAGAAGGAAATTCCGTCTACTTTTTTCAGTACCTGCATTGCCACATCAAGGCCGGAGCGTGTACCGGAAGGAAGGTCCTTCTGAGAGGCATCTCCGGTTACAATGACTTTGGAACCGAAACCGATACGGGTCAGGAACATCTTCATCTGCGCCGGTGTCGTATTCTGTGCCTCATCAAGGATAATAAACGCATTGTCGAGCGTACGGCCTCGCATGTACGCGAGCGGCGCAACCTCAATCAGGCCTTTTTCCATGTTTTTCTGGAAGCTCTCTGCTCCCATGATCTGATACAGCGCGTCGTAGAGCGGCCGCAGATACGGGTCAATTTTACTCTGCAGGTCGCCAGGCAGGAAACCGAGTTTTTCACCCGCCTCAATCGCCGGACGCGTCAGGATAATACGGCCTACCTCATCGTTTCGGAATGCCGTGATCGCCATCGCCATCGCAAGGTACGTTTTTCCGGTTCCGGCAGGGCCGACGCCGAAGACGATCATCTTTTCCCGGATCGCATCCACGTACGCTTTCTGACCGAGTGTTTTCGGTTTGACCGGACGGCCTGCGACCGTGTGGCAGATGCAGTCACTGTCGATTTCAGCAAGGCTGCTTCCGCTGTCCTCCATAACAAGTGAGATTGCATAATTGACGTTCTGTGTGTTGATATCATTTCCGCGGCGTGAGAGCTCCAGAAGCTGTGTCAGACATTCCTTTGCGCGCGCTGCATTCGATGCCGGGCCCACAATTTTTAAAACGCCGTCCCGGGAGATCAGCGTAACCGCCAGGGATCTCTCCAGGATTTTGATGTGTTCATCAAACTGGCCGAATACTTTCTTTTCATGTTCGATGGGCAGTTCCATCTGCAGTTCTATCATGTTGTTATTGCTGTTCATCTACCATTGTTTCCTTTCCATCCGACATCTTCTGCATTTCGCAGGGCTGTGCTTCTACGGCCCGTTCTATCACGCGAAGTGTCCCTTTTGTGATACATGACGTATCGTTAAGTTCTATTGTAACATGATTCTCCGATATTTGAAGTCCTTTTTCTGATAAATTTCTGTGGAATTTCTGATAATTCTGCGAGGCTTTTTCTTTTGCCTCGTGTTCTGAGTAAGTTTCTTTCTGAACTTCAAAAGGAAATTTCTGACGGTAGCCGAAATAAAACGGAAGGGCAAAGTTTTCTGTCAGATAAAGCTGCTGAAGGGATACTTCCTCGTCTGCTCCATTTTCCCTTTTCTCTGTTTTCTGATCCGCCGTTCCGGTCATGCTCCGCAAACTCTCCACAAAATTCTCCGGCAGCAGATTTCCAAGGAAAAATCGGTAAGCAGAAATCTGGAATACCGGCGTTTTTTTCTCTGCTTTCTGATATGTCCGTACCGTATGGGAAAGCGGAAAGGTATCATAATAGTACCACGTCGTCTCAAGGTCAATATCCGCGTCTGCGTGAACATAAGAATAATCATACGTTTCCCCACTGTCATTCACAAGCGGAATCTCGCCCTTTACAAGAATGTCTCCCGCTTGACATGTATCACCGGGGAGCACCTGCGGAATGCCGTTCCGTGTGATAATACGCACGACCGTCCCTTCTTTTTTCGCCACAAGATTCTGCGGATCATCTGCTTTTTCTTCGATCACATAGCCGTCTACGTTTTCTTTTACCGCAAGGACAAGCTGCGTCCCTTCTATTTTTGCGGACACCCAGGTCAGATTCGGAAACTGCTCCCGCAAATACGATGCGGTCTGGCTGCAGTCCACACGTTTTTTCCAGCTTCCATGATGAATCCCGGCCGCGTCAAGGCTGTTTAAGATCGTCTGCGTACTGTTCGCGTAATTTCCTTCCACATGAATATTCCAGATGAACTGCGACAGCGTGTAAAGTCCCGCCAGGCAGAGAAAAATACCAATAAAAAATGCCTTTCTTTTTAAACTTCGCCGGTAAAAGAAAGGCAGTCCCTGTTTTTCTGTATTCGGATGCGCACACCGCTCTTGCGGCGGATCGGCAGGAGGCGGAAAAAATCTTCCGGCAGAAGGCTCATCTCAAAGCAGCCCTGATGTTCTGTCACGTCCCACAGTGTGATGTTATGGTGCCCGCACAGATTGAAAAAACGCTCCGGTTCACGGCCCGTCACACGAATCCGCACACTGCCTTTCCAGAAAACCTTTCCCCTCTGCAAACGCACACCCCCTTTTCAGCATTGGAATGATTGGAATCATTACACTTATTGAAACGTCGCCTGATCGATTCTCCCTTCCACCCGCATCTCCTCCCCGGAATACGAAACAATCCGGATTCCCTCTCCCACAAGGAGCAGCCTGCCATATTGTGTAAGCACGCAGAGGCGGCACGCATTATATTCCAGAATCCTGCGGAAATTTTCAATCTGCACTTCTCTCCCGCCGTAAAACGTCACAACCGGCTCGCCAAAAGCAAGATCTGACGGAACCTGCATCGCCGAAAGCAGCTCCCCGCCCGGCGGATGGAGTGATTTTTTCTGCTTTTTCTTTTTTCGCATCCAAAACCTCCTCCGCTTTGCGGGTCTGCTTTTTGTTCTATCGCTATTTTATGCAGAAAAAAGCACAAAAATACCCCACAGCCGCTGGGGTTTCCTGCCCGATCAGGCTGCGGGGTTTCATTTCTCTTTTTTAAAAACATTTTTTGCAGGGTTCATACCCCTGGGCTTCTGCATTTTCTCTCGTCATCTGATATGCCCGATCCGGATTCATTCTGCCGCAGTTATTTTTGTTATGGTACTTCGATCCGGTCTCTGAAATCCACACGAGCTGTCCTCCATACGGATCCGATTCCTGCGGTGCTTCCGTTACCTGCGGTTCTTCGGCAGTCACTGCCGGCTGTGATTCTTCCGCTGCCTGCGTTTCGACGGTTTCTTCCGCCGCAGCTTCTATGGTTGGCTCAGGTGTCGGCGTCTCGGTCGGGTCAGCCGTTGGAGTTGGGGTAGCAGTCGGAGTCGGGGTAGCGGTCAGCGTTGGTGTTTCGGTCGGTGTTGCTGTCGGCGTTGGTGTTGATGTTTCAGTCGGGGTCGGCGTCGCTTTTTTCGTCGGCGCTGCCGTAACGCTGACGGAAACAGACTCTGCAGATGCCTTCTGTGTTTCCTTACTGCTGTACGTCACAGGTGTCAGCGCACAGGCGGAAACCAGCAGCAGCACAGGAAGCAGCACAGGAAGTGCTTTCGCCACATGAAACCGTTTCTTTATCGTATTCCAGGTAACCGGAAGCAAAAAGATTCCAAGCAGCAGCAGTGACAATGCATATGCCTTCTCCTCTTTCCAGTAACCGGCTCCCGCCAGCATCATCAGAATACCGAACAGATACCTGAGAAAATTTCCTGCCTTTCTCAGCATATTTCATTCCCCCTCTTGTGTATTTTCTGAATTTCTTACAGCGAAATCCTCTACTGTAAATACGTTTGAAAGAATGGAAAATTACATCACAGATTACGATTCTTTATAGAAAATCATGCTGAACCATATGACCATATGCTCGCCGAGGTAATAATCCATCATGTTTTTTCAATCAGGTTTGCAACAACGATGCCGTGGCTCTCGATGCATGGATGCATCAGTTCAAGATGGCGGCAGCCGCCTCTCGGGTAGGTACATTTATCGCAGAGCTGGCAGGAATCGGAGGAAAGGGCGAAGGTGAGCAGGGTTTTGTCTTTTAAATGCTGCTCGATTTCGCGTGTGATTTTTTCGTGCTCCGATTTTGTTTTTAATGTCTCATCCATATCCATGATGTTGTCCACTTCTGCGATGCTGGAGAAGAACAGAACGTGATCGTAGTTCATGCAACGCTCCTTACAGACTTCAACAGTGCCTACCGCCGGCGGGCAGGACCAGGAGGCTCCGTAGCGGGAGCACTCCTTTTTGCAGATCTGGCGGACCCGGTCATTGAATTCGATGTCCTCCGGTTTTACAAATGCATACTGATAGATAGGAAACTGGGTAATATATTCTTCGATTTCTGTCTGTGTCATTTTGTCATCCCTTCTCTTTTGTTACAGATCTTTTTTCCAGAAAAGCAAATACCATATTCCAGTACGTCTGGAGCATGCGCCCTCTGGTTCCAAACAATTCATGCTTTGCGCCCGGTACTTTTACCATTTTTTGCCATGCCGGGACGGCGTTCTGCCATTTTCCGGATCATCCGCTCCTGGGCACGGTTGGACACAAGATGATCGTTCTCCGCCTGAAATAAAAGGACAGGAGCCTCGATCCGTTTCCATCCGCTCCGCATCAGATCGCGGTACAGATGTGCGGCGGCATGGAGCCATCCGTAAGAAGCGGCATTTAGGTGATACAGCGGCTCTTTTTCCCGCTTCTGCTGGTAATAGAGAAAGCGCGGACGGGAGAGGGACGAACTTTGTTTAAAGCTTTCGATTCCCTGGTATGGTTTCTGTCCTACCACATACTGTGTGCCTCGTTCTGTGGCACAGGCAAAAGCTGCGATCCGTTTTGCATCGGCGAACGGCACTTTTCCGGTCAGCGGACGGATCATCGGCGAACTCAAGACCACTTTCCGGAACAGATGCGGCGCTTTGGCGGCCGCTGCTGCTGCGATTCCGCCGCCCATCGAGTGAGAATAGAGAACGAGCGGAAGACCGCATGCCTCTGCTTTTGCTTTTCGTGCAACAAAGAGCAGATCTTCTACATAACGATGGTAGGAATCGACATAAACAAGCGACGGATCATCCACCAGACGGTAGCTCTTTCCGTGGCCGCAGTGTTCCGGCAGATAAACATGAAAATGCTCTTTGATAAAATAATACACGATCTCTTTATATTTCTCTGCATTTTCCGTAAAACCGTGTGAAATTACAACAACACCTCTCGGGCGGAATGCGCGGTAACGAAGAACATGAATCGGATGACCGCTCTCCCTTTCCCAGTAAAATTCTTCTGCATGAGCGGCGAGGTACGGCTCCACACCATTCTGCATCCGCTCCGCGTAATTTTTTCCTGTAATACGCGTGTTCTCATTAGCAAATCACCTGCTTTCATCCAGATACGAAAGGATATCCTGAAGATTGTCGATGGTACAGTCCGGTGTAACTTCAATTTTGTTCGGAAGATGATCCGGGTTGTACCAGCAGGTCAGGATTCCTGCATTTTTTCCGCCGCGGATATCACTTGTGAGGGAGTCGCCGACGATCACAACCTCATCCGGTGCATAACTTCCGATTTCGTTCCATACCGCATCAAAAAAATCCTTCTGCGGCTTGTCCACACCGACCTGTTCCGAGATAAAAACGCCGTCCAGAAGCTGATCAAGCCCGGAAAAGCGGAGTTTACGCTCCTGTGCAACAGTGGTTCCATTTGTTACTGCATACTGTTTTACGGTAGCTTTCAGCTGTTTTACCAGTTCATCTCCGTGATCGCAGAAGAAAGCCTTATCGCCGAGGCGGATCTGATATTCATCATTGAATACCTTTACCTGATCCGTCGGCAGTCCTTCCGATTCAAAAAATTCATGGAATCGTCCAAGCATCACCTGTTCTCTCGTAAGCTCTCCCGTCTCCAGCCGCTCCCAGTAACCGCGGTTGATCACGCTGTAGCGCTGCAGCATTTCGTCCGTGCAGGTTCCCATATGAAACTTGTTGAAACAGTACTCAATTGCATATCGTTCCGACATCTTAAAATTCAGAAGTGTTCCGTCGATGTCCCACAAAATTACTTTTATCAAAGAGAAATCCTCCCTTGGTTTCATTTGTATTTTCCAATTATCTGTTTTTCATTCTAGCATAGATTACAAATACGATCAATTGTATTTTAGGCATTGTATCTTTTGAGAAAAAGTGCTACGATAAAAAGAATTTCCGTGAAAAAGAAAAGGAAGAAGGAAGAAACACTATGAAATTTACTTATCCAGCCGTTTTTCATAAAACCGAACAGGGAACCTACGAAGGTTATTTTCCAGATCTCGCCTGCTGCTATGCAAAAGGGGATACCCTCGACGAGGCGCTGGAAGATGCCATTCACTCCGCCTATGACTGGATCTCTCTGGAACTGACGGAAGAAGAACCTGATTTTCCGCCGGTATCGGATGTGGCAGATCTCGGGAAAAGCGAAGGTGAAATTGCAAGAAATATTGCCGTCAACATCCGGCTTTTTGAGGGATGGGACGAATAAGTTCAAAAAGAGAAAGAAAACCGTATTGCTGCGATATTCGAAACGCGGCGATACGGTTTTCTTTTTATCTCTTCCAGGTTTTCAGCATCTCTTTTTCTTCTTTGCTGATCCGCAGCGACTCTCTGATTTTCTGAATTGTTTTGTTATGTGTCCAGTCATCGAGACTGTTTTCTTTCAGCAGTTTCTGTGTTTTTTCCGGAAAATGAATATAACAGATCGATACTGCCCAGGCGACGGCCATTTTTACGTAATAGCCATCGTGATGAATCTTTTTCATCTCCTCCAGCACAGCATCGATATACGCTTCGTTGATAAAAAAGTCCAGCAGACACACAACACCAAACCGGATTTCATATTCCCGGCTGCTTTTCAGCCATTTCTGCAGATATCCATACCAATACTCCTGGTCTTTCTTCATAAAATGGCACGTTGCACAGGAGCTGTCACAGATTCCCCAGCTGTTGATCATCGGCACGAAGCGGTCCAGTTCTGCCGTCTGTTCTTCACGGGTCAGCTTTCCGTAGCCGATCATCATTCCGCGGATCAGAAGCTCCTCGTAGACTTCCGGATTAAACTGTTCGGTATAAACTTCATAATGGTCTCTTGCTGTCGCTTTTGCAATCCGTCGCGAAACCGGAATGCGGACACCAAGAATCCGACAGTTCTGTCCCGGAACAAGAGAGCTGTGAAATTCCCGGTATTTTGCATCTATATTGCTTTCCATTTCTGCCCGAATGGCCTGCATTACTTCCTGTTCCATATGATTCCCCCTCTCTTTTCTTTCTCTTTAAGATGTTTTACACGCTTTTTACAAATGTTTAACCCTGTTATTTCTGCACTTCTGATAAGATAAAATTAAAGTAAACGATAACATCCACCCTGCCAAATGCCAGATCTTTTCCGGCTGAAAGGTGAGTCTTATGAGAAAGAAATATACATTTTTTCAAAATATTCCATTCCTGTGCAAATTTCAGAAGCAGCCAGCCCTTGCAGAAGAAGCGCCAGTTGTTTCCACAACGCTGTCTATTCCGTTTTCCGGACCCGCAGAAAGATCCTTATATTTTACCGAAAACCCGGATTTTACCGCTCCCTCTGCCGGTATCCATTCCCGTCGTTTTCCGGGAAGCCGGATCTTTCTATATTCCAGCGATCCCGAGCACGATCTTGCGGCAGTTCCATCCTCTCTTTTCGATGTGCTGCACCGCTATTTTGCCGTCCATTCACCGGATGATGTCGTTTTATGGAAAGATGGCATTCTCTCCTTCCAGACCATGGAAAATCAGCCGCAGCCGTTGACTGCTCTTTGTACAACGGATGATGCACGGGATTCCAAAATCATTCCGTTCCCCACACTGTCAGAACGGCAGCGCATTTCACAGTAACTGCTATTTAGCCCAGCCAGCAGGAGCATGATGGAAAAACCCTTTCCGTCATGCTCCATTTTTACTCAATTCCGAGAATTCCACTAATCCGCTCTTTCGAAAGCCCCGCGCCGATTACAATCAGCACTTCCTGGCTCTCCGGCACTGCCTGGAATGTCATCTGTTCCCGCGTCGCATTGATTTCGCTCCACACAGTTTCGCCCGTCTTTACAATTCCTTTGATCCGGAATACATTGCCGCATGATGGATCCGCAAAGATTGCTTCTGCTGCCTTTTTCAGCGCTTCTTCCGTAATCTTCGGCTCCAGAAAGCAGAGCGAATCAAATGTCTGCTGCTCGCCGAAATCCAGCTTCCGGTAATCCTCCGAACGGTAACTGCATTCGGAGAGCCTTTTGAAATCATCCTCTGTCAGATCATCCCAGTTTTTCTGTAAAATTTCTGCATCAGAAAACTGTCTTCTGCAGCCTGCCTGCTCGAGCGTGCGGTTCAGATGGGCAATCGTTTCTTCTTTCTTTTCCTCCGAAACATTCTGTACTTTGCTCAGCACGATTTTACCAGCGTTCGCTGCCTCGGAAGCCAGCAGATACTCTTCTTCCTCCGACAGCTTCTCATCGAGCCCGGCATCCAGAATCGTGATGACGCTTCCCGCCTCATACCAGCGGTTCAGCGGCTCGTCGTACAGCGTGTCAAAGAACTCATCCACATCGTAAATCCCCGACGGTTCCACGAGAATGCGGTCGTAGCCGCTCATGCCCATCGAGATCAGTTTCGTGCGGAACCGTCTGCGGTGTGTCTCTTTGTCGCATCCGCCGGAAATCATCTCCAGCTCGCACTGATCGCCGCGCAGTTCCTGCAGAAGCAGCATATCCACATTGACTGCCCCAAAATCATTCTCCAGGATGCCGATGTTCTTTCCCTGCGCCATCAGATACTTTGCGTACTGTTTCAAAAAAGTCGTCTTCCCTGAGCCAAGGAAGCCTGTAATCAGATCAATTTTAATCATTTCTGCTGTCCTTTCTGCTGTCTTTTTCCGTCTGCAGCCTGCGAAGCTTCGAACACTCTATTTTCGTCTGCGCTCTTTGCCGGTAAATGTATCGATGTCTATGCGCCATACGGCAACGCGCTCCACCATCTCCGGCAGAAAAGCGATCTTCGCCTCCGGTGCGATATGCGCCATGATTTTTTCCAGGCCTTTCTTCTTTGCCTCCGGATCTGTCACCTCCGTGATGGTTCCGTTTCCCATGATACTGCGGTACGCATAGGAATACGCACACGTATAGTCACCTGTAATCACTTCATGGTTGTAATCCATCTCCACTGCCACGCGCGGATCCGCTGCAAATGCAGCCGCCTTCCGCCCTTCTTTTGTCCCATGCAGGTACAGACAGACGTGAAGAGTTCCATCTTCTTCCCGGACATCATATCCATAATTCATCGGCACGATAAACATGCCTTCCTCATCCATCGCCCCGATCCGCACAACCTCGCAGCTTTCCAGAATTTCTCTTAAAATTTCAGGATCTGTAATCTCCCGCTTTTTTAAACGCATTTCACGCATCGCAATCACACCTCTCTTATTCGCAGCTATTTATGATATGGCTCCCCGCAGTTAATGCGGTAGCTCCGGTAAATCTGTTCCAGCAGAATAACCCGCATCATCTGATGCGGAAATGTCATTTTTGAAAAACTGAGCGCATAGTTCGAACGCTTCAGAACTTCCTCGCCAAGCCCTAAGGAACCGCCGATCGCAAAAATATATGGCTCGTTCCCTGCACGCCGAGCGTATCTATTTTCTGGGCCAGCTCCTCGGATGTGAGCTGTTTTCCCTTAATTTCCAATGTAATCAGATAAGCGTCATCCCGGATATATTTGAGAAGGCGCTCTGCTTCTTTGTTTTTGATATTTGTCTCTACGGTTTCACTCGCGTTGTCCGGTGTCTTTTCATCCGCCACCTCGATAATTTCCAGCTTTGCATAGCGGCTGAGGCGCTTGGAATACTCGGCAATCGCATCCCGTAGATATTTTTCTTTGATTTTTCCTACTGTCAATACTGTAATTTTCATTCTGTAATCTTAAAACCCTTTCGGATATCTGTCAAAAACACCAAAAGCCATATAGATCACTTTTTGTCCGCGTCTATATGGCTTTTAGTTTAGAAAAGCAATGCCTTATGCATTTTTGCTTTTGATATACTCATCAATTCCTTTAGCTCCGGCTTTTCCGGCACCCATAGCAAGGATAACGGTTGCTGCACCTGTTACAGCGTCACCGCCGGCGTAAACGCCCTCTTTGCTGGTCTTTCCGGTTTCTTCCTCAGCTACGATACATTTTCTTCTGTTGACATCCAGACCGTAGGTGGTGGAAGAAATCAACGGGTTCGGGGAAGTACCAAGAGACATGATAACTTCGTCTACTTCGATTTCGAACTCAGATCCTGGAATCTCAACCGGTCTTCTTCTTCCGGAAGCGTCCGGCTCGCCAAGTTCCATACGGATGCAGCGGATACCGGTTACCCAGTCTTTGTCGTCGGTCAGAATTTCTACCGGGTTGGTCAGAAGGTCGAAGATGATACCTTCCTCTTTTGCATGATGAACTTCCTCTGCACGGGCTGGAAGCTCCGCCTCAGAACGACGGTAAATAACGTGTACCTCTGCGCCGAGACGAAGTGCGGTTCTTGCAGCGTCCATAGCTACGTTGCCGCCGCCGACTACAGCAACTTTCTTGCCGTGTGCGATCGGGGTATCGTAATCATCGCGGAATGCTTTCATCAGGTTGTTTCTGGTCAGGAACTCGTTTGCAGAGAATACGCCGTTTGCGTTCTCACCCGGGATTCCCATGAACATCGGAAGGCCAGCACCGGAACCGATGAAGACTGCTTCAAATCCTTCGTCTTTTAACAGCTCGTCGATGGTAACGGATTTTCCGATGATAACGTTGGTCTCAATTTTAACACCGAGAGATTTTACGTTCTCGATCTCAGCAGCAACTACTTTGTCTTTCGGAAGACGGAACTCCGGAATACCGTAGCTTAATACACCGCCAGCTTTGTGAAGTGCCTCGAAAATGGTTACATCGTAACCAAGTTTTGCAAGGTCTCCTGCGCAGGTAAGTCCTGCCGGGCCGGAACCGATGACTGCGATCTTGTGGCCGTTTTTCTCTGCTGCCGGAACCGGTTTGATACCGTTTCTTTTGCCCAGTCAGCAACGAAACGCTCCAGTTTACCGATGGAAACAGCGTCGCCTTTGATTCCGCGGACACATTTGCCCTCGCACTGGCTCTCCTGTGGACATACACGGCCGCAGACTGCTGGGAGCGCACTGGACTCACCGATAATCTTGTATGCTTCCTCGAAATTTCCTTCTTTTACCTGTGCAACGAATGCCGGAATGTTGATATTAACTGGGCATCCTGTGATACATTTTGCATTTTTGCAGCCCAGGCAGCGCTGTGCTTCTTCTACTGCTTCGTCTTTGTTGTATCCAAGACATACCTCATCGAAATTTGTGGCACGTACCTTCGGCTCCTGCTCACGTACCGGTACTCTATTTAATCCCTTTGCCATTATTTGTCACCTCCGCACTGGCCGCATCCACCGTGATGGGTTGCGCCTTCCTGGTATCTTAAGAGAGCTCTTCCCTCTTCTGTCTTGTACATCTGCTGACGTTTCATAGCCAGGTCGAAGTCTACCAGATGACCGTCAAACTCCGGTCCGTCTACGCAGGCAAATTTTACTTCATTGCCTACCATTAGACGACAGGCACCGCACATACCGGTTCCGTCTACCATGATCGGGTTCATGCTGACAACGGTCGGGATGTTCAGTTCTTTTGTCAGAAGACATACGAATTTCATCATGATCATCGGTCCGATGGCAACACAGACATCATACTGTTTGCCCTGGTTCTGTACAAGGTCGCGGAGTACATCGGTACCCATACCTTTTCTTACGTAAGAACCATCGTCTGTGGTTATGTACAGATTGCTGACAGCTGACATTTCTTTCTCGAGAATAACGAGATCTTTTGTCTTTGCTCCGACAATGGCGTCAGCAGTGATTCCATGCTCATGCAGCCATTTTAACTGCGGGTAAACCGGTGCAGTTCCAACACCGCCGGCTACGAATACGATCCGTTTTTTCTTCAGTTCTTCGATATCTTCGCTGCAGAACTCGGACGGCTGCCCCAGAGGTCCTACGAAATCCATGAAAGCATCTCCCGCTTTGAGATCTTTCATTTTTTTGGTAGATTCTCCGATCGGCATGAATACGATGGTGATAGTTCCTGCTTCTCTATCGTAATCACAAATGGTCAGAGGAATTCTTTCTCCTTCTTCATCTGCCTTGACAATAACAAACTGTCCAGGGAGGCAGTGCTGTGCTACTCGCGGTGCTTCTACTACCATACGGTAGATATTATTCGCGAGCATTTCCGCTTCTTGAATCTTGTACATAATATCCTCCTAATCTTGTTAGAAATATTTTAACAAAAGCACGACTTGGATTTTCGCGCATTTTATGTTAATACTTTATCACGTTTCCGGTTATTTGTAAACAACGGACAACATCTTTTCCCATCATCCGTGTTCCTCCAGATAATTTTCGAACTGTTCCATGGACATCAGAACTTTTCTCGGCTTGGTTCCTTCCTCCGGTCCTACGACACCGGCATCCGCGAGCTGGTCCATGATTCTGGCCGCGCGGTTGAAACCGATTTTCAGCACTCTCTGGAGCATGCCGATCGATGCCTTATCTTTTTCGATGATAAATTTTCCGGCTTCCACGAAGTAATTATCGCGGTTATCTCCGCCGCCTGCGGCAGAACCGCCATCCAGGCTTACGGTGTGAATCCGTTTTTCGATATCCGGATCATAAGCGTTCTCGCCGTAGTGATCTTTTAAGTAGGCAACGACATCGCTGACCTCTTTATCCGAAACAAAGGATCCCTGCAGACGGGCCGGTTTCTGGTAATCCTGCGGCTTGTAGAGCATATCGCCTTTTCCAAGCAGTTTTTCCGCACCTCCCATGTCGAGGATCGTACGGGAATCTACGCTGGAAGAAACCGAGAATGCAATACGGGACGGCATATTTGCCTTGATAAGACCAGTGATGACATTGACGGAAGGTCTCTGTGTTGCAATAATCAGATGGATGCCGGCCGCACGGGCAAGCTGTGCCAGACGGCAGATCGCATCCTCCACTTCTCCCGGCGCAACCATCATCAGGTCGGCAAGCTCATCCACGATAATGACGATCTGCGGCAGTTTTTCCGGTTTTTTGCCGTTTTCATCCGGCGGCAGCTCGGCAACTTTTGCATTGTAGCCTTTCATATCGCGCACGTTGAATTCCGCAAATTTGTTATAACGGTCTGTCATCTCCGCAACCGCCCAGTTCAGAGCTCCGGAAGCCTTTTTCGGGTCTGTGACAACAGGAATAAAAAGGTGCGGAATGCCGTTATAAACAGAAAGCTCAACGACCTTCGGGTCGATCATGATCAGTTTGACGTCTTCCGGTTTTGCCTTATAAATAATACTCATAATCAGTGTGTTGATGCAGACCGATTTACCGGAACCGGTCGCACCGGCGATCAGAAGATGAGGCATTTTCGCGATATCTGCGATGACCGGCTGACCGGCGATGTCTTTTCCGACAGCAAAGGCCAGATTCGAAGAAAAGTTCTTAAACTCCGGTGTTTCAAGAAGATCACGCAGCATCACGGCCGTGTTCGTCTTATTTGGAACCTCGATTCCGACTGCGGATTTTCCCGGGATCGGTGCCTCAATGCGGACATCTGCTGCTGCAAGACTCAGCTTGATATCGTCGGTCAATCCGACAATCCGGCTTACTTTCACGCCCTGTTCCGGCATCAGCTCATACCGTGTGACGGTCGGTCCGCAGCTTACGTTATTGACTGTAACTTTGACACCGAAGCTGTCCAGCGTCTCCTCCAGTTTCCGCGCTACTTCCCGCAAATGCGCATCGGAATCGCCCATGGCACCGCGCATCCCTTTTTTCAGAAGATTCATCGGCGGTGTTTTGTACTCCGGCCGCTTTTCCTCTGCTTTTTTCCCGATTTCCTGACGAATGCCGTCTATATCCGCCTCGATCTCTTCACAGGAAGACCGCGGATTTCTCGTATGATCCGCAGACGTTTTCTCTTTTTTCGCCTCTTCTGCAGCTTGCCGTGTCATCTCCGGTCCTGTCTTTTCCGGCTCTTCAGCCGGCACAGAACCACGGTGAATCGAAAGCTCCGGCATCTCCATCTGATGGGTATCGTCGTTTTCGTTTAAATCAGCCTTCGATTCCACATGAGAAAGAAGCGGGATTTCTTTTTCTTCCCGGCTTTTTTCGGTTCCTCCACTGGCTCAAGAATCAGCTCTTTTCCTTCCTCTTCCTCCATCGCAGCTTGGCGCGCCAGACGCTCCTGGCGGCGCTCCTCCGCCATCCGGCGGTGGTCATTCGTCTTTTCATGGATCGGCGCGAGAATCGGCTTCTGCGTCATCACGATCACGGAAATCACGATGGCGATCACAATAATCACCCACGCACCGATCTGGCCGAATCCCATGCCGAGAATTTTCACGACAGACCCTCCTAAGATTCCTCCGCCGAGATGATCGTAGGCGCTGTCAAAATAGTAATCCAGAAATGTCGTATCTCTCGTATAGCCGGACGCCAGAAGCTGCATAAAAGCGCAGAAAAAGACGAAGCAGCTGATCGCTCCCCCGGTTTTCCGCACAATTAAAAAGTTCTGTCTGTTTGCTATGTAAAATGCTGTTCCAAAGAAGATCAGAACCGGTGCTGCCCACTCTGTCACGCCGAAAAGGCCGAAAAAGAAGTCGCAGACAGCCTGTCCGATCACGCCGCCCATACCGAAATTACTGAGCATCAGCAGAATCGAAACAGCAAGCACGGAAAGCAGAATAATTTCTGCGCGCACTCCCTCGTCCATCGGCTCACGGACTGTGTTTTTCCTTGTGCCGGAGGTACGTTTTGCGGTACTGCTCTTTTTCGCCGTTGTTTTCTGGCCGTTGTTTGGGTCTGTTTCTTTTTGCTGTTCCGGAAGCAGAAGTTTTTTCTTTGTCTTCCCGCTTCCCTTTGTTGTATTTGCCATGCAGAACTTCTCCCCTTTCTCGTATTACAGCAGAAAATATCCTGCAATGGAGAATGTCCCGACAAGAAGACAGTACAAAGCAAAATATTTCAGTTTCCGTTTTTTCACCACACGCATCAGAATGCGGATCGTAAAGTAACCGGCAAGTGCCGCCATGAAAACGCCGACCAGATATACCGGATGAAAACAATTTTATTTTTTCCCATGGTCGCAATTTCAACGATCGTTGCCCCGATAATCGCCGGAACACTCACAATCAGAGAGTATTTCACAGCGTACGAACGGGTCATGCCGCCGATCACACACGCAGAAATAGTCGAACCAAGACGGGAAAGACCCGGAATCGTGGAAAAGCCTTGGAAGAATCCGGCAATCAGTGCATCTTTCGGCTTCAAATTTTTCTGCGTTTTTTCTCCCTCCGGAAGCATATCTGCCACCACAAGCAGAATCGCCGTCAGATACAGACCAACGCCAGGTGCCAGCAGATTCGAGGAGGTCAGTGTGACAAGGCTCTGAATCATGCCGCCGATTACAGCAGTCGGGATGGTGGTCAGAATCAGCAGGAAAGCAAGCATACGGTAGTTGCTGCCGAGTACCTTCCGGTACTGCTTTCTCTCCTGATGCTGACTGGAAAAGTGTTCCTTTAAATTATGAAACAGATCGATTATGATTCCGCACAGCGCGAGGAAGAGACGTTTCCATTCCTTCGAAAATGTGAGCAGAATTGCAATCATGGAGCCAAAGTGCAAAAGCACATTGAAAAACACCGTCTGCGTATCTTCGATCTTCATAAAGTGACGGAAGATAATCAGATGTGCGGAGCTGCTGATCGGCAGGAATTCCGTGATTCCCTGGATCAGGCCCAGAAATAAAGCTTCTATTACTGTCATTTTTTTATCCTGTTCCCTTATTTTTCTCTTTTGTGAAAGTCCGGACAAAACTTCCGTTCGAATTTTCACAGCGAACTCATTCTAACACAAAATCCCCTGAAACACAAGCCGCGCCGTGAAGTCAATTTTCTGTCCCTGCTGCCTTTTTCATCAGCTCATTCAGCTTTTCGAGCGCGCGGGCAATGCCGCCGACCTCGTCGATCAGGCCTTCTTCCACTGCCTGCGGGCCGTCCAGCATTGTTCCGACATCCTTGACCAGCATTTTCGTATCGAGCATCAGCTCCTCGAGCCGTTCCTTGGTGATTTTAGAATGGGCCGATACAAAACCTGTGATCCGATCCTGCGTCTTTTCCATATTACGGTACGTCTGTGCAACACCGATGAACATGCCGTTTGTACGCACCGGGTGAATGACCATGGTGGCACTCGGCACGATCAGCGAATAGTCTGCTGCAACGGCGAGCGGGACACCGATCGAATGACCACCCCCTAAAACGAGCGATACCGCAGGCTTTCGCATGGACGCAATCATCTCTGCAATTGCAAGACCGGCCTCCACATCTCCGCCTACGGTATTCAGGAGAATCAGAAGACCATCAATACTTTTGTCCTCCTCGGCACGGGCAAGAGCAGGGAGAATGTGCTCATAGCGCGTCGCTTTCGTGCGCTCGCCGAGTGATTCATGCCCCTCCACCTCGCCGATGATGGACAGCAGATAAATGTTGGTCTTCAGTTCTACAATATTTTCTTTTTCTGTCTGGTTTTTCTGTGATTCTGCCATACGGATTTCCTCTTTTCTGCTATTCCAAAATAGCTTCATCAGTATGCGCAGATTCTTATGATTCTATGTAATTTCCAGCGAAATTACTCGTCCAGATTGGTGTATACGTACTGTACGTCGTCGTCGTCATCCAGCAGATCCAGGGTACGGTTCAGATCTTTTAATGCCTGCGGATCGGTCAGCTCTACGTAGGTCTGTGGGATCATGGTAACGTCTGCCTCTGCCATGGCGATACCGTCTTTCTCCAGAGCCTCACGTACTGCGGAGAAGTCATCCGGATCGGTAATGATTTCGTAGCTGTCCTCTTCGTCTGCGAAGTCTTCTGCGCCTGCATCCAGAGCAAGCATCATCAGATCGTCAGCATCCATTTCGCACTCTTCTTTGTCGATGATGATCTGGCCTTTTTTGTCGAACATGTAGGATACGCATCCCGGTGTTCCAACGCTTCCGTTTCCTTTGGTGAAAGCGCTTCTTACGTTTGCTGCGGTACGGTTCTTGTTGTCGGTCAGAGTCTCTACGATGATCGCGATACCATTCGGGCCATAACCTTCGTAGGTGATACGCTCGTAGTTGTCTGCGTTTGCATCTCCGGCAGCTTTTTTAATACCGCGGTCGATGGTATCGTTCGGCATGTTGTTTGCTTTTGCTTTTGCGATAACGTCACGCAGCTTGCTGTTGTTTGCCGGATCCGGTCCGCCCTCTTTGACAGCGATTACGATCTCACGGCCGATGATGGTAAAGATTTTACCTTTTTTTGCGTCGTTTTTTCTTTCTTATGCTTAATATTGGCAAATTTTGAATGTCCTGACATACCTCTTTTGTCTCCTTTATTTAAAGTATTACTTTTCTGTAAAAAGGTTTCCCCGAAAAACGGCAGAAGCCCATATAATATAGAATATAGCACGATCTTTCTCATTCGTCAACCGTGAACCGCGCCAAAAATACCCCTTATGTAGGCAGATCCAGGCTGATTTTCAGTGCTTCGTTCACAAGGGCCAGCTGTTCCGGCGTCAGATGACAGATTTTATCTTTCAGCCTTCTCTTATCGATCGTCCGAAGCTGTTCCAGTAAAATAACAGAATCCCGTACAATCCCATAGGCGGACGCTTCGATCTCAATGTGCGTCGGCAGCTTCGCCTTATTCATCCTCGATGTAATCGCCGCACAGATCACCGTCGGACTGTGCCGGTTGCCGATGTCATTCTGAATGATCAGCACCGGACGGACACCGCCCTGCTCACTTCCCACAACGGGCCGCAGGTCGGCATAATATACATCGCCACGCTTGATTACCACTTGTGCTCACTCTCCGATTCTTTCCGTTTTGCTTTCCCATACGATAACGATCCGGCGTTTTACGCCTTTTAAAATCGTTTCCATGTATTTAATATTGCCTGTTTTTCCGGAGGTATTCACAAATTTCATCCGGCGCTTCAAAAAAGTCCGCCCGGAGTTTTTTTGGGAACCCGTGATTCTGATCTGCTTTGCTCAGATTGACTGCAATCCTCTGATAATCTCGGATGCTGTTACATAGGAAGCACTGCTTTTTTCTTCCGCAGCCTCTCCCGCCTTTCCATGCGCATATGCCGCCAGTGCCGCTGTTTTGGCAAGGCTGATTTTTTTCTCGTTTTTTTCACACTGACGTTTTGCTGCAAAGGCGCCTGTGATTCCCGCGAGCACATCGCCGCTTCCCGCCGTCGCAAGCGCACTGCTTCCGCTTGTGTTTATGTAATACTGCTCACGCCCTTCCTCTGCTGTCACGGTTACGGAATCCTTTCGTACACAGCAGGCCTGGTATTTTTCGGCTGCCCTTCCGGCGCTTCCTGCCGGGTCACGCTGGCATTCTGCAATGGTCATGTGCAGCAGCCGTGCAAGCTCTCCTACATGAGGCGTTAAAATTTTTTCTGCCCGGCAGCCCGAAAGAATCTCTGCATCTTCTGCAATCAGGTTCAGCGCATCTGCATCCAGAACAAGAGGAACTTCTGTGTGCTGCACCGTAAAAACGAGCAGTTCTTTTGCCGTCCGGCTTTTGGAAAGTCCCGGTCCCGCAACAACAGCGTCCGCCCAGGCGAGATCCTGCAGCAGGGCTTCTTCCGGAAGCGGCTCATCCTCCTTCCAGAAATCCGCCATTGCTTCCGGCAGGGCACAGAAAAGCGGCGTACGGTTTCTTTCCTCTGTCACAACCTTTACCATGCCGGCACCGGATGCAAGGACTGCCCTGGCACACAAAACAGCGGCTCCGCACATGGCACCGGAACCGGCAAGTACCAGCACCTTTCCGAAGGTTCCCTTATTTCCCATCGGCGTGCGGGTAAGAAACCGGTCCAGATCTTCTTTTCCACTGAACCGTACCAGGGCGTCTCCTCTTCTCCTGCATCAAAGCCGATTCCGATATCACGGACCAGGACCTCTCCGGCATATCGTTTTCCGGGATCAAAGAGAAGCCCTGGCTTTGCACAGGCAAATGTCACCGTGGCTCTGGCTTTCACCGCCGCATCAAGGACCTCTCCGGTATCCGTGTGGATCCCCGAAGGGATGTCCACGGCAAGAACAGGAACACCGCTTGCGCAGATTGCTTCCACTGCCCTCCGGTACTCCCCTGCCAGCGGACGGGATACGCCAATTCCAAAGATGGCATCTATGATAACAGTATATTCCCGGAAATCCGGATTCTTAACCTCACGGACCCCATAATTTTCCGCAATTTTCTTCTGTGCTCTCATGCCTTCACTGTATTTTTCCGGATTTCCAAGACAGAACAGTTCCGCATCCACCCCTTTCGTCTTTAAAATCCGTGCAATTGCCGCACCGTCCCCTCCATTATTTCCGGGACCGCACACAGCAAGGACTTTTCCTGTATCCCATGTTCCATTTTGAAGCTCCTCCACGCAGGACAGCGCTGCGCGCTCCATCAGTACCAGGGACGGTACCCCCATGGTTTCGATCGTATTGCGGTCTGCCTGCTTCATCTGTGCTGCTGTAAGAATCCGTTTCATCGCTTTTCCTCCTTTTCCTGCCTTATCCGGAAAATGAACAGAAAAAGTCTCCGGTTTTCCCGAAGACTCTCCTGCTTTTGTTTTGGTTTCTTAATTGTTCTTTGGATGCTCCGCCTCATATCTGGTCAGATTGTAGGAGAGACGCATCAGACTTTCGGAAAGATGGACGTTCTCGACGATCACATCTTTCGGAAGTTTTAAGTTTAGATCGGTATGTGCAAAATTCCAGATTGCTTTTACACCGTTGTCCACGAGAATCTCTGCCATCTCTACCGCTTTTGCTTTTGGCAGTGTCAAAGCCGCAATCTCTACATGGTGTTCCTTGATAAATTCCGGAAGCTCGTCCGCCATGCGGATTTCAATTCCGCGCACGGAGATTCCTTTTAATACCGGGTTGACGTCAAAAATACCGACCGTTTTGAATCCGCTTCTTTCAAAGGCCGCATAATTGGCAAGCGCCTGTCCCAGATTTCCGGCTCCGACAAAAATCATATTGTGGACTCTGTCCAGACCTAAGATTTTTCCAATCTCGCTGTACAGATACCGCACGTTATAACCATACCCCTGCTGGCCAAAGCCGCCGAAATTATTTAAGTCCTGGCGAATCTGGGAAGCTGTCACTTTCATCCGCTCGCTCAGCTCACCGGAAGAGATCCGTTCTACTCCGTCCTCCAGCAATTCGCCCAGGTAACGATAATATCTAGGAAGTCTTTTGATAACTGCCCGCGAAATTCCTTTTTCTTCCAAGATAAATTCCTCCTTATTTACACCTGCATATATTCATATTATATATGGTTGATAGAAAATTGTCAAAGATTTCTTGAAATTTTGTGTATTACTCTCTATAATAAGGATGGTGTGTTATGTCAAAATACAGAAATATGTTATCTGGAGGAACCACATGATTCTTGCATGTCAGAATATCTCGAAAGCATTCGGGACAACGGAAATTATCAAAAATGCATCTTTTCATATAGAAGAACGCGAAAAAGCCGCACTGGTCGGCATCAACGGTGCTGGAAAATCGACGCTGTTAAAAATCATCATCGGCGAAATGAGGGCCGATGAGGGAGAGGTCATCCTCTCCAAAGGAAAGACGATGGGCTATCTCGCCCAGCATCAGGATCTGACCGGACACCTTTCCATTTACCAGGAAGTGCTGACCGCGAAACAGAATCTGATCGATATGGAGGAACGCCTCCGTCAGATGGAAAGTGATATGAATACAAAATCCGGTGCAGAGCTGGATGAACTTCTTTCCACCTACACCCGCCTCTCCCATACCTTTGAACTGGAAAACGGATACGCGTACCGCAGTGAAGTCGTCGGTGTTTTAAAAGGTCTTGGCTTTTCCGAGAGCGATTTTGAAAAACAGGTGGACTCCCTCTCCGGCGGTCAGAAGACCCGCGTGGCACTTGGTAAACTGCTGCTTACCAAACCGGACATCATTCTGCTCGACGAGCCGACCAACCACCTCGATATGGACTCGATCTCCTGGCTCGAAACGTATCTTTTAAATTACAGCGGAGCCGTCCTGATCGTCTCCCATGACCGTTACTTTCTCGACCGCGTTGTCACAAAAGTCGTTGAAGTGGACAATAAAAAGTAACAACTTTTGAGGGAAACTATACCGCCTACAGTCAGAAAAAAGCAATGCTCCGTGAAGCCGCTTACCATGCCTGGGTCAACCAGCAGCAGGAAATCCACCATCAGGAAGAAGTCATTGCAAAGCTGAAATCTTTCAACCGCGAGAAATCCATCAAACGCGCCGAGAGCCGTGAAAAAATGCTGGACAAAATGGATGTGCTGGAAAAGCCGACCGAAGTACGCTCCGATATGCGGATCCGTCTGGAACCGCGCATCACAAGCGGAAACGATGTGCTGACCGTCGAGCACCTCTCCAAAGCCTTCCCGGGACAGACGCTTTTCCAGGATCTGAATTTCGAAATCAAGCGCGGCGAGCGCGTGGCAATCATCGGAAACAACGGAACGGGAAAAACGACGATCTTAAAGATCTTAAACGAAGTCATCCGCCCGGATGCCGGCTCTTTTACACTTGGAAGCCGTGTACAGATCGGTTACTACGATCAGGAGCATCAGGTGCTCCACATGGAAAAGACCATTTTCCAGGAGATTTCCGACGCGTATCCATATCTGACAAACACCGAAATCCGAAATGTGCTGGCCGCCTTCCTGTTTACAAACGACGATGTCTTCCAACCGATTCATACCTTGAGCGGCGGTGAGCGCGGACGAATTTCCCTTGCCAAGCTGATGCTCTCGAACGCCAACTTCCTGATCCTCGACGAGCCGACCAACCACCTCGATATCGTCTCTAAAGAGATTCTGGAAAATGCACTGAAGGACTACACCGGAACGGTGCTATATGTCTCCCACGATCGTTATTTTATTAACCAGACCGCAACCCGGATTCTGGAGCTGACGGGACAGACACTCGTCAACTATATCGGAAATTACGATTACTATCTGGAGAAAAAAGAAGAGCTGACCCGCATCTATGCTCCTGCTGCCGATGCCGCCGCTCCGGAAGAAACAGCGGCTCCTTCCGAAGCCTCCTCCACAAAGCTGGACTGGAAAGCGCAGAAAGAAGAACAGGCACGTCTCCGCAAGAAAGAAAACGAGCTGAAAAAGACGGAGAAACGAATTGAAGAGCTTGAGACACGCGATTCGGAAATTGATGAGGAAATGTCGAAACCGGAAGTCGCAACGAATGTGGCAGAGTGTGTGAAATTAAGCAAAGAGAAAGCAGAGATTGCCGCGGAACTCGAAGAGCTGTATGAAAAATGGGAAGAGCTTGCCGAATAGACCTGGTTTTCCCCGGAAAATTCAAAACAGAAAAAGCCGGTCCGGCGCATCCCTTTTTGCGGGAATGCCGGATCGGCTTTCTTTTTGCTTCGTTTAATTATTTCTCCAGCTCCTCGCGGATGGCCAGGATGAAATCACGGCTGTTTAATACGGTCGGATTTTCCATGGTGGTGATCAGCGCAAGGTCTTTTGTCATTTTTCCACTCTCGATCGTTGCGATCGTTGCTTTTTCCAGACGGTCTGCAAATGCGGAAAGTTCTGCGTTTCCATCCATTTCCCCGCGTTTTCTGAGTGCGCCGGTCCATGCAAAAATGGTGGCCACGGAGTTGGTGGATGTCTCCTCACCTTTTAAGTGACGGTAATAGTGGCGCTGTACGGTTCCGTGCGCAGCCTCGTACTCGTAATATCCGTGCGGGGATACGAGAACAGAAGTCATCATCGCAAGGGAACCGAAGGCGGAGGATACCATGTCGCTCATGACATCGCCGTCGTAGTTCTTGCAGGCCCAGATAAAGCCGCCCTCTGCTTTCATGATGCGGGCAACGGCGTCGTCGATCAGAGTGTAGAAGTAGGTAATGCCTGCTTCTGCAAATTTCTCTTTGTACTCTGCATCGAAGATCTCCTGGAAGATATCCTTGAAGCGGTGATCATACTTCTTGGAAATCGTATCCTTGCTTGCAAACCACAGATCCTGTTTCGTGGACAGTGCGTACTCGAAACAGCTTCTCGCAAAGCTTTCTATGGAGTTATCCAGATTGTGCATGCCCTGAATGACACCGGCGCCGGTGAAGTTGTGGATCAGCTCTCTTGTCTCGGTGCCGTCCTCAGCCGTATAAACCAGCTCTGCTTTTCCCGGTCCCGGAATGCGCATTTCTGCATTTTTATAGACATCTCCGTATGCATGACGGGCAATCGTGATCGGTTTTTTCCAGTTGCGCACGCACGGCTCGATGCCTTTTACGACAATCGGGGTACGGAAAACGGTTCCGTCGAGCATGGCACGGATCGTTCCGTTCGGGCTCTTCCACATTTCTTTCAGATTGTACTCGGTCATACGCGCTGCATTCGGCGTAATGGTGGCACATTTGACTGCTACACCGTATTTCTTGGTAGCGTTTGCGGAATCTACGGTTACCTGATCGTTCGTCTCGTTTCTGTGTTCCAGTCCCAGATCGTAATATTCCGTTTTCAGGTCAATAAACGGGAGAAGCAGCTCATCTTTGATCATTTTCCAGAGAATTCTGGTCATCTCATCTCCATCCATCTCTACCAGAGGAGTGGTCATCTGAATTTTTTCCATAGTAGGCCTCCTTTTTCTATTCACGTTTATTGTATAAAGTATCCTATAGCTTGTCAAGTCAAAATTCGCCTGATTTTTTGGCATTTTCCCATAAATTCACACAATTTTTGCAGGATGAGAGGTGTTTTCCTTCATTTTTCTTTTTTTATGCTGCCGCACAGTGTCTCACAGAAGAGACAGAAAACGGTCTGTTTGAAGCATCCCATGCCCCTGACGGTTGCGCGGAAGGCCAAGGTCTCTCGCCGATTCGCAAAGCAGCATTTTCGCCTGGACATTTGTAAGATCCGGAACCCGTTCAAGTGCCAAAGCCACGGCTCCGGACACCCGCGGTGCCGCCATCGAGGTGCCGCTCTTCACCACATATTCCTTCCTGCTTCTTCCAGGCGCGCAGGAAATGAGACGTTTTCCAGGCGCGACAAGATCCGGTTTGCAGACGCAGTCCCGTGTCGGGCCGCATCCGGAGATTCCTCTTCTTGGCTCCAGCAGATCGCCCGCTCCCACGGTGATCACTTTTCTGCTGTTCCCCGGCGCCGTAATACTGCCCGGAGCGGGCCCCAGATTTCCGGCCGCTGTCACAACAGTGATCCCGTCATCCCAGGCGCGCTCCACCGCCTGTACTAGCAGATCATCCACCGTTTTTTCCTGCTCTGTTGTTCCCACTGAAATATTTAAAATGCGGATATTAAGTCTTATTCGCTCTTTGCACACCCAGTCAATCGCCGCGAGGATATCCTGCTTTCTTCCATTTCCCCTTCGGTCCAGAATCTTCACTACGACAAACCGGCATCCCGGTGCCGCACCCTGGTATTTTCCGCCGGACGCTCTTCCACTTCCGCCAAGGATACCACAGACATGCGTTCCGTGTCCATTGTCATCGTAAGGCGTCTCCCGCCCGTACACAAGATCCCGGAAGGCTACAATCCGGCCGTCAAAATCCATATGGGGAAAAATCCCTGTATCCAGCACGGCGGCTGTAATTCCTTTTCCTGTCAGATTTTCCTGCTCTTTCATCCATAAGCCCCTGTGTATTCTTATCTTATGGTATGCAAAAAAGGCTGCCTTTCGCAAAGAACAGCCTTTTTGTTTTTCTTTTCTATACTTAAAACTGAATCTGCTTTTCCCCTTTCCGTTTCCAGAGAGCTGCTGCAAGCGGGATGCCGCAGAGCTCAGCCAGGACAAAGGCGCCCCATATCAGATTCAGGTTTCCAAATCCTTTGAGAAGAAATGCAAACACCAGCGGCAGAATCGCCTGGCGTGTCATGGATATGTACATACTTTCTTTTCCAAGGGAAAGTCCCTGCAACGCCGCCTGATAGATCAGGCCTGGAATCGAAAGCAGATAGGCCACTGCCAGAATGCGGAGCGCCGGGACTCCAATGCGCATCAGATTGTCCGAGGCATCATATTGTATGTATGGCAATAAAAAACAGGAAGATATCTGCCAAAACCGTTTCGGTAAAGATCTTCCTGTCCTTTTTTCAGAAACTTTTCAAAAACATTACTTCTGCTGCTCCATTCGCTTCAATTCCGGCAGAACCAGAATCAGCATGGTGATAAAGCAGAGACTTCCGCCGATTACGTTTGATACCGGTTCGGCAAGGAAGACACCGTCCGTTCCCATGTGGAGTACGTACGGCATCAGATAGGTGAGCGGTACAACAATGAAGACTTTTCGGAGCAGGGAGAAAAAGATCGCCTGTTTCTTTTTATTCAGAGATTTGAATACGGTCTGTCCAATGTACTGCAGATCCATGAAAATGAATGCTGCAAAGTACTGCTTCAGAGCCGGAACCGCATCTGCGGTCAGTACCGCATCCGAACTGAAAATACCGATCAGCGCATGCGGCGCCAGAACAATCACGCTCCACATCACTGCGGTATAGCCGAGGATCATCGCACTCATGACACACATCGCCTTGCGCACGCGGGCCGGACGGCGTGCACCGTAATTATAGCTCAAAATTGGAGAAGTTCCCTCATTCATTGCATAGATCGGTGTCTCGACGAGCTGACGCACGCTCGATACGATCGTCATAACAGAGATGTAAATATCACCGCCGGTCACAGAAAGTACATTGTTGCAGCAGATCGTGACAAGGCTGTTGGTCAGCTGCATGATAAATCCGGCGGTACCGAGACTGACAATATTTTTCGCATAGCCTGCACACTCAGAAATTTCATCTTTCCGCACAAAGCGCACTTTCAGTTCCGATTTCCGGGTCAGGAAATACAGAACGAACACGGCGGAAAGTGTCTGGGAAATCACAGTTGCAATCGCAGCCCCCTGCACACCAAAACCAAATACAAAGATAAACAGCGGGTCAAGCAGCAGGTTTGCGACCGCTCCGATCGTGACGGAAAGCATGCCAACGGTCGAATAGCCCTGCGCGTTGATGAACGGGTTCATGCCGGTTGCCACCATCGACGGCAAAGTTCCGATCAGATAAATCATCATATAAGGATACGCGTATACCATCGCATCTGCCGATGCACCGAACAGCGACAGCAGTGGACGAGCAAACAAAAAGCCGATCACCATCAGTATGACAGCACAGACACATACCATGGAATACGACGTATTCATAATACGTTCCGCCTTTTTTTGATCATTCTTTCCACTCTCAATCGAAAACAGCGGAGCGCCGCCGCTTCCAAACAAGTTGCTGAATGCTGTGATGATAACGATCAGCGGAAAGCACAGACCGACTGCACCGAGTGCCGCCGTTCCTACCTCCGGGATCCGCGCGATGTAGACGCGGTCTACAATATTGTACAGCAGACTCAAAATCTGAGCAACCAGCATCGGGAGCGCTGCCCCGAAGATGTTTCCGGTTACGGTTCCATGTTCGAAATCAATTCGTTTCATTTGTTCCCTCATTCCCTTCTTTTTCACTTGCTTTTCAGTATAGCATGGCGTATTCTATATGTAAATTATTGTTTTTATATTGAAATTGAATAATTTTTATATAGTTTTTTCAGGAGGATTTTTATGGAACTTCGACAACTCGAATACTTCCGCGCCATCGTGGACGCGGGAACCATCAGCGGGGCGGCACGGGTGCTGCATATGACACAGCCGCCGTTAAGTTATCAGATCAAAATGCTGGAGGAAGAGCTTCAGGTGCCTCTTCTCATCCGCGGTACAAAGAAAATCACCCTGACCGAGGCAGGAAAAACACTGTATGAACAGGCAGGAACGCTTCTGATGCTTGCGGATCTCACCAGGCGCGAAGTCGTAAAATCCAGTCAGTCTGCGACACTCCACATCGGCATGACGCCATCCACCGTTTCGCTGCTCGCCGACTATCTCCTGCGATTTTCCCGGAAATACCCGCACATCCATTTTGATGTCCACGAGGGTTCTACCTTTGCTTTAAAAGACCAGCTCGAAAATCACATGGTGGATCTCACCACGCTCCGCACGCCAATCGTTTTAAATGGTTGCGAGACGAAGACCCTTTTAAAAGAGAGCATCACCGCCATGGCACTCCCTTCTCACCCGCTTTTTGCCGGGCGTGAAACCCTTTCGCTTACGGAACTTGCCGAGCAGCCGCTGATTCTGTCGAACCGCTACCGGAAATACATGCTCTCCGCTTTCGAGCAGGCGGGTCTGTTCTGCGATATCTATCTCACCTGCGAGGACGCCCGCACGGCAATGACAATGGCAGAAAAAGGCCTTGGCATCGCTCTTCTGCCGGCCTCCATGCTGAATCTTACCCATAAATTAAAGGCCTGCACCATCACAGATGCAGACCTTACAACCGAAATCCTGCTTGCCTGGCGCAAGGGGCGCCTTCCGTCTGAACTTCGGGCTTTTCTGGAATTGTGGGATGAAAATGACTCCCTCAATAATCAAATTCATGTTCCCCAACCGTAATCGTCTGCGTCAGTTTTTCATTCAGATACGGTTTACGAATCTCAATTAGATTCAGAACGGTGTAACCACGCTTTCCCAAAAATTCAATCATCCTGTGGTTATTGGGATGGACATAGTTGTAAACCGTATCGTTTCCATAAGAAGCTGCAATTTCTTCTGCCTTGCCATGCAGTGCGGCAGCAACTCCCTGCCGGCGGTACTCTTCTCTGACAAAGATGGATTCCACCCACACCACCTCGCTCTCAATACGACAGACAACATAACCTGCGTATTCGCCATGCACCGTGGCGGCAAACACTGGAAATCCTGCTAAAAGGTATTCCTTCATTTCTTCCCGTCCGTCTTCCACGTTCGGTTTTGATGCAATTCCTTTATAGGAACGCAGTTCTACTCGAAACAGCGCAACCATTTCTGCAAGGGCATCGTTTACCTGCCTGATTTCTACCAGTTCTATTTTTTTCATGGTTTCTCTCTCCTGCCACTGTCGTTCTTTTTCCTATTTGCAATTCGTCTCGCTGCTCATATCCGTGATCGAAGTATATCAGGCTTCTTTTCTCTTGCGAAACAAATATTCATCCAATTGTTTCCGAATCGTTTCCGGTATTTCTCTTGCCACCGGGCAGACCGCTGCGTTTGCGAATCTTCCGGTAAATACTGTCAGGAAATCAATATCTTTTTGCAGCTGCTCCATCGACATCACATCTTTGACATCGTAGCGGCAGTGAATCGGGGCGACATTTCCGTTGGCAATACGCGCAAACGAAACAGCCGGAACCCCATGATCGGCAAATGGTGTGGAATCACTGGAATAGACGCCGTTTTCTGCCGCAATTGGAAATCCAACTTCTGCAGCCATATAGCTGATGTAATGGGTAAGCTTTTCTTCTGCCGATACACAGGCGATAAATTTTCCCATATACGTTCCGATCATGTCCAGATTGATGTTCAGTACTGTTTGTCTCAGTTCTTTTTCATGATCTCTGACATACGCTTTTGATCCTAAAAGTCCTCTTTCTTCGCTTCCGCAGAATACAAACCGAAGACCATAATTCAGCTCTTTCCCTTTCATCTGCTCCATGATTCCAAGAAGCCCTGCGCATCCGCTCATGTTGTCATATGCACCATGCGAAAGCGATGTCGTATCATAATGCGCGCTTAAAACGATCCATTCTTCTCTTTTTCCCGGCAATTCTGCAATCACATTATGGGATTCTCCATCGTATTCCTTCTGCCGGATTTCCAGACGGATCTGTTTTACTTTATTTTTCACAAGTTCTACTGCCTGTGCGGAGTGAATCATAGCGCAGAGCACTTTCTTTTCCTCTCCGACAACGGCTTCCCGAAGATCTCTCTGATCAATGTCTGTATGTGGGTAATAGCTGTTTCCATATTGGAACAGAATCGCTTTCGCGCCTGCTTTCATCAAATCCTGGTACGCAAAAAATCCGATTCCCTGCGTATCCATCAGCACAATTTTATCTTTTGCACCGGCAACGGAAACCGGATCGGTTCCCGGCATATAGTAGAGTTCGCCTTCCACGCTTCCGCTTCCGCAGCATGTGAGCGCTTTGCATGGAATTCCCATCCCGTCTGCATACAAATGTGCCTCTTCGATTTCGCCCATTGCAACGCGGAAACTTTCCAGTTCTGCCGGGACTCCTAATGTCTCGCACTGCTCCTTTAAATAATTTGCAACCTGCAATTCTTCTTTTGTGCCGCTTGCATGCACAAAATCTGTCTGGTCAAAAATAGATTGTAATTTCATTATATTTACCTTCCCTTTCTTCCTTTAGTCAAGCGGATATTCGCAATCCGCTTTCGCTACTTGCTCATAACCAAAATCGAAATCCCATTTGTAAGCGCAAGCCAGATTTTCATGATTTACGCTTTTCCATGTTGCGCCCAAATATCAGAGAGACTCCATCAACCCTTTGATTCCCCGTTCTTTATAGATATCTTTATAGTATTGGACCTCATCTTTAATCAATTCATCGATCACCTGCATGCCAAGCAGTTCCACCGGCGCCTGGTCATCTGTGAGGATATAATTTCCTTTTTGATATTCTGTAAGATTTGAAGCAACTTCCTGCATCATATTTTTCAGATTTGCATTTGTAAGTTCGCCTGTATGCTTCGTCAGATTCTTTCCGATGTCCGGATCGTCCGACGCAAAGAGTTCCCGGTTGGATGATCCCGCCACATCGACGATAACCTCGGTAGTAAAGACACTTCCAATCGTATCTGAAAGGTACTGATTGATGTTTCCCTCTTTCGTTCCTCGCATATTCATATTTACCACCATGACGCCATCGTCCTTCAGATGCGATTTCACCAGCGCAAAGAACTCTTTCGAGGACATCTGGAATGGAATTGTGATGTCCTGATATGCATCAACCATAATCACATCATATGCTTTCTGCGAGGCGTTTAAAAACGCTCTTCCATCGTAAGTAGTCACCGGAACATCCTCTGAGAGTGAGAAATATTTCCGAGAGAGATCCGTGATCTTCTCATCAATTTCTACGCCTTCGATATTCATGTCCCCAAAATATTTCCTGCACTGTGTGGCGTAGGTTCCCGTACCCATGCCAAGGATCAGCACATCCATCTGATCTGTCGGCTTGTCTTTGAGCATAAGCGGCGCCGCCATCGCATAATCATAGTACATTCCGGTCAGTTCATCCTGCTTCATATAGACAGACTGTACGCCAAACAGAACATTGGTAGACAATGCTACTCTCTCATCATTTTCGTACACCTGAAGATAGTTGTATACAGACTCTCCCTCATATGTCAGGTTGTTTTCCCAGAATGCGAAGGAATCGGAATAACCTGTTCCACAGCAGAACGCGAAAATAAGTACCGATGCAATCACTTTCTTTTTCCCTGCTTTTTCCATCACAAAATACACGATGGATAACGCAAGTAAAATTCCCGCAAAGATCAGAAAAGTGATCGATGTTCCAACCGCAGGGATCGTAACAAACGTCGGCACAAAGGTACCAATAATGCTGCCGATCGTATTGAATGCTCCCAGTGTTCCCACCGTTTTTCCGTTATCATCCAGATTGCTCACCGAATATTTGACCAGCGACGGAGTTACCGTACCCAGTAAAAATAACGGGAACACAAAAATTACCATACAGGCCACAAACGCAGCCAGGATCAGAAAATTGTTATTTACGGAAAAAATCAGAACCGCAGAAATGCCAACAATGATATATTTTCCGACCACGGGAATTAACGCAATCCATAAAGCAGCTACGATGATACGTCCATAGAGCTTGTCCGGATTGGGCGACTTGTCCGCCGTTCTGCCTCCATAGATATTTCCCAGTGCCATAGCAATCATGATGGTTCCGATGATGATCGTCCATACAATCTGTGAAGAACTAAAATACGGGGCAAGCAGCCTGCTCGCACCAAGTTCTACCGCCATCACAGACATTCCGGAAAAAAATTCTGTCAGATACAAAAATAACTTGTTTTTTAAGATGCCACGATTTTTTCTGATATGCTCCCTTCTAGGTAGACAAGTGAAATAATAAAAACTTGTCACTTAGGAGGGAGCATATTTTATGTCCAAAAGAAAAGTATCTGTTGAGGATAAGACATATGCTGTAAATCTATATCTGG